>Ga0256840_1003172_pt1 | contig 13595 bp, 12 predicted proteins | sample 355202metaG_FD_185969 | JGI IMG/M metagenome (GOLD analysis project Ga0256840, IMG submission 185969) | Hydrothermal vent microbial communities from Mid Atlantic Ridge, Atlantic Ocean - 355-202 | ecosystem: Environmental > Aquatic > Marine > Hydrothermal vents | place: Atlantic Ocean: Mid...
AATGCTTCAATACCAAATACATCTACAATCATTCCTCCTTTTGTTCTACATTTTACATGTCCTGTAACAATTTCTCCAGAATCGTGTGCTGCATTTACTCTTTCCCATGCTTTAATTACACGTGCTTTACGATGCGATAATACCAATTGACCTGTTGCATCTTCTAACTTATCTACTAAAACTTCAACTGTATCTCCAACTTTTAATCCTGGATTATAACGGAATTCATTCAATGAAATTACACCTTCTGATTTAGATTTAATATCAATGATAGCCTCACGATCAGTCATTCTAACAACTTCTCCATCAATTAACTGACGTTCTTCAACTAAACCTTCTATTCCTTCTAATTCTTTATCAAATGCAGCAATTTTATCTGCATCTACTGCTTCAATACCTTCTTCGTATTTGTGCCAATTAAAATTTGCTAAAAATTCCGCAGGATCTACTTTTGGTTCTTCCTCTTTAACTTCGGCAACAACTTCTTCTTTTGTTTCTGCTACTTCTTCCGTTTTTTTAGTTTCTTCTTTTACCTCTGCAACTTCTTCTACAACTTCTGCTACCTCTACTTTAGAAGCTTCTTTAGTTTCTTCAACAATTGCTGCCTTTTCTACTTTAGATTCTTTTACTTCCTCCACTTTTTCTACTTTTGGAGTTTTCTTTACTTCTTCTTTCTTTGCTTCTACATCATAATTTGCTGCCAAATCTAAATCTGCCACTAAGATGTAATAAAAAATTGCACGATATTTATTTTTGTTTGATTTTCCCATTTTTTCACATACAGATGTTATTGCTGTATCTAATTTTTCGGAGTCTTCTAAACCGTGCTTTTTGATTAAGAAATTTTTCTTAACTGTTAAAACTTCTGCAGCATCTGAACATGAAACTACTTCTGCATCTTTCTTAAAAATAGATGGTCCTAAACCTTTAACTACTTTTGTAAATAAATCTTTTTCAAAACTTATTCCTAATTTTTCCATCTCAGCGATGTAAAATTCAATTTTTTCTTCTGTTTTAGTCATCTGACTATTAATTTTGTATTTTGCTGTTAATCAGATTTTTAAACGACACCAACAACAAAAGATTGTTATATAAAATTTGTTTTATTTCCTTTTTTTTATCTGTACTCGTAAAAAGGTTTGCAAAATTAGTTAATATTTTAGTAATGAACAAGATATTTTTTAAATAAATACTTAAATTAGGAAGTGTAAAATGGTGTGTTTTTATTTTATTCTGTAATATTTTCCAAATCAAAAATAAAGGCATAGTCTCTTGCAACATCTTTTATTGCATCAAAACGTCCTGAAGCTCCTCCATGACCAACTTTCATATCGGTATGAAGCAACAATATGTTATGGTCTGTTTTCAACTCTCTTAATTTTGCTACCCATTTTGCTGGTTCAAAATACTGTACTTGCGAATCGTGTAATCCTGTCGTTACTAACATATTAGGATATTCCTTTTTGGTAACATTATCATAAGGCGAATAGGACAACATGTAATCGTACGAAGTTTTTTCATTTGGATTTCCCCATTCATCATATTCGCTTGTAGTTAATGGAATGGTATCGTCTAACATAGTAGTCATTACATCTACAAACGGTACTGCTGCGATAACACCATGAAATAACGCTGCATCCATATTTATTATTGCTCCCATTAGCAAACCTCCTGCCGAACCTCCCTCTGCATATAAATGCTTTGATGATGTGTAATTATTATCACTTAGATGTTTTGCACAATCTATAAAATCTGTAAATGTATTTTTCTTTTGTAATAATTTCCCATTCTCATACCATTCTCTACCTAAATATTGACTTCCTCGTATATGCGCTACGGCATATACAAATCCTCTATCTAACAAACTCAATCGAATACTACTAAAACGATCTTCTAAAGTATACCCATAAGATCCATAAGCATATAGTAATAATGGCGTATCCGAATTTAGTTTCGTATCTTTGCGATATACCAACGAGATTGGCACTTTTACACCATCTCTTGCTGTTGCCCAAATTCGTTCGCTTTTATAATTGCTTTTTTTGAACTTCCCTCCTAGCACTTCTTGTTCTTTTTTTATTTCCATGGACTTATCTTCCATATTAAAATCAATTATAGAACTTGGAGTTGTAAACGATTGGTAGCTATATCGTATAATGTTGGTATCAAATTCTGGATTTCCCTGTACACTTACGCTATAAGTTTCTTCATTAAATGGCAAATAATAATCTGCTGTATCGTCCCATCGCATTATGCGAACCTTTCCTAACCCGTTTGTACGTTCTTCTAACACCAAATACGCTTTAAAAATGGAAAAGCTTTCTAATAATGTATCTTCTCTATGTGGAATTACATCTGTCCAATTTTCTAATCCTGTTTTTGTAACTGGTGTTTTCATTACTTTAAAATTCTTTGCTCCGTCTTTATTGGTATGGATATAAAAATGATCTTTGTAATGCGCTATATGGTATTCTAATCCTCTTTGTCGTTTTTGAAACATTCTAAATACTCCATTTGGATTATCTGCTTCTAATATTTGGAATTCTGTCGTTAATGTACTTGTAGAACCTATAATTAGATATTCTTTTGATTTTGATTTTGTAACAAACGTATAATACGTATCGTCTTTTTCTTCGTAAACCACTACATCTTCAGATACATCTGTACCTAAAACATGTTTCATTACCTTCGTACTACGCAATGTTTCTGGGTCTTTATGTGTGTAAAAAAGTGTTTTATTGTCTTTTGCCCAAGTTGAACTTCCTGTTGTATTTTTTATTACTTCTGGATATACTTTTCCTGTTTTTATATTTTTTATTTGTATATCATATTGTCTTCTGCTTACGGTGTCAACTCCATAACTAACCAGCTGATTATCTGTGCTTACGCTATATCCTCCTAAAGTATAATAATCATGTTCTTTTGCCATTTCATTTACGTCAAAAACAATTTCTTCTTCGATTTTTTCTACATCTAAATCAACTGCTTTTTTACGAGAATATATGGGATATTGTCCTCCTTTTTTATAACTCGTTATATAAAAATACCCATTTGATTTGTATGGTACAGAAGAATCATCTTCTTTAATTCTCGATTTCATTTCTAGAAATAAATCTTCTTGAAAATTATTGGTATGCTTTGTTATTGCATCGTAATAATCATTCTCTTTATTTAGATAGTCTATTACTTTCGGATTTTCTTTTTCATTTAACCAATAATAATTATCTACACGAACATCGCCATGTATTTCCATTTTTTTTGGTTTCTTCTCTACTGTTGGAGCTTTAATATTTTTACTGTTCATTTCTTCATTTTTACAGGATACTGCAAACATAAGACAAATTACACTTATAATGAGATATTTTTTTTGCATCGTTATTATTGTTGATTCCTAAAATTCTATCACAAACTTAGATAAAATTTCCTTAAATTTGTCTTATTAAAACTTAAATCAAATATTATGTTTGGAGATATGGAAGGTATGATGGCTAAATTACAACAAGCGCAGCAAAAAATTGAAGAAACTAAAGCTCGTTTAAACACCGTTATTGTAGATGGAGAATCTGGTGGAGGAAAAGTAAAAATTACTGCAACTGCTAATCGTGAAATAAGAACTATTACTATAGATGATAGTCTATTTACGAACAAAGAAGAATTGGAAGATTATCTTATTATCGCCATCAACAATACTTTAGAAAACGCACACGAAATTAATGAAAGAGAAATGTCTGCTGCTGCCAAAGATGGTATGCCAAATATTCCTGGCTTCGATTTTTAACTTTAGTTTTATACCAACTCGACATCAAAATAGTTCAAATCTATTTAGCGCATTTTGAAATTGAATTGGTATTACCGCTATTTTAAATGAATGGTATAGTTTCGCCATTTCTCAAGACAGCCTTTAAAATCTTCTGGCAATTCCGATGTAAATCGCATCATTTTATTGGTTGTTGGATGTACAAAACCCAAAGTCTTTGCATGTAGTGCTTGTCTTGGTAAGACTTTAAAACAATTATCTACAAATTGTTTGTATTTTGTAAAGGTTGTTCCTTTTAATATTTGATTACCTCCATAACGTGCATCGTTAAACAAGGTGTGACCTATATATTTAAAATGTGCTCTAATTTGGTGTGTTCTTCCTGTTTCTAATTTACACTCTACCAATGTAACATAGCTAAACCGCTCTATTACTTTATAGTGTGTTACTGCATGCTTTCCAAATTCTCCATCTGGAAACACATTCATTTGCAATCTATTTTTCAGACTTCGTCCTACATGTCCTGTAATTGTTCCTTCCTCTTCTTCTATATTTCCCCAAACTAAAGCATAATACAAACGTTCTGTTGTTTTTTCAAAAAACTGCAAGGCTAATTTACGCATTGCGTTTTCGTTTTTTGCGACCACTAACAAGCCACTTGTATCTTTGTCGATGCGATGTACTAACCCTGGTCTTTCATTGGAATTTTTTGGTAAATTTTCTACATGATGAATAAGTCCATTAACTAGTGTTCCACTATAATTTCCATGTCCTGGATGTACTACCATTCCTGCAACTTTATTTACTACAATTACATCGTCATCTTCATAAATAATGTCGATTGGTAAATCTTCTGCTACCAATAAATTTTCATGTGGTGGATGTGCTAATACAACACGTACAACATCGTTTGGTTTTACTTTATAATTAGATTTAACTACAGATTCATTTACCAAAACATTACCTGCTTTTACTGCTTGTTGAATTTTGTTTCGTGTCGCATTTTCAATAAAATTCATTAAAAATTTATCTACACGTAATGGTTCTTGTCCAATTGCAGCTTCAAAACGATAATGTTCGTATAAATTATCATTTTCTTCCATTTCTTCTTGTGGTAAATTTTGCATTAATCTTTTTTATCTTCATTTGTAACTTCTTTAGTTACAAAGCCACTTCTCCCATCTCCTAATACTAAATTTATTTTAGAATTTTTTGGCACCATATCTCCCGTTGATAATCGTTTTCCTTTAAAGCTCAAACCTCTAACTACATTTCTTCCTTTGTCTGGCACATACGAAAATGTCCCTATTTTAAAACCTAACGAACGTAACTGCATTTCTACTTGTCGTTTTGTTTTACCAAACAAACTTGGCAATTTTATTTCTCTATATCCAGATGGATTTAAGGTTACATAAATTTTTCGGTTTTCTTTTACAAATTCTCCAAATTCAGGATTTTGCTCAATAACTGTAAGCGGTGGATATTTAGGATTAAAACTTGCTGTATCTTGTATTTTATACGTTAAATTTACTTTCTCCAATGCCGATTTCATTTTTAAAATAGACATTTTTGATAAATCTGGAACTGCTATTTTTTGACCATGATTTGTTGAAAAACCTAGCCAAAATTTTAGTATAATAACTAACAATATAATAATAGCAACCATTTTTGCCAAAGTTATTAATAAGGGTTTGCTCAATAAAGATTTCAATTTATTCATTGGTAATGTATAAAATTCAATTTAGATGACAAATATAGTCTTTTTAAAAATAATTAGTTTCTCTTTTTTTGTAAGTTTGTAATAATAAAAGAAGTCCAATGAAAAAAAATATTGCCATTGTAATGGGTGGTTATTCCAAAGAAGCAAGTATTTCCATAAATAGCGGAAATGTGGTTGCTAATTGCTTAAATACAGCTAAATACAATGTTTATAAAGTTCATATTCTAAAAAATAAATGGGTGTTACTTTATAAAAACAGAGAATTTCCTATAGATAAAAACGATTTTTCTGTAATGTTAGAGGAGCACAAACTTGTTTTTGATTGTGTTTTTAATGCAATTCATGGGAATCCTGGAGAAAATGGAAGTCTACTAGCATATTTTGATTTGATTGGTATGAAACATACCTCTGCTCCATTTTACTGTATGGCATTAACTTTTAACAAACACGATACTATTTCTGTTTTGAGAGAGTGTGGTATTAAAGCTGCTAAATCTATTTATCTAAACAAAGGAGATACCATTGATATTGATTTTATTGTAAAAGAGTTAAACTTGCCTTGTTTTGTTAAAGCGAATAATGCTGGTTCTAGTTTTGGAGTTTCAAAAATTTATAACAAAGAAGATTTGGCAAAAGCAATAGATTTTTCTTTTGCAGAAGATGATGCGGTACTTATTGAATCTTTTTTAGATGGTAAAGAAGTTTCTGTTGGTGTGTATAAATTTAATGACGAAATTAAAGTTCTGCCAATGACAGAAATTGTTTCAGAAAATGATTTCTTTGATTATGAAGCAAAATACTTAGGTAAATCTCAAGAGATTACACCTGCAAGAATTACGGAAGAAGAACATAAAAAATTACATAAAATTGCAAAAAAAGTCTATCAATCTTTAAATATGAAAGGAATTTCACGTGCAGATTATATTTTTGTAGATGACGAACCTCATTTTATTGAAATTAATACCGTTCCTGGACTTTCAACCGAAAGTATTTTACCTCAACAAATTAGAGCTGCTGGTTTTACACTTAGTGATTTTTTTGAAATGGCTATTGAAGCTGGTCTAAGATAAATTATAAAGATATGGGAGATAGTACTCCATTCAAAATCAATATTTAACATTTATAAAGTATATTTAATTTGGATTTTATTAATTACAAACACATTCTTTTAATTTTTGTAGGTTTTATTGCTGGTATTATCAACACAATTGCTGGTGGTGGTTCATTGCTTACCTTACCTATGCTTATTTTTATGGGTTTGCCTTCTTCTGTTGCAAATGGTACCAATCGCATTGCTATTTTAATTCAGAATTTCTTTTCTACCGCTGGTTTTAAATCTAAAGGAATCCATACTTTTCCATTTAGTATTTGGATGGGAGTTTCTGCTTTATTTGGTGCTATTGTTGGCGCATATTTGGGTGCCATCTATTTTAAAGATGAAATTTTTAATAAAATATTAGCAGTAGTAATGGTTCTTATTGTCGTTTATATGATTTTTAAACCAAAAACTTCTTTTACAAAATTACAAGAAAGGACTAAGGGTAACTATTTTTGGATACAAATTGGTACTTTCTTCTTTATTGGTATTTATGGCGGTTTTATTCAAGCAGGAACTGGTATTTTTATTATTTTAGCGTTAAATAGTATAGGACATATTTCTTTAGTTAAAACCAACGCAATAAAAGCAGTTGTTGTCATTTTATATACCCTTTCTGCATTAGTAATTTATGCCTATAATGATAAAATTGATTATATGATGGGTTTAACATTAGCTATTGGTAATGCATCTGGTGCTTGGCTTGCTAGTAGATATTCTGTTAAAAAAGGAGATGGTTTGGTACGCTGGTTTTTAATTATTATGGTTAGTTTTATGGCTTTAAAATTATGGATGCCGAATTTGTTTACTTTTTAAATGTGATTAAAATTTATTCAAAAAACAGGTCAATATTTCTAATAAAATAATAAATTTACGTGCAATTAACATTCATATCTTCCTAATGAAAAAAATAATTTATCTTTTTATCTTTACAATTATTTATACATTAACTAGTTGCAATTCAGTAAAGAAAATACAAAAGAGTAATCCATTACTTAAAAAACGATTAGAACAATTAATTGAAAACGATTCTACAGATATTTTTTTACAAGTTTTTAAAAAAAATAAATTTTCTCTTAAAAATAATATTGATAAAGATGGTACTACGTTACTTTTTTTGGCTGCCACAAAAGGAAATACTACAATTGGAGAATTTCTAATCAAAAACGGTGCTAATGTTAATATCGTTTCTAAATATGGTACTGCGATGCATTGGGCTTTAGAAAAAAGAAAAAGTGATTTTGCTCGGTTACTTTTAAACCATGGTTATAATCCAAAAATTGAGGCTCAAATTTTAAATAATAAAGCACCTTTAAACTTTCTAAGTTTCTTTTTAATTAAAAAAGATAAAGAAGTAGGAATGCGTATTTTAACTACTTTACTTAAAAAAGGTATGAATCCTAATATTCAAGATAAAGATGGCGCTTCAATTATTCATGTTGCTACATATTATGGTTTTACTAACGTAATTACTTTACTTCGTGAATACAATGCCAATCTCAACCTAAGAATTTTACCAAACGATGGAGAAGCGAAAAGAGATGCTTTTATTGCCAATCATCCAACTCCTTTGATGATGGCTGTTTATTTTGATAAAAAAGATATTGTAAAAGAGTTACTTCTATTTTCTAATCTTAAAATAAATGCAAAAGGTATTGTCGACGGAAAAACTGCTTTAGACATTGCTAAGGACAAAAATTACATCGATATTATTAATCTACTGACACAAGCCAGTAATTAAATTTCACAACATGAATAACACCTTCGGAAATCTTTTTAAACTTACTACTTTTGGCGAATCTCACGGCATCGCTATTGGCGGAATTATTGATGGATGTCCTGCTGGAATTGCCCTTAATTTTAACAAGATACAATCTGAATTAGATAGACGTAAACCTGGACAATCTAAAATTACCACACAACGTAGAGAAGCGGATAAAGTCGTATTTTTATCTGGTATTTTTGAAGGAAAAACAACAGGAACTCCTATTTCATTTCAAATACAAAATACGAATCAAAAATCGAAAGATTACACACATAATAATGCCGTTTTTAGACCTAGCCATGCCGATTTCACCTATCAGAAAAAATATGGTATTCGCGATTTTCGTGGTGGAGGTCGATCTTCTGCTCGAGAAACTGCAAATTGGGTAGTTGCTGGTGCTGTTGCGAAACAAGTACTTAATCATTTAGTAAATACCATTAAAATTAATGCATATACTTCTTCCGTTGGCAGTATTTATTTGGTTAAGCCTTACCAAGATTTAGATTTTAGTAAAGTAGAAAGTAATATTGTTCGCTGTCCTGATACATCTATCGCAGAAGAAATGATTTCGCTTATTGGTAGCATAAGAAAAGAAGGTAATACCATTGGCGGCACCGTAACTTGTATTGCAAAAAATGTACCTATCGGTTTAGGCGAACCCATTTTTAATAAATTACAAGCACAATTAGCTAAAGCCATGTTCTCAATAAATGCTGTTAAAGGATTTGAGTATGGTGCTGGTTTTTGTAGCACTTCGATGAAAGGTTCTGACCACAACGATCTATTTAATGCAGACGGCACTACCAAAACCAATCTTTCTGGCGGTATTCAAGGTGGTATTAGTAATGGTATGGATATTTATTTTAGAGTTGCTTTTAAACCTGTTGCTACTATTATGCAAGAACAACAAACAATAGATAAAGACGGTAATATTACTACATTAAAAGGTAAAGGACGACATGATCCTTGCGTTGTTCCTAGAGCTGTTCCTATTGTCGAAGCATTAACTGCGTTGGTTTTATTAGATTTTTTGTTGTTAGATAAAGTTCGAAAATTTTAATTGTAGAGTTGTTTTATAGATAAAGTTTTAAACTTTCGTTAAAATGGAAAATTTGTAAATAACTCGGATTAAGATGATATACTAAAAAAATAAGTGACCTTTTTTTGGTGCGTCTTAAAATCAAATCGGTATAAGCCTGTTGGCGAAGCTATATTTGATAGTAAATTTGTGAATTTTAGATTAAAAACAAAATAATACCAATTCAATTTTGAAATGCGCTAAATAGATTTAAAATATTTTTATGTTTTATAATCTTGAAATTTCAAGCATAGCATACTATGGTTTAAATTTAAAGTGCAGTAAAACCGTAAAAAAACAAATAATTTATAGCGTATTTTGATGTTGAGTTGGTATAAAATACATTTTTTTTAAATAAAATTGGATAATAATGCTAAATTAACCTAATAAAGTATGTAAATTTGCACCTCATATTTTTTAGGGGAAATTTAGAAATGGCAGATACGACAAAACAAATCGGAAAAAAGTTATATGCATATCAGCAGAATGCGATTAGTACTATTTTATCTAAAATAAGTGATTCGCCTAATGATTTTAATTTATTATATCAATTACCAACTGGTGGAGGAAAGACAGTAATCTTTTCAGAAATTACAAGACAGTATATTGAAAAAAATAATAAGAAAGTAATAATCCTTACACATAGAGTAGAGTTAGCAAAGCAAACGTCTTCTATGTTAACAGAATTTCAAGTTAAGAATAAAGTAATTAATAGTCAAGTAAAAGAATTACCAGACCAAGATGACTATATGTGCTTTGTAGCAATGGTAGAAACTTTAAATAATCGTTTACAAGACGAAAAGATTAATTTAGAGAATATTGGATTGGTAATTATTGATGAAGCGCACTACAATTCTTTTCGTAAACTATTCAAATACTTTAAAGATTGTTTTATTCTTGGAGTTACAGCAACACCATTAAGTTCTAATATGGAAACTCCGATGAAGGATATTTATAATGAACTTTTGGTTGGAGAAACGGTATCTTCCTTAATTGAATATGGTTTTTTATCAAAGGCAGTACCATATACATTTAATGTAGGTTTATCTGGATTAAAAGTAGGAATGAATGGAGATTATACCGTAAAATCTTCCGAAGAGTTATACATTCAGCAACAAATGCAATCTAGGCTATTAGCTGCATACGAACAATGTGCAAAAGGTACAAAAACTTTGATTTTTAATAATGGAATAAGAACATCATGGTATGTTTACGATACATTTAAGGAAGAAGGTTACAACATTAAAAATTTAGATAGTACTGTTGGAAAACAAGAAAGAAAAGAAATATTAGAGTGGTTTAAAATTACTCCAGGAGCGATACTGACATCTGTTGGAATTTTAACTACTGGTTTTGACGAACCTACAATAGAAACAATTATTATGAATAGAGCAACAAAATCTTTGGCGCTTTATTTTCAGATGATTGGTAGAGGGTCACGTGTTATCCCAGGAAAAAAAGAATTTAATTTAATAGATTTAGGAAATAATATTGCTCGCTTTGGTGATTGGACAGCAGATGTAAATTGGCAGCAAGTATTCAAATCTCCAAATTACTTTTTAGAGAATATTATTGGAGATGATGAATTAGAACGAAATTTTGTTTATGAGATGCCAGAGGAAATTAAAGGACAATTTAATAAATCGGATACTGTTAAATTTGATGTAAAAAAAGAATACGATAAAATAACCAATTTAGGACTTAAATCTAAAACAGTATTAGATAATTCGATTGCGCAACATGTTAAAATTTGTGTAGAAAATAGCGAAGATGTTTACGATGCTTGGAATTTATCAAAATTATTAAAAGACGATATATCGCATCGAATAAAACAATATTCGTATTGTATTATAAAGAATACAAATAATTATATAAAATGGTTAGAAGAAGATTATAAAAGACAACTTCGTACTAAAATATCCCAAGAATTTGATTGATTATTTAAAAGATTCTTTAGTCCATTAAAATTGAGGAAATCCTCTTTCGACCGACTACAAATATCGTTCTTCAATTACACCTAAATGATGTAATACATGTCCTATAAGTATATAACCTAATGCGTTTACCGATATTTCGGAATTACTCGCATTACCAATTCTTGTACCCATTTTTTCATCAAAACTTTTAAACATGGCAATTGTTGATTTTCGCACTAAAGAAAATTCTTTTATCAACTCAATATATGCGACATTATTTGCATTAGAATTGGCTACAAAATCATTTTCATTAAACGATGCTAAATTCACTTTGTCATTCCTAGAAATACGCAAAGCTCTATATGCCATAATACGTTCTGTTTCGATGATATGCGAAATCAATTCTTTTATCGTCCATTTTCCTTCTGCATAAGCAAATTGATGTTTTTCTTCTGGCAATTCTGCTAATACTTCAAAAAAAGTAACCAAACTACTTTGTAAACCTTCAATTAGTCCTTTATTTAATTGTTCTGCTTTAGAAATATACGTTTTATAAAAGGAAGCATATTCGCTTTTTGGTATTGTCATAGTTTTATATATTTACGCAAATATAATAATTTAGTTTTTATACTAGTCCCATAGACAAAATGAAGCCTTTTAGATTATGAAAATCGTATTTATTAACATCAAAGAATTACTTCAAATAAGAGATATCTCTATTAAAAAAGTTGCAGGTAAAGATTTAAAAATACTTCCTAGTTTAAAGAATGCTTTTTTAATTATTGAAAATGACATTATTATTAATTTTGGTAAAATGACCAATTTACCTAATCTAGAATTCGATAAAACTATAGATGTCTCTGGAAAAATGATTCTTCCAAGTTGGTGTGATTCGCATACACATCTAGTTTATGCTGGTAATCGTGAGGGAGAATTTGTAGATAGAATTAATGGGCTGTCTTACGAAGAGATTGCAAACAAAGGTGGCGGAATTTTAAATTCTGCTAAAAAATTACAGGAAACTCCTTTTGATACTTTATACAATCAATCTGCCGAAAGGTTAAAAGAAATTATTACTCTTGGCACTGGTGCCATTGAAATTAAATCTGGTTATGGTTTAACGATTGAGGCGGAAATGAAAATGTTACAAGTCGCCAAAAAATTAGCTAAAAATTATCCCATTTCAATCAAGACTACATTTTTGGGAGCACATGCTTTTCCTTTAGAATACAAAAAGAATAGAGATGCTTATGTTGATTTGGTTTGCAACGTAATGTTACCTAAAATCGCAGAAGAAAATCTTGTCGATTTTATTGATGTTTTTTGTGAAACTGGTTATTTTTCGGTTGCACAAACCGAAAAAATTATTATAGCTGGTAAAAAACATGGTTTGCAAGCTAAAATACACAGCAATCAGTTTACAAGTATTGGTGGAATTCAGATTGCAGTTAAGCATAATGCTCTAAGTGTAGATCATCTAGAAATTTTAACAGATAACGATTTAAATAGTTTAAAAAATAGCGATATAATGCCTGTTGCATTGCCTAGTTGTTCTTATTTTTTAAGTATTCCGTATACACCAGCTCGTAAAATTATTGATGCTGGTTTAGCATTAGCTTTGGCTACAGATTATAATCCTGGCTCCACGCCTAGCGGAAATATGAATTTTGTTGTCGCTACTGCTTGTATTAAAATGAAAATGACTCCAGAAGAAGCCATTAATGCCGCTACTTTAAATGGTGCTTTTGCTATGAATTTATCTAGTTCTCATGGTAGTATTACCAAAGGTAAAAAGGCAAATTTAATAATTACCAAAAAAATTAACTCGTATGCGAAAATACCGTACGCATTTGGCAGTAATCTAATTGATTTTGTGGTTTTAGATGGAAAAATTCAATAAAACGCATTTATTTTTTGGTATTCATCTGTTCGCTTTGCTCGGATCAGCCTTTTCCTTATACTTCGTTATGTCTTTTCAAACTAGAAATAGTCCTTCAAAGCCAAGCCTTGCCTAACACCAATTAAACATCAAAATACGCTATAAATTATTTATCTTTTCACGGTTTTACTGCACTTTAAATTTAAACCACAGCTATGCTATGCTTGAAATTTAAAGTGCAGTAAAACATAAAAATATTTTAACCCGAAAAATTCATCATAGATAGTAAAAAATTGGGTGAAAAGTGTTATTTTTATAGTGCAAACAAACAAAAATATTACTTTTAAAACCACCCAATTTTGAGCATTAAAAATACACTATTTT
>Ga0256840_1003173_pt1 | contig 13595 bp, 12 predicted proteins | sample 355202metaG_FD_185969 | JGI IMG/M metagenome (GOLD analysis project Ga0256840, IMG submission 185969) | Hydrothermal vent microbial communities from Mid Atlantic Ridge, Atlantic Ocean - 355-202 | ecosystem: Environmental > Aquatic > Marine > Hydrothermal vents | place: Atlantic Ocean: Mid...
AAATAGATTTTAGTAAAAAAGATGAAATCCACATGGTAAATTTAGAAATAGGAAAAAGAATATAATAAACGATAAGAACCGGAAATGACAATAAATTGAGGATTCTATTCGGGTTGATACGGAATAAAGTTTTGGGCAGAAACTCGGCAGTTACCAGAATAATTAAAGTAGAAATAATGGTTTGAGCCAATAGTACAATCATTTCGGAATGTCCCAGAAACTCAATCAAAGGAGCTTCCAGAAGCTCTGCCATTAGAATACCGTAAATAACCAAGGCTATATTGTTACCCACCAGCATGGTGGCAATATATTGTCCGCGGTTGTGCATAAATATATCCACAATACGTGAAGCAAAACTTCCTTGTTTTTTATCCAGCTCAATACGAAGTTTATTTGCTGAAACAAAAGCAATTTCCATTCCTGAAAAAAAAGCGGAGAAAGCTATGCTTATTAATATAAACAGCCAAATATCTTCCAATTTTATGATTTTTTGGGTGTACCCATATTTTTTCTAATCAAGTACATTATAAATGCGATAAACGCAAAGATAAAAAATAAATACGATTCTTCCAGTCCAATTTTCCATGTCTTATGTATTCCTGCTAAAAGGCTTAATATTGCAACAATCATCCAAATGTGCTTCATGCTAATTATTTGTAGTTGTATTGGTGGTTTATGCTCATGTTTTTTTTTATTTTATCCGCTTACTTTTGCGGAATTGTATCGGCTGTACTTTCGAATTCGTCTTTTACGGCAATCCGCCCGCTTACATCAATAAACTTATAGATTGTAAAACTTGAATTTGATTCAAAACCGGAGTCGGCAACAATAACACTTCCGTTTGATTTTGTAATACGTACCAGTTCATCGGTATAGATTTTTTGTTTTTTTTCATCTCCGTAAAGGTGATTTGTTTTTAAAACATCACCTTTTATGTTCGACATTACTACATCACCTATAGCCTCCCAAGTTTGTTTTTTATCATAATAAATTGCATATTTAGCTGTCATACTCGACTCTAAATTACCGTTTTTATCAAAAAAAACAATGCTTATTCCTTTTGGAAATTTCGTGTGAGGTTCTACCACATCATCATATACTTCCATCCTTTTAGCTTTTAAAATTCCTTTTATTCTACCATCTTCCGTAAACGAACTTTCAATATTATCGATGGCTACCGATGGAAGATCTTCTTTACTGGTAATACGGTTGATCTTAGGTAGTTCGTCAGAGCAGGCAATCAATATAAAAGACGCAAACAGTAGTAAAATATATGTTTGTGATTTAATCATGATAAAGTTTGCGGATTTTTTTAAAAAAAATATCTTGACAAAAACAAAACACGGGATAAGCTAAATTAAAATATAGCTATCCCGTGCCCATTTATGAGTTATATATTATCTAAACCGAGCAATGGTTGTTTCATTAATCCAACATCCTACGGTTACTTTACTGCCTTTGGTAATTCCTAAGAAAAATGCATCTTCCTTATTTGGGAAGTTTTTTGAGTACATAGCAATAAGCTTATTGGCTTGATCTGTAATTGAAGGATCTACCTTTTTTGCTTGAACCAATTTATCAACTGCTACCCAATAAGAAATACGTCCCAGTTGTCCTTCCGGTTTTGTTAGTTCTTTACATCCGCTTGCTGCATATAGAGTAGCAATTAGCATATATGGCGCTCCATAATTTCCACGTAAGCTAATAGCTTTTTGTGCATAGGAGCGTGATTGAACCTTATTTCCTGTTTCGTTAGATACTTGTGCCAATTTAAAATAATATTTAGCTTTTAAACTGTCATTGGTTTCCAACTCTATTGCTTTTTTCAAAAACTCGGAAGCTTTGCTGTATTCTTTTTTCTTTAAAGACATGTTTGCAATACTGTAACTTGAAAAAGCGGATGGCTTTAATTCATTTAACCTTACTGCAACATCGAAAAATAATTGAGAATCGGTACATTCTTTTTCATCAAGAATATTTGCGATTTTTTCCAATAGTTCAAGATTATCGGGTTCTGCTTTGAATTTTTTCTCGTAAGCACCAATAATTTTATCACAAGTAGCAGCTTCACTATTCGAGAATATTAAATCAACACCATCAATGGCTTTTTTTGTTTTCTCTTTGTTGCTTACAGCAGCTAAACGCTTTGATAATAAATCACTAACTAAGGAATAATTATCAACCACAACATCCGCATCAATTTTTCCTGCTTTATACATTTCTTCGGTTAAGCGCATAAATTCATAAAGGACAACATCTTCCGATTTAATTCCTTGTAAATTAATAGACTCTTTTAGGTATCCATAGGCTTCTTCAAGAGCTGCTTTGTTGAATTTATATAAATCGCGTCCTTTTTTTCCAAGAATATATCCTTTTGGATATTTAGGGTCGTTGCCGAAGTATTTTATTCTAAGGTCATAAGCCATCATTAAAGTATCTACCCAAGCTGCTTTTTCTTCTTTAGATGCTTTATTGTATTTATAGCCAATTACTTTGTTTGCATCTTTGTAAATACTTTTTGTGGACATTGGGTAATAGTGGAACAAATAATTCCAATAATTATAAGCATCCTCATAATTTTTCATTTTTATAGATTGTCTAAAAAGCGTAATGTTTTTTTTACATTCCATATCATCAGCACCATATTTTGTTAATGTTCCCATATAAGCAATAATTTTCCATCGCTTATCGTGAATCATTTTTTTAAGTGCATCAATATCTGTTTTTTTAAGTTCTTTGTTTGTGAAAACCTTATAGTTTTCATCAGTTAAAGCGCCGGCTTCGTATGCTACAATATCGTCATTTGCATCAGACAATCGCTTCAATTGCTCTCTGAAATCTGCCACTTCTTGCGGTGTCAGGCTTGTTTTATCTTCTGAACATTTAAGTTCAGTTCCTAATTTTGGAAAGCCTTTTTTAAATAGTTCTTCTGCTGTTTGGGCAAAACTTTTCCCACCAAGAAAAACTACAAATACAAACATCAACACTAAATTCTTTTTCATAGGTATTCTATTTTAATTTACTTTTATATCTTACAAAAATATCCGGTAAGCTATTTTGTAAGTTTTTTAATAACAATTTACTATACGCAATATTATAATTTTATATTTTATTGCCAAACTCTTTTCTTAAACCATATATCTTGTAAACTTAAATTTAATTGAAACATAAAATAGTTTTCAGCAACAATATTTATGCCCGGAATATATTTTTTTTGATAACTTAATGCAAAATTAATTAAAGTTGGTGAACGTTTAATTGGTAATCCAAAGCCCATCGAAATTTCATAACTTTTAAGTTGCGTATCTTCATATACTAAATATGAGTTTGAAAAATTTGCTCCAATACGGTATCTTATAAGGTTTAAGTATTTATTTGATGTTATATCCGGTGTGTATTCTGCTCCGAAAGCTAGTTTGCTATTATCGGCAAAAGTATAGTTTTTATCGAAAAATTTAGATTGAGACCAATAAGCCACCGAATAATCCATTCCCAATTCTAATTTGTTGTTAATTCTTAGCGATGTTCCTACGGAATAAGATTGGGGAATTTCCAATACTCCAATATTTTGGTTTATATCTAAAATAGTATCCCGTAAATACCCATTCGTTTTGGTAATGGTATTTGTAATCAGGGTATGATTATCGGCAGTTAGGTCGCTATTAAACCCATAAGTTGCTCCAATATTCAAGAAAAGTTTTTCATGAATTTTTCGGTGATAATGAAGCCCTGCCTTATAGCTAAATGCACTAATATTTGCTTGGTCTTTTCGTTCAATAGTTGAAGCTGAATTTAAATTGTAGCTCACACTGGTGCTTTTGTATATTAAAGGACCAAATAAATAAGAAAGCTTAATTCCTACAGATAATGATTTGAATATGCTAAATGAATTATCAAAATAAAAATTGGTTATTCCGCCTTCACCACTGTATATAGTTGCTATTTTTTGATCATCCGTGCCGGTTTCAACAGCTTGCTGAATATCGTAGCCGATACTTGACATAGGTATTAGTCCTAAACCGGAGCGCCACCATTTTGTTACGGGGAAGCCTATTGAAATATAACTTACATTTCCGTTAAAATCTTTAAATTTTTTATCGGGTGTTTCCAAAACTTGGTAACTTGCAGTAATACCCACTTCAAAAATAAATGAGTTTTGTACCAATGCACTATACGATGCCGGATTGGCAGGATTTAAATGATAGGGGGAGTATAAAGGAGCACTTAAACCACCCATAGCACGGTTACGTGCAAAACCTTCGTATCGTAAATTTCCGACTCCGTACATTGAAAACGGCGATGTGCTGCCTTGTCCGAAAGTTAACACAGTCATAATCAGACTGAATGTTACCAATAATATTTTTTTATATCTGTTCTGCATTGTATTCTAAAATTCTGTTTAAACCAACTGCTGTTAAAAAAGGTTTTGCAAATATGCGATTTTTTAACTTATGCTCAAAGAAAAAACTGTCTCCACCCGTCAAAATTACTTTTAAATCAGCATATTTTTTTTTATATTCGTTAATATAAGTATCCATTTCAAAGATTATTCCGTTTTGAACACCCGATATTATCGCATCATTTGTATTGTTTGAAGTTAAAAAAAACTTCTCACTTTTATCCAATAAAGGCAATTTGTTGGTAAAAGCATTCAATGCTTTAAACCGCATTTGCATTCCTGGAGATATGTTACCTCCATGATATTCATTATTTTCATTAACAAAATCAAGGGTCAATGCTGTTCCTGCATCAATCACTAAAACGTTTGTTTCGGGGAAAATAGTATTTGCACCCACTGCCGCCGCAATTCTGTCTTTACCCAGACTTGTTTTACTTTTATATTTATTTATTATAGGTAATTTAGTTTTTTCATCTAAATGAATTATTATTTTTGAGTAACTATTAATTTTATCATAAAATGCATCGGTTAATTTAATAACCGATGATATAATAATCTTTTCCGGTTTTTTAAAATCATTTAATAAATCAAAAATTTTAAAAATATTTGTAGAACTAATTTTTTGTGTAAAACTGATTTTTCTTTTTTCAAATAAAAAAACTTTTATAAAAGTATTTCCTATGTCGATAACTAAATTCAAACTATTTATCCCTTTTATTGCTCCATTAATAAAAAATTATGCAAATTTTATAAAAAATTATTATTTTTATGCTTAAATATGCATATTAAAATTTAAAAAACTGATAAAAATCATAAAAAATCCCTGTTTTGACAAAAAAAATATTAATTGTAGAAGATGATAAAATGCTTTGTACCATTTTTGAGATGTTTATAAAGCAATTAGGACATGATTTAGTAGGTATTTCACAAACAGGGGCTGAGGCATTGCAAATTTGTGAAATAAATCGTCCGGATGTTATTCTTATGGATATTCATTTAACCGGAGAAATGGATGGAATAGAAACTGCTAAAATTGTTTATGAGCGTTTTGATATTCCCGTTGTGTTTGTTACCAGTGATATTGAAGAGGAAACAATACATACTGCTATATATAATAATACTTATGGTTTTTTAATGAAACCAATTTATAAATCATCCTTGGGTGTAAGTATTGAATTTGCTTATTCAAAACACAAATTTGATAGAGAACAGAATAAAAAATGAAAAAAACTTGTCCAAATTGCAAAAGCATCATCGATGATGATGCTTTGATGTGCCCGCATTGCAATGAGCTAATCTTGGATGACCCGCAAGAGAATGAAAAATTTATATGCCCGGTATGTGGTGCCGAAAACCCTCCGGGCGTTAAATCTTGCCGGTTTTGTTGTAGTATTTTACCTGAAACTTACGGATAAATTATTTATCCAAGCATTGCTTTTACTTTTTGAGCAATTATTTTACCTTCCGCTCTGCCGGCTACTTTTGCATTAACCATTCCCATTACTTTTCCCATGTCTTTCATTGATGAGGCACCGGTTTGTTCAATGGCATTTTTAATAATTGCGTCCAGCTCTTCTTCACTCATTTGTTCAGGTAAATATTCTTCTAGAAATTTTATTTCCGATAGCTCCTTTTCGTAAAGGTCAGTTCGGTTTTCTTTTTTATAAATTTCAGCAGAATCTTTACGCTGTTTGATTAATTTTTGAACAATTTTTATTTCTTTATCTTCGGTAATATCTTTTGCCGAGCCCGAAGTTTGTTCTAATAATAATTCACTTTTTATTGCCCGTAGAGCTGATAATTTATCAGCTTGCTTTTCTTTCATGGCAGTTTTTAAGTTTTGATTTATTTTATCTAATAAGCTCATTTTTTATGGTTTTAAAAAATTAATCTACATTATCATGCAAGTATGGGTTTTCACTTAACTCATCATCGTCGTCATCGTTTAAAGTATATCGAGAAACTTGTGAGTCGTCAACATCCAATTCTTCATCAATTTTAATTCCTTTACGTTTAAAAGCCGGAATATTTTCCAATTCATCAATAATTTTCGGATTTGTTTCGTTTTTTAAATTTGTTTGTGTCTTTTTAGGTTCTTTTTTCTTTATAGATTTTAGTGCATTTTGTATTAAAGCATCTTCATCTACATCTACTTCGGTTTCTTGCTCTGTTGAAAATAGTGTGATTTCATCGTCCACTTTTTCTACCCCAATTGGTTCATTAATGGGTTGACTGCCCTTTTTAAGCTGAAAAATGTCTGAATCATCATTTTCGGGATAATCTACCTCAAAATCTATTTCATCGTCTAAGCTAAGTTCGTTTGGGAAGGATTTTTTAGTTGATTTTGCTTGATTATCCGGTTTAAGTGTTTTTTTTGCTTTAACTCTTTCATAAGTATAAAGTTCCGGAATAATATCTGTTTCAAAACCTGTGGCAATAACCGTAACATTAATTTTTTCAGCCAAAGCTTCTTCTTGATTATATCCCCAAATTAAATCGGCATTGTTGCCTGCTTTTTCTTGAGCATATTCGGTTATTTCATAAATTTCGTCCATTGTAATTTCATCATCTCCAAACGAAATATTCAGCAAAATATTTTTAGCTCCGGAAATATCGTTACTGTTAAGTAGGGGCGAGTTCAGCGCATCTTCAACAGCATTCATGGCACGGTTTTCACCTTCGGCAATTCCCGAACCAAGTACGGCAACACCACTGTCTTTCATAACTGTTTGTACATCGGCAAAATCTACATTTACATATCCTTTTTTTGTGATAATTTCGGCAATACCTTTTGCGGCTACCGTTAATACATTATCTGCTTTAGAAAAAGCTTCACGCACCCCAAGATTACCATAGATATCGCGTAAGCGTTCGTTATTGATTACTAAAAGAGAATCTACATGTTTATTTATTTCCTGAACACCTTTTAATGCATTGTTCATGCGTTTTTCACCTTCAAAGCGAAACGGAAGGGTGATAATTGCAACAGTGAGAATGCCCAATTCTTTTGCCGCTTTAGCAATTACCGGTGCTGCCCCTGTTCCTGTGCCGCCACCCATTCCTGCAGTAATAAACACCATTTTTGTGTTATTGCCTAAAACGTTGTTTATTTCTTCAAGGCTTTCAATAGCTGCTTCTCTACCTGTATCGGGTTTGTTTCCGGCACCTAAACCTTCGGTAAGTTGCTTGCCCAGATGTATTTTTATAGGCACCGGGCTGCTTGCCAATGCCTGACTGTCGGTATTGCAAATAATAAAATCAACATCAGTAATTCCTTGATGAAACATGTAATTTACTGCGTTGCTTCCACCTCCACCAACTCCAACAACTTTAATAATCGAAGTGTTTTTTCTGGGTAAATCAAAAGGCATTATATCATCCATAACAATAAATTTTCCGTTTAAGCTAATTATTTTATTAATTCTATCTGGCTACAATTTATGACAATAAATTAAAATATCTATCTTGTTTTGTGCCTAAAATAGTTTTTATTTTACATCTCCGAACTTCTATCTTCAAACATTCCTGAAAAAAACTTTTTAACTCCGGAAAAAACTTTTTTAATCGGTTCTTCTTCTGAGTAATTTCCGTCCTCAAAATCTTCATCCTCTTCTATTTCTTTATTATTCCCATTTAAGATAGCATTTGCTTCGTTTTCAAGCTCGTGCATATATCCTCCAAGTAATAAGCCTATAGCTGTGGAATACATAGGTGAATTTACTTCTTTGTTTCCTGTTTCTGCTAAATAGTTAGGATAACTGATGTTTGTATCCAATCCGGTTAAATAGCCCATTAATTGGCGTAAATGTTTTAATAATGCACCACCACCGGTTAAGCTGATTCCTGCTCCCAGCTTATCGGCAAAACCTGAGTTCTCTATTTCAAAATTTACTCTTTGTATTATTTCTTCCATGCGTGCCTGAATAATTTTTGATAAAAATTTCAGCGTAATTTTTTTAGGGTCGCGCCCTGCCACACTTTTTACCGATACTACTGCATCTGAGGTAGCTTCGCCTAATGCCGTCCCGAAATTTATTTTCAGTTTTTCTGCTTGGCGTTGTAATATGCCACATGCTTCTTTGATATCTCTGGTAATTACATAGCCGCCAAATGGGATAACCGCTGTATGGCGTAAAATACCATCGTAATATATTGCTATATCCGTTGTTCCTCCACCTATATCCACCATTGCAACACCTATTTCTTTTTCGTCTTCGCTTAATACCGCCATTGAAGATGCAATGGGTTCAAGCATCATCTGTTTAACGCTTAATCCGGCTCGTTCAACACTTTTTAAAATATTTTTCGCCGACGCGGTTTCTGCAACTACAATATGAAAGTTGGCTTCAAGCCTTTTCCCTGACATACCCACAGGTTGTTTTACTCCGGTTTCTTTATCAACAGTATAGCTTTGAGGGATGACATGAATAATTTCATCTCCATTATCCAGCGCTATATTTTGCATATCCTTTAACAGCTCGTCAATATCATGTTGTTTAATTTCGTTATCTTCCGAATTGATGTATCGTGAGTGTCTGTTTTTTAAGCTTTTAATGTGTTGTCCGGCAATACCTACATACACATCTTTAAATTCAATCCCCGATTGTTTTTCGGCTTGTTCAACGGCATCCTGAATTGCACCTGCTGCTTCGTCGATATTTAATACTACACCACGCTTAACACCATGAGATTCAACTTTTCCCATGCCTAATACTTGAACTTTTCCGGTGTTGAAAACTTTCCCGACTATGGCAACAATTTTAGTGGTACCTATATCTACTGCGGCAATTATTTTTTCAGTTTGCGCTAAATCTGAATTTGTCTTTCTTTTTGTTTGAAATGCAGTGTTTTGGTTCATTTTTTTCGGATTTAGGGGTTATTCTATTTTTTTTCACATATTACTTGATGTTCATATTTCAAGTTGATCGACTTATATTTGTTCCAACCTTTGTAAAGAAAGCCTTTTTTGTAAGTGGCTTCCAATTTTTTAAATTTTTTTTGATAATTTTTTATTGTTCCAAAATAGATAATTTGTGCTCCTACTAAGGGAACTAATTCAAACTCGTTTTCATTATTAAGGTAAATTTGTTGAATTTGTGCTTTCCAAAAATCATTTTTATTAATAAAATCGGCTAATACCAATATGTCTTGAAGTACTTTTTTGTCTTTATTAATATTTTGATTATCAAGAACATACATTGTTGTATCAAAGTTGGGATTAAAATTTATATTTCCACTTGCCACCAATAATCTTAAAGAAACTTTTTTTGACAACGGAAGTAAATAACCTTCACTATCAATATAATAACCTTTATTTTTGCTGTTTATTACTCGAACTATTGGTAATCGTTGTGCTATTTTCACATTTAAAACGCCATTTATTTCGGTATAAACTTCTGCTGCCTTAACGTAGGGTTGATCTGAAATTATCTTTTCAAGTTTAGAGATATTCAGCTCGTTCATTGGTCTTCCCAATACTTTTTCATCTTTTTCGTCAATCAGCTTTATCAAATCGTCTCTATCAACAAAACGATAGTTTAATGAATCGATATAAATAACATTTATTGAAGTGCACAAAGCTTTTTTTTGTCGTGAACTGACAAAGCCCAATACTACAAAAAAGTAGATGCCAACAAATACCCAAAATGTTATGTTTAAATATTTTTTCATTAACTTAATCCTGTTTTTATATTTGTTCTATTAATTTCTCAACTCAAAGAGATGAGTTAGGCTTAAAATATTTTTCGATGGGTGTTACCAAGTCGGCTATATCGCCTGCACCCATAGTTAATAAAATTTCAGGGCGTTTATTTTTTAATAAATCAAGTACTTTCTCTTTACTGCATTGTGTTTTTTTTACTTTCTTAAGTTTGTCAAAAATTAATTTTGAACTAACTCCTTTTATCGGTAATTCCCTTGCCGGATAAATATCTAATAAATACAATTCATCTAGCAAATCTAAACTTTCGGCAAATTCATTTGCAAAATCTTTTGTACGACTGAACAAATGCGGTTGAAAGATTCCTGTTATTTGCTTATCAGGATAAATTTCTTTTACTGATGAAATAAAAGCTTTCAATTCGCGCGGATGATGTGCATAATCATCAATATACACAAAATCCGAATTTATGATTCGGTAATCAAAACGTCTTTTGACTCCTTTGAAATTGCTCAGTTGTTTATACATTAGCTCTTTGCTTGTTTCCGATACGTAGCATATTGCTAATGAAGCAAGTGCATTTTCAAGGTTTATTTTTCCGGGAATACCGGTTTCCATATCCTTGAGCACAGTGTTTGGAGCTACAAAATCAAATTTGTAGGTTCCGTTACTATTCATTCTAATGTTTTCAGCTCTGAAATCAGCATCTCCGGCTAATTCATAGGTGAATTGTTGTATATCGGAACGAACTTGCAAATTTAAACCTTTTTTATAAATAAGTATTCCTTTTAGCACAACATTATTGACAAACTGACCAAAAGATTTGACTAAATTTTCCTTATTTTTATAAATATCCAAATGATCTGCGTCTATTGATGTAATTAATGCAATTTGTGGGTGTAAGCTTAAAAATGAACGGTCGTATTCGTCTGCTTCAACTACTGCAAAGGCATTACTGCTTTCTTGCTTGGGCAATACTAAATTTGATTCTTCGTCTTTTAATATCCCGCCAAGGAAAGCGTAACATCCTGTTTGACTTGCTTTTAAGATATGTGCAGTAATTGAAGATACTGAAGTTTTACCATGTGTTCCGGCTATAGCAATTGTTTTTATATTTTGGGTTATGAAACCCAGTACTTCTGCACGTTTATACAGTGTAAAATTATTTTCTTTAAAAAAACGTAATTCTATGTTGTTTTCCGGCACAGCGGGAGTATAAATAATCAGGCTTTCTTCTTTATTTTGTTTGATAATTTCAGGGATATTTCTTAGGTCATCTTTATAATGAATTTTTGCGCCTTCATCACTTAATTTTTGCGTTAAGCTAGTTTCTGTACGGTCATATCCATACACAGCCTTTTGCAAATGCAAGAAAAAGCGGGCAAGCGCACTCATCCCGATGCCTCCTATTCCTATAAAATAAATGCTATGTATTTTGTTGATATTCACCTGCTTGTTGTTTTTATGCTTTAAAAGTATTTAATATCTTTTAAGAAAAATTAATTATCTGCAAATAATGCATCGAACTCTTCGTTTAAGCGATGTATTTTTTCTGTGTCTTGTCTTTTTTTAGCAATTTCAGCGCTTAAATCGCTTAAATACTCAAAACCTGTTGAGACATTTTGTAATAATTCTGTTATACTTTCCGTTTTTTGTTCTTTTTCTTTTACTAATTGTAATTTGTATAAATTTACAAGTACATCACTATTATTATAAGGCTTATCTACCAGATTTGATACTTTTTGTTTATTAAATTGTGTATTGTTTATTGCGTTAATTCCTTTTTTGTAATTTTCTAAATCTGCTTCAAAAAGTAGATACAATTTTTCTAAATCGGCATTCCATAAATCGGCATATAAAAGGCTTAATTCCATAATTGCCGGTTTTTCGTTGAAACGTGTACCCGAAACTTGTTTTTTTAGCATTTGCACTCTTTCTTGGAAATAATCGTTCACTTTAAATGAATCTAATGCTGTGGCAGCTGCAAATATTTTATTTTGTAAATTAGAACTTGAATAATCAAATTTTTTGTCTAAAAAAAGGTTGTATGCCGAAAAAGCTTTTTTAAACAAGCGGAAAGCAGCTTGTTTTTCAATATTGTTTTTGATAAAGCCTGCATTTACCGTATTCATTTGCATCATATAAGTAGCCGGAGACGGATCGTTTAATATGCGAATCATCTCATTATCGTAGGATTGTGTACGTAATGAAGTATTTAACACATCGTAGGCATCAATGGCTTTAGTTGCCAGCAAAATGCCGTTTTCCGATAAAAATACCGTTTCGTTTTTATGTCTTTGTTTGGTGCATGAAAAAGAAATTGACAACAATAAAAAGAGTACAGTTAATACCTGAATTTTTATTAAAATGTTTTTATATGTTTTCATAACTAAGGTTTTAATGATGTAAAATTACTAAATAAAATATTAAATGACAAAGATACTTTACATTTTTCATATAATAATTTATATTTTATTCTGCTCTTGTTTTGTATTATTTTGATAATTAGTATTTTAATTAATTATTTTAATAATTTCTTTTGCAATCATTTTATCGGCATTTTTTATTCCTAACTTAGCTGCATTTGTACTTAATTGCTGTATTTTTTCTTGATTATTAATTAAATCTAAGGCTGTATTTATCATTTTTTCTTTTGTTTCAAGGTCTTTAACCAGTACTGCTGCATCTTTTTCAACCAGTGCCATGGCATTTTTAGTTTGATGATCTTCGGCAACATTTGGAGAAGGTACCAGAATTGATGCTTTTTTCAATAAACATAATTCGGAAATAGTTGCAGCACCGGCTCTTGAAATTACCAAATCAGCTACGGCATAAGCATAATCCATTCTACTTATAAAATCATACACTTTACAATTGTTTGCTCCCGATTTTTTTAGTGCATCATTAGATTTCTGGTAATAAAATTTACCTGTTTGCCATAAAATTTGAATTTCTGATTTTTTTATATTTTCCAATCCTGCTATTACTCCTTCGTTGATGGAACGTGCTCCACCACTTCCGCCAAGTACTAATATTGTTTTAATATCCGGCTTTAAGCCGAAATATTTAAAAGCTTCTGTTTTATCCGGCTCATTTTCAAATAAAGTTTGCCGAACAGGATTTCCTGTTTTTATTATTTTTTCCTTTGGAAAATAAGGTTCCATATTATCGTAAGCTACACAAATTTTCTTTGCGTATTTAGCCAGTAGTTTATTTGTTACGCCCGCATAAGAATTTTGTTCTTGCAATAAAACGGGAATTCCTTTTTTTCCTGCAACCCAGCCAACAGGAGCACTGGCAAAACCCCCAACCCCGACTACAATATCGGGTTTAAACCTGTTTATAATTTTACGTGATAAAAATAAGCTTTTAATAAGTTTGAATAGTACACTAATATTTTTTAAAGTCAATTTTCGTTCTAACCCGCGTATAGGTAATGCTTTAATAGGGTAGCCCGCAGCCGGTACTTTTTCCATTTCAATTTTACCTTCGGCACCCACAAACAGGATATCAAGATCATTATGCTCTTTCTTTAAA
>Ga0256840_1003174_pt1 | contig 13594 bp, 12 predicted proteins | sample 355202metaG_FD_185969 | JGI IMG/M metagenome (GOLD analysis project Ga0256840, IMG submission 185969) | Hydrothermal vent microbial communities from Mid Atlantic Ridge, Atlantic Ocean - 355-202 | ecosystem: Environmental > Aquatic > Marine > Hydrothermal vents | place: Atlantic Ocean: Mid...
ATTGCGCAACTACCTTACTTTCAAAATTTTATTTATTAATTATACTCACAAAAAAGTGAGTAACAAAATTTTATTTTATGAAAAAAATATTTAGTTTAGTGGCATTATTTTTGATATTAAGTAGCTTTAGAATCAGTGATAATGTTTCAAATCTTAACGCTCCAGAAAAAGTACGGGATTGTTGGGCCGAAGCTACTGCTGAGGCAGATTGGTATATTTTGACTGGAGGATCTAATTATGTTGCTGAAGCCATTTGGGATGCAGTCTATGACCTCTGCTCGGCTCAGCAATGGGGAATTGAAAATTGCAATGGATGTTAATCAATTAATCTTATTAAGTTAGTAGCCAATAAGCTACTAACTTAATTTAAAATATTATTAAATTATGAAATTAAACAAGTTAGTATTATTTAGTCTTTTATTATTAAGCTTTTATGGACATGCACAACTAAATAATGGAGTTGCTGTATATAATATTGAGCCAATTAATTTTATATTTAAAAAAAATCAAAAGATGGTTAGTGAGAACTCTAAAAATCTTTATGAAAAATTACAAAAAGAAATTGAGAAAGCATCTGAAAAAATAAATTATAAATTAACTTTTGATAAAAAAAAATCTTTTTTTAAAACAAATAATAATTATTTAGAAGGTAATAGTATTGCAAAAATTAGTACTAGAGTATTAGATAAAGGTAACATTTATAATAATATTAATGGAACTAAAATTACGCAAAAAGACATTTATGGGAATACTTTTTTAATTAAAAGCAATTCTAAAGATGTTAAATGGACTATGTCTAGTGAGACAAAAAAAGTTGGGGAATTTAAATGTTATAAAGCAACTACAATAAAAAAAATTAAAACTTTTAATAGAAAAGTCACAGCTTGGTATTCACCAGAGATACCTGTCCAATTTGGTCCTTTAGGCTATGGGAATTTACCTGGTTTAATCCTAAAATTAGAAATAGAACGCGATGGTATTTATAAATTAAAAGAAATCACACTTAATCCAAAAATAAAAATCATTATTAAAGAACCTCAAAAAGGTGAAAAAGTAACAGAAGAAGAATTTATTAATATTAGTAAAGAAATGTACCTAAGAAAAAAAAATGGACTATAGTTTTATGTTAAAAAAAATAATCTATAAAAATATTTACATAATCTTACTCTATTTTGTAGGGTTTTTTACGTCACAAGCTCAAACCATAAAAATAACAGGTACGGTTTTAGATAGTTTAAAACAACCCTTAGTTTATGCCAATGTATTTGCTGTACCTACAGATAAAGAAATGAGTATTGCTTATGCTATCACCAATGAGCAAGGAAAATATGTACTAAAAATAAAAAAAGGAAAATCATACCAAGTTACTACAAGTTTTTTAGGTTTTACAAAACAAGAAGTTACCTTTAATTATACAAAAGATACAAACTATAATTTTATTTTAAAAGAAAATAAAAATCAATTAGAACAGGTTAACCTAACTTATACCATACCTGTAATTGTAAAAAAAGATACAACTACTTATAATGCGGATAGTTTTATTACTGGCAATGAACGTAAACTAAAAGATGTATTAAAAAAATTACCTGGCATTGAGGTGGATAGGAAAGGTAATATACTTGCTAATGGTAAAAAAGTAACTACGCTTTTGGTAGAAAACAAACCTTTTTTTGGCGGCAATACTAAACTTGGTGTCAATAACATCCCAGCAGATGCTATTGATAAAGTACAAGTTTTAGAAAACTATAATGAAGTTGCTATGTTAAAAGGATTACAAGACGGTGATAAAACAGCTCTAAATATTAAATTAAAAGAGGATAAAAAGAAATTTGTTTTTGGTGATATAGAAGCTGGTGGAGGTGTAAAAGAAAAATATGTAGTACATCCAAAACTTTTCTATTACAGCCCCAAAACAAGTGCCAATTTTATTGGTGATATTACAAATACAGGAGAAAAATCTTTTACCCTAAAAGATTATTTAGAATTTGAAGGTGGTATAAACAAACTATTCAAAGATGCTGGCAGTTATTTTAAATTATACAATTCCGATTTTGCAAACTATTTAACCAACCAAGATTATAAAGAAGATAAAAACCTATTTGGCGCATTTAACATTAGGCAGTCTGTAAATAATGCTACTGATTTAAGTATGTATGTAATAAGTTCTAAAGCAGCTACCTTAACCGAAAATAATACTACCAATCAGTATCTTTATACCTCTCCTATAACAGAGGATAGAACCAATAGTAAAAAGACAGATAATTTCTACACTATTGGTAAGTTTAGTTTAGATTATGATCCTAATAAAAAAACAGATTATGCGTTTTCAACTGTTATAAAAACTTCCAACACTAATAGTGTTGGTAATATAAATACTATTAGCCTTAGTAATACAAATAACATAGAGAGCGGCTCCGATTTAGACGCTTTTAGCATTAAACAAAATATAAGTCTTAATAATAATGTTTCTAAAAAACATACCTTAACTTTTAATGCAAATTACATTTATCAAAAAGACACACCAAATTTACAATGGAATACGAATCAAGAATTGTTAGAAAATTTAATTCCTCTAACTCAAGAGGAGTATTATCAAATAAGACAAACTAAAAGAGTAGAGTCGCAAAATATAAATGCTGTATTAAAAGATTATTGGCTTGTAGGTAGTTTTCATCATCTTTATCCTAGTTTTGGTGTAAATAGCACCAATACTTCTTTTGTTAATGAAGATTATCAAATATTAGAAAATGGCAGCATAAACAACTTTAATACAGCTAATTTCGGAAATGATTTTAAACATCATTTTTTAGATACTTATTTAGGCTTAGAATACAAATTTAAAATTGGTAAGGCAACTTTTAAACCTGCTGTTTTTTACCACAATTACCATTGGAGCACACAGCAAAAAGGAGTCCTGAAAAATCGTTTTACCAAAAATTTATTATTACCACAATTTACTACAAAAATTGATTTTAGAAGTTCCGAAAAATTGAATTTTAAATATCGTTTAAATGCTAGTTTTCCTAATACAAAAACATTAACAAATAGATATATTTTATCTAGTTTTAATCGTGTTTTTAAAGGAAATGCTAATTTAAACAACAGTTTATATCATTCTCTAAATTTACGGTATTATAAATTTAATCTTTATAGAGGTTACAATATAGCTTTGAGCACAATCTATAATAAAAAAATAAAGAGTATAAAAAATGTTACACAGTTAGATGGTATTAACCAATTTAGTACACAAATAATGTTTAATGAGCCAGAAATTAATTGGTCAGCTAGTGGTATTTTTTCTAAAACCATTAAAAAAATTAAAGGGAAAATAAAAACAGGTTATAGATATAATGATTACTATCAATTAGTAAATAACAGCCAAACTTTTAATAAAAATAATTCCATTTATTTAGAGCCAAGTTTTAAAACATTATTTAAAAAATACCCAAATATAGAAATTGGTTACAATAAAAAATTTACAACTTATTATAATACTAGTACTACTAAATATACCAATGAAATATTATTTACCTACTTAGATTATGATTATAAAGATTTTATTTTTGAAGCAGATTTTGAGTATAACGCTTATAAAAATAAAACAGACAATAACATTCGCAATAATTTTGTGAATGCTAATGCAAGCCTTTTCTACCAAAAAGAAAATAGTGCTTGGGGTTTTGAACTTAATGCTAGTAATTTATTTAATACAATTTACAAGCAAAACAATAGTATTTCCGATTTTATTATTAGCGATTCTAAAACATACATTTTACCTAGAATCGTAATGTTAAAATTAACATATAAATTATAATATAATCCATGTTTTAAACCAATTCTAACTCATCTACAATTTTACGGTTATCAGATAACCTTGGAATTTTATTTTGCCCTCCTAACTTACCCATAGATTTCATATAATTTTGAAATCCATTATTAGCAACCTTAGTAATTACTAATGTTCTTAATACTTTACCATCTATTAAATCTTTGTAATAACTATTCTGTTTTACCAATTCGGCATCAATTTTTTTGGAAAAAGCATCTATATCTTCTGGTTCATTTTCAAATTCAATAAACCATTCATGATATGGCAATCCATTTTGTGGTGTAATTTGTGGTGCTACAGTAAACTCATTAATTCTTATATCTGTTTCTTTAACAGCTACTTGCAATGCGGTTTCCACTTCTTTTGCAATTACATGCTCACCAAAAGCTGATATAAAATGTTTTATTCTACCAGACACAATTACTCTATACGGTTTTAATGATGTAAACTGTACGGTATCTCCAATATTATACGCCCATAAACCTGCATTGGTTGATATTATTAATACATAATTTATACCTAACTGCACATCTTTTAAAGAAATTCTTGTTGGGTTTTCGTTAAAAAACTCATCTGCTGGTATAAATTCATAGAAAATACCACCATCCAAAAGGAGTAACATACCCTCCTCATCTTGCTCATCTTGAAATGCAAAAAACCCTTCACTTGCAGGGTACAATTCTATTGCATCTACCTTTCTCCCAATTAGGTTTTCCATTTTTTGCCGATATGGTTCATAGTTGACTCCTCCGTAAACAAATAGATTAAAATTAGGGAATAATTCCCCTACCCTCTTGCCAGATTTTTCTATTAGTTTTTCAAAATACATTTGTACCCAAGATGGTATGCCTCCAATAAGTGTCATATCCTTATGCATCGTTTCGCCAACTATTGCCATTACCTTAGTTTCCCAATCATCAATACAATTAGTCTCCCAGCTTGGCATTCTGTTTTTTTGTAAATATTTTGGTACAAAATGCGCTACAATTCCACTTAATCGCCCTGTTTTAATATTTTTATAAGTATCTATTATTGGACTACCTTGCAAAAATATCATTTTACCATTTACAAAACTTGAATCTCCTGTTTTGTGTATGTAATTTAATAATGCATATTTTGCTCCATATAAATGATATGGCATTGATTCTTTTGTTATAGGTATATATTTTGCTCCAGACGTAGTTCCTGATGTTTTTGCAAAGTAGATTGGTTTTCCTTTCCACAACACATCATTTTTACCTTCTAAAATTTGCTCTACGTAAGGTTTTAATGTCTCATAGTCTCTTACAGGTACATTTTTTTTATAATCGCTATAACTCGTTATTTTTTCAAAATTATGATCTTTACCAAAACTAGTATTTTTTGCCCCTGCTATTAAATACTCAAATACCTCATCTTGAGTTTGTATTGGGTTTTTAATCCATTTTTCATTTTTTTTGACAATTATCCTTGCATAAACTCTTGCAAAATACGCTTTTATCACTATATTTTATTTTTATAAATTAATTGTGCTGTTGCTATTATAAACCTTATTCAAAATCTATATAATTTACAGGGTTTACTGGATATCCATTATTCCAAAGTTCAAAATGCAGATGTGGACCTGTTGTTAATGTTCCTGTTGATCCTGAATTTGCAATTACTTCTCCCGACTTTACCAAATCTCCTTGTTCCTTAAATAAGATATCATTATGCTTATAAACCGATAAAAACCCTTGACTGTGCTCTAGCAGCATCACATATCCTGTTTTTACTGTAAAACCAGAAAATATTACGGTACCATCTGCTATGGCTTTTATTGGCGTACCTTTTACAAGCACAATATCAACTGCCAAATGTTTGTCTTTTGGGTTATAGGAGCTTGTTATTTGCCCTTTTACTGGTGCAAAAAATACAATCTCTATATCTTTTGTTGCTCTTTCGAATATGCTAAATCTATCCTTTTGCTCTATGTCTTGCCTAAATGCGGAGTCGGTTGCAGATGCACTCAATTGCACATCTTTTATTGATAATTGCTTTATTGTTGCATTCTTAGATAAATCTTCTCTCTTAATATCTCCAATAAGTAATGATTTTATACTTTTAATATACGCTTCGTTTATTAACAATTTCTGCTCTAACGAATCTACCTTATAAACTAATGTACTTGCTGTCTTTTTTAATTTTGTTGAAGAATATCCTGGTATATATTCCTTTATTGGTGTAAATGCTATTAATACAGATGTTAATACTATTAATGATATTGCAAACAAACCACCAAAAACAAATACATTAAGTCTATTTAATTTAAAAGAAAAAAGTTCTTCCAAAGATTCATCATTCATAACTACTAACCTGTAATTATAAACTAACCTTTGACGAAAAGTACTTTTATCTTTATTTTTTTTTGCCAAACTAGAATGTCTTATATTATAAAAATGTATCGTTTTTCTAAAACGATACATTTTAAAGGTCAAAGTTAAAATATCTTTTTAAAGATACAATGAATTTGTATATATTTTTATCTAATACTAAACTTACATTTTAGTAATAATAAATTCTGACCTACGATTTACATCATGTTCCTTTTTTGTACACTTAGCCTTATGTTCATTATCACAATGGTTTACTAATCTGGTTTCTCCATATCCTTTCCCAGAAATACGATCTGATGATACATCTCCTTCATCTATAATATATCTAATTGTTGATTGTGCTCTTGCTTCTGAAAGTTTTAAGTTATATGCATCTCCTCCTCTTGAATCTGTATGTGCTCCTAAATCTATTACCATTTTTGGATAACGTCTCATAGTAGCTACTACTAAATTTAATTGTCCTGCTGCTCTTGCTGTAATTTTAGAACTATCATAATCAAAATATATATTATCAATATTCAACATTTTCTTACCTCTTTTCATTACTATAAATGCATCTGATAATCCTATTCTAATATTCGTAAGTCCATTATGTCTTGTTGATGTAACAAATCCTTTTGTCTTGTCTCCGTAATGTTTTTTCTTTGCTGTTACTTCATAAGTTGTACTACATGTTAACTTTTTGAATACAAATTTACCATCTAAACCTGTTGTTGTTTTTGACACCTCTTTACTAAAGGAATTTATTAGTATTACCTCTGCATTTGGTATTGGCTTACCTGATGATAAATCAAATATTTCTCCTTTCAAATCTTGATAACAATCAAACATTAATGGTCTTGTTTCCGTAAACGAATATATATCATCTGCTCCTTTACCTCTTATCCTATTTGAAGAAAAGTAACCTCGCTTTCTATCTTTATCAAAAATATATGAAAAATCATCTGCTATACTATTAATTGGGGGTGCTAGGTGTAGTCTATTGGATACTTTGTCATCTTCATATATCTTTACTGCATATATATCTGCTCTTCCATAAGTATCATCTTGCCTTGTTGATGAAAAATATAATATATTATTTTTTATATGCGGAAATGCTTCTTTGTATTTTGAGTTAATTATATCTCCCATATTTTTTGGTTGACTATAATTTTCATTTCCTAAAACATCTACTACAAAAATATCTGTATCTCCTAATGTTCCTGGCATATTTGATGAGAAATACAATTTGGTATTATCTTCATTTAATGTTGGGTGACCTACATCATACTTTTTACTATTAAAAGGCATCCCTTTAATATTTTTCCACTTTCCTGTTGCTGTAACATCTGCTTTAAAAATTGCAATAGTTGCTTTTCTATCTCTGTTTTTTTTAATTGTATTTCGTTTTCCATATACACTCCTAGTAAAATAAACCGATTTACCATCTTTTGTAAAAGTTACATTGGACTCAAATGACTTTGAACTTAAACTTTCTATTTTTACTGGATTTAATATTTCTCCTTTTTCTGAAATTGTACCTTCATATAAATCTAATAAGGCTTTCTTTATATTCTGTGCTGAATATACAATTTTATTACTGCCATGAAATGTAGTTCCAAAACTTGCATACTTATTATTAATTCCTAAATTTTTAACTACAAAACGGTCAAGAGACTCTTCTTCTTTAACTGTATCTTTTTTTGATTGATCTTGTGCATGAACAAAAGAAAAATTTGCTAATAACAATACCCAAATAATAATATATTTCTTCATCTTTCTTATTTTTTATTTTTTATTATTTATTATTTACCTTCTCTTAAAACAAATGTAGTTCTTCTATTTAATAGATGCTCCTCTTCTGTACATATTACTCCTTTCACACACTTATTTAGTGGTTTTGTTTCCCCAAACGCTTTCCCAGAAAACCTTTTTCTGAATATCCCTTTAAATCCTAAATATTCTTTTAATACTTCTATTCTTGCTTGTGAAAGTTCCATATTAAAATCTGTTGGTGCTCTACTATCTGTATGCGACTCAAAATGTATTGTTAATTTTTTATTTTTATTCATCCGTACTATAGCTTTATCTATCTGATATCTATATCTACGTAATAAATTAGTTTTATTATACTCAAAATCAACTCTACCAATATATTCTTTTCTTTTTGCAGGCCCTGCTTTTGGATCTTCTTTTGTTAAAAACACATTCTTTCTTGCTAAAATTCCATCTTGTGCATTTGTTACCATTAATCGCTCTGATGTTTTATGGTTTGCTTTAGAACCAATTATTTTATAGGTTCTATTACATTTTACTTTAAAAATAAATCTCGCATTTTCATTTGTTTGGTATGTATCAATTACTTTCTCCGTTTCATCTTTAAGTTGTACTAATGCATTTTGTACTACTTTTTGTGATGCATTAATGTATACTGTTCCCAATAATCTTTGATTACATCCTTTCTCTTTTTTTATATCTTCTTCTATCTTCTTCTTCTTTACTTCTTTTTCTTTAAACAAATAGATATCATCACTTCCCTTTCCTCCTGGTCTATTTGATGTAAAATAACCTCTGTTTTTACCTACCGACACATAAGCAAAATCATCATACTTACTATTAATTGGTGCTAGTAAATGTACTGGTTTTTTTGTTGTATCACTTAAATTTATTGAATAAACATCTAATCCTCCTTCTCCTCCATGACCATTTGATGCAAAATACAACTTATTATCTTTTGAAATAAATGGATATAATTCACTACCTTTTGTATTGATACTCTTTCCTAAGTTTCTTGGTTCTGAATAGGAATCTTTCCCTAATATATCCACAACAAAAATATCAGATTTACCGTTAGTTCCTTTCATATTAGAACTAAAATACAACTTTGTATTATCTGTATTTAATGTTGGGTGTGCATAATCATACTTTCCTCTACCAAAATGTAATTGCATAATATTTCCCCATCCATTTCCTGTACGAGTTGCCTTAAAAATAGCTAATCTAGCTTTTACATTTTTATTTGTTTTTATAGTATTTTCTTCTCCATAAAGACTTCTAGTAAAATACATCGTTTGTAAGTCGTTGGTAAAAGAAGCAACATTCTCTTCTGTTTTTGCTTCTAAAAATGACTGTTTGCCTGTCACGTCATCTTCCGAGATAGTTCCACTATATAAATGTAATCTACCTCCTGTTGCAGATGAAAAAACCATTTTATCACTTCCGTATAATGCTGTTCCTAAATTTGAATTACTATCATTTATTGACAGATTTTTAAGTATTATCTCTTGTGAATAAGCACGCATCATGCTCAATGCTAATAATAATACAATTAGTAATTTTTTCTTCATTTCCCTAAAGTTTTAGTTGTTGTTTTAGTTGTTGTTTTAGTTGTTGTTTTAGTTGTTGTTTTTTGGTAAAATATTAATCGTTATTGTCAAGTTTGCAAAAGTAATGCCAAACTTTAAAACAACATTAAACATACCCTGTTTAATTTTTATAAAAATTCATCTCATCCAAATAATGCCATACCTTACAAGGGAACAAAGGTTTAACATTTTTTTGGTCTTTTATAGCTTTTCTTATAAAAGTTGATGACACCTCTATTATTGGTGCTTCTACTTTATAAATTTTATTGTGATCTTCAAACTTTGATTTCTTTTTATCCATATAAACTCTAGGATAAACATATATTTTATGATTCTCTAAGATTACTTCATAATTTTTCCATTTATGCAAAGATTGTAAGTTATCTTCACCCATTATTAAATTAAAGTGATAATTAGGGTGCTTTTCACTTAAATGAACTAATGTATTTACGGTATAATTTGGTTGTGACATTCCAAATTCTATATTTGATGCCTTTAATTTTGGATATTCTTCTAATGCTATTTGTACCATCTGATATCGGTGATTATCTGCTAACAAACTACTTTTATTTTTAAACGGATTATGTGGTGTTACCACTAACCACACCTCATCTAAATCTGAATATTCTGCCATGTGATTGGCTATACTTAAATGACCAATATGTATTGGATTAAACGTACCAAAATATAAACCTATCTCTTTTGTCATTGGTTGCCAAATTTACATTATTTTTTTTTATATATAAATTTTACTATATTTTTTATATTTTTTTTAATTAATGCCTTATTTTACAAATAGTTACTTGCGTTTATTTAGTTTAAATAAATTTTGATACTAATTGATATGCCTCTTTCTTTGCTTGCTCTAAATCATCATTTATTAATATTATATCAAAATATTTGGCATAATCTAATTCTTTTTTTGCTTTGGCTACTCGCTCAATTATTTTTTCTTCTGTATCGGTTTTTCTATTTCTTAGTCGCCTCTCCATTTCTTCTAATGATGGTGGCTGTACAAATATAGCTAATGCCTTTTTTACAAATTTCTTTTTTATATTTAGACCTCCTATTACATCTATATCAAAAATTACATTTTTACCTTCGTTTCTTAATCGTTTTACTTCTTTTTTTAAGGTTCCATAATAATTATCTTTATATACCTCTTCGCTTTCTACAAATTTATTTTTTTCTATTAATTTTTTAAACTTTTTTATTGATATAAAATAATAATCCTTCCCATCTATTTCTTCTCCTCTCTTTTTACGAGAAGTTGCTGATATTGAAAATGCTAAATTCAATTCTTTTTGTGCTAATAAATAATGTACTATTGTTGTTTTACCCGAACCACTTGGTGCCGAAAACACGATTAATTTACCTTTTTTCATTTTATTTAATAGTAATAAACTTTGTGCTTATCTAGTTTTTAATACGAACTCTCTTTAGTTAAAAAAAACAAAGAGAAAAATTTCCTTTCTTGCTCCTAATTAAAACTACAATACATTCAATAGTTGTTCTTTTATTTTTTCTAATTCATCTTTCATTAATACTACATTCTGCTGCATTGGCGCATAATTTGCTTTTGAGCCTGTTGTATTTATCTCTCTTCCTATTTCTTGACATATAAATCCTAATTTTTTTCCATTCGATTCATTTACATTCAACTCTTTTAAAAAATAAATTAAATGGTTATCCAAACGTATTCTTTCTTCTGTTATATCTAATTTTTCTAAATAAAAAACCAACTCCTGCTCAAAACGATTTTTATCTACATCTAATTTTAAATCGATAATAGATTTTAATATTCGCTCTCTTACTAATGGTATTCTTGCCTCTTCAAATACTACATTTTTTAAACACAGGTCTTGTAATGTATGTATTCTTTTTTTAAAATCTGCTTTTAAAATTGCTCCTTCATCCCTTCTAAATACATCAATTTTATCTAATGTCAAACCTATCTTCGTTTCTATTTTTTCCCATTCATTTTCATCTAAATCTTCTTTTAATGAGTCTAACACATTTGGTAATTTTATTGCTATTTCTAATGCTTTCTCTTCAGAAACGGTTGTTATTTCTTGTAATTGTTTTATATAATTTGCTGTTATATTTTTATTTATTACCGTTCCATTTTCTTCACTTGTATTCTCTACAAACAAATTAAAATCTACTTTCCCTCTTTTTAATTTTGTTGCTAATTTTTTTCGTATTAGCAATTCTTTTTCTCTATACGGATTATTTATTCGTACATTCAAATCTAAATTCTTTGAATTTAATGATTTTATTTCAATTGTTATTTTTTTTGTATTTATGGTAAACTCTGTTTTACCATATCCTGTCATTGATTTTATCATTCTATAAACTTTTGTACTTGTGAAATTCTACTTTACCTGTTGAAATTTGATAATATCCTGTAATAATTTTTACCGATTCTTCTTTTACTTTTTCTGCTATTATTATGGAATTTGCTATGATATCTTTTGCAGAATGTAATGCGTTTTTTATTATTATTTCTTCTGTTGTTACTTCTTTATTTTCTGATAATACAAAACGAATTTGTTTTAATAAAAAATTAAGATTTTTATCTTTGTCACTTGTCGTTTCTGGATGTGTTTCTGCATATTTTACTGCACCACAATTTTGATGTGATAACACTACTATTAATCTTACATTTAATTGCGAAATAGCATATTCCATTGTTGCCAAAGTAGATTTACTTGTAATATTTCCTGCATTTTTTATTACGAATAAATCACCTAATTTTGTGTCAAAAATAGTATTTATTCCTACTCTAGAATCTGAACATGTAAGTATTACTGCAAATGGTTCTTGCGAACTTACCAAATAGGTATTGTTTGATATTCCTACTTGATGGTTTATTTGTGTTGATGTTACAAATCTTTTATTTCCGTCTTGTAATTTTTTAAATGCTTCTTTACAGTTCATCTTATTTTATTTTTATCCTCATTATTTTGAGATGAAACTAAATATACGCCTGCAAAGATAAGCAATGTTGCTATAATTTTAACAGTATTTAGACTATCACTTTTTACTGCCAATGCATATATGGTTGCTATCACTGGTTGTAAATATATAAATATACTCACTGTTGTTGGTTTTAACTTTTTGATTGCTAGTAAATTAAATAAATACGTGGTGAATGTTGTAAACACTACAATAAATATTGTTTTAAGATAAATTATTGTGCTCATTGTTTTAAAATCTACCTGTTTTAACTCTTCTAATCCAAATGGTATTACCATTATTAGCCCAAATAAATACAACCATTTGGCAAATACTAGCGGATGGTACTTCTTTGTTAAATTTTTTACTATTATCAAATAAAATGCATAAGATGCTGCATTTATAAACACTAAAAAATTCCCTAATAGCTCATTATTTCCTCCTCCAAATGTTTTTCCGTATGCTATTAAAAACACTGCTCCTATAAGTCCTACAAAAATTCCTGTTATTTTTTTTATTGTAGCTTTCTCGTTTAAAAATATACTTGCAAATGTTAATACTAATATTGGTGTTGTTACCATCATTACGGCACCACTTATTGGCGTTGTTAAACTTAATCCTTTAAAAAAAGTTAACATATTAAGCGCTACTCCAAAAATTGCTGCTGCAATAATCCGTAGATAATCTTTTGGTGCTATTTTTTCTTTTTTAATAAAAAAACCTGCTATCCAAAATAATATCGTTGCTCCTGATACTCGTAATACTATAAAACCAAATGGTTTTATATATTGTGGCATTACTTCTTTTGCAATTGTAAAACTAACGCCATAAATTATTGCAGTTATTGTTGCTAGTATTATTGCTAAATTTCTACTCATTCCTACTGTTTTAAAATAAACTAAACCCAGCAAGGGTTGTAGATGTAGACCTGCTGGGTCTTGAATTATTAATTGCAATTAATAGCTATTTGTTATATTATAAGGCTTACCGTAATGTTTCATTGAAAGTTAATCTATAATTATTGGTTAAATATCCATTAAAATACATATATTTGACAGTGATATTGACAGTTTAATAATTTCTAAAAAATGAAACCTAATATATGTACT
>Ga0256840_1003175_pt1 | contig 13588 bp, 11 predicted proteins | sample 355202metaG_FD_185969 | JGI IMG/M metagenome (GOLD analysis project Ga0256840, IMG submission 185969) | Hydrothermal vent microbial communities from Mid Atlantic Ridge, Atlantic Ocean - 355-202 | ecosystem: Environmental > Aquatic > Marine > Hydrothermal vents | place: Atlantic Ocean: Mid...
TGTCCACTCAAAATAATATTCCTCCATTTTCATTTTCTTCTAAAGTATTAGTTTCAGGAAGTGGTGATATTTTTGTAAAATACTCTTTTCTTCCTTTTATTTTTCTCATATATACTCCCTGCGGAGGGATGAACTTCCGTTTTGTCTGAGGATATATACCTGTATAGCCCTTTACAAAATGAGCAAAAGCTGGACCAGCTACCCTTCCTCCTGTCTCGTACTTCTTCATTGGACTATTGTCATCATTTCCATACCAAACTAAAACTTCTATCTCTGGTGTAAATCCACAAAACCATGCATCTATGTTTTTATTGGTTGTTCCTGTCTTACCCGCTGTTTCTATTCCCTTGACTTGTGCTTTTCGTCCAGTTCCTCTTTCTACAGTTGTTCTTAATATATCAACCATTAAAAACGCTTGTTCAGGAGATACCAATCTCTTTTTTTCAGATTCATATATAGTCTCTTCGCCAAACCTACTAACAACTTTTTTTATTAGTATTGGTTCAACTTTTACTCCATAATTTGGAAACATAGAATAAAATCCACTAAATTCAAGTGGCGAAATACCAAAAGTACCCAGTGATAAAGAGAGGTCATAAGGGATATCTTTGAAACCATCTTTTTTCAAATCTCTATAGACACTATCCATACCCATGGAATTGACCAGATTTATAGTAGCCAGATTTCTTGAATGTACTAACGCATTCTTAAGAGTCAAAAGACCTTCAAAATTTTCTTCATAATTTTTAGGTTTCCAATCTTTTTTAGTTTTTTTATCTGTATAAACTCGTGATATATCAGGAATTTCACTCATGGTTGAATAGCCAAGGTTAAGTGCTTTTTGATAGATAAATGGCTTAAATGAAGAACCAGGTTGACGCTTACTTTGGACTGCACGGTTAAAGTGTGACTTTTTATAATCCACCCCTCCAACCATAGCTAAGATATCTCCACTTTTACTATCCAATGTAACTAAAGCACCATTTAGTAAAGAATTATTTGTATCTTTAGGGTATCTTTTTAAGGCCTCATCATATCCAAACTTTAAAGATTCTCGTGCAAGTTTTTGAAGTCTCAAATCAATACCAAGATAGACTTTATATCCACCTGTTTTAAAATCATCATATTTACGGCTTGCTCTTTTTATCACTTCATCAACTATATAAGGTGCTTTGTTTTTTGTCAATGTATCATCATAAATCATAGGTTGTGCAGATATTGACTCTCTATACTCTTTCTCACTAATCCATCCAAGTGCATACATCCTATACAAAACTCTGTTTGCTCTACTTAAAGATAAATCTATATTTCGTGTAGGGTCATAAGAACTAGGTGCTTTAGGAAGACCAACTAACATAGATATCTCTTTTAAATTTAAAGCATCTAAGTTTTTATGAAAATACCCTAATGATGCTGTTTTTACACCATAATAACCATGCCCAAAATATACATGATTAAAATATCTTTCTAAAATCTGCTCTTTTGATAGTTCATTTTCTATCTTAAATGCTAAAAGTGCCTCTTTTAGTTTACGTACAATCTTTTTTTCTCGTGTTAAAACTGTATTTTTAACAAGTTGTTGAGTAATCGTACTAGCTCCTTCAACAAGCTTCATAGCCTTTATATCTTTTATAACTGCTCTAAAAATAGCTTCAAAATTCACTCCACGGTGCTCAAAAAATGAAGTATCTTCTATAGCAACGAGAGCTTCAATCATGCGAGCTGGAATCTCATCATATGAAGCATAAAGTCTATGATGTTTATCAAATATATTGGCGATTAATTCACCATTTCTATCAAATATTTGTGTACTTATATCTGGCTTATAATCTATTATTTTGTATGCATCAAAACGCACTTGTGAATAAAGATAAACAAGACCGCCCATAGCTAGGAAAACAGCTGTCACAAATAGCGTTATAAAATACTTCATCTTCTAAACTCCCTATTTTTAAATCCTGCTTCTATCAACTTTCTCGTATATTTTTCTTTAGGATTTGCTATAATCTCTTTTAGATTACCGATTTCAACGATATTGCCTTCTTTTATGATGGCAATTTCTTCACATAAATCTTCCACTGCACTTATGTCGTGAGTAACAAACATCATCTTAAATCCTTGCTCTACATGTAGAGCCTTTAAAAGCTCCAAAATAGACTCTTTTGCCTCAATATCAAGCGCTGTTGTAGGTTCATCCAATAGCAACAATCTAGGCTTTACATGTAGAGCAAATGCAATCACAACACGCTGAAGTTGTCCTCCACTAAGTTCGCTTGGGAACCTATCTAAAAAGCTCTCTTCTAGGCCGACCATATCAAGATACTTCTTTGCTTCATCACGACCAATCAAAAACTGGTCTATGATTTTTGTTAGAGGAGACAATGCCGTAAAAGGGTTTTGAGGAACCAACGCAACGCTCTCTCCTTTTTTACTAACAAATCCATCTAAATCTATATCCAAATGCAAAGACTTTGGAAGCATCCCTAAAAGTGCTTTTAGACTCAAACTTTTGCCGCTCCCACTCTCTCCAATCAAGGCAAAAGAATTTTTAAAACTAAAGCTTATATCAACTAAGGTTTTTTCATATGTACTTATGTAGAGTTGTTTACATGTAAACATCAAACAGCCTTCGTAAATCTACTATGCTTACATCAATCCTAGGTATTATCCTAAGCATTGGCTTTTTTACTGTTGGTTGACGGATAGCTCCTACTAGAAAACCACTGTTTTTTAATCTGCTTTGCATATCCAATACTTCTTGGGAACTTTTCATCTCATAAGGAAAAATTAACCCTTTCATATCTTTGTCAAAATACTCTTTAACTAACTCTTGTCGTTTTTTTATCTCTTTATATAACTCTTTTTTATGCTTTAGAATATAAAGCATACCTTGATGTGCTAACTCAATGTCTATAATCGACGGTGCAGTGGCATATACTATAGATTTTGCTCTGTTTTGTAAAAACTCTACTATCTGACTTGAGCCCAAAATGTATGCGCCATAACTTCCATAAGCTTTTCCAAGTGTTCCCATCTTTATGTGGTTTGTTTGTGGAGTTATATCAAAAAGCTCAAACACTCCTAATAAATTTTCTCCAACCACTCCACTACTATGAGCTTCATCTACTATCAAAAGAGTGTTTTTATACTTTTCTACTATATCAAATATTTCCCTTTTCATTAAATCCCCACTCATAGAGTAAATTCCCTCGACGGCAATTATCGCTCTTTTATAAGTGTTGTTTTTTAAAATATTTTCGAGTTCTTCTGGAGCGTTATGAGCAAATGTAACTACTTTTGTCTCAAGAAGTTTTGAAGCCAATATCCCACTTGCATGATACTCTTCATCTAATATAAGAATATCACCTTTTCTAGGAAGTGCTTCAATGAGAGCAAGATTTGCAAGAAATCCACTGCCTGCAAGCAAAGACGATTCAAAGCCATTTTGCCTGCATAAGAACTCTTCAAAATCTTTATGGATTTGATGATAACCGTTTACTACAACAGAAGATTTTGGGGCATGAGTTTTAAACAATTGTACTCTCTTGGTTGCACGAGTTAAAAGCTGAGGTTTACAAGAGAGTCCAAGATAATCATTTGATGCTAAATCTATAAGATTTTCATCGTATATAATTCTTTCACGAAATATATTGGTTTTTCTAATCGCTTTTAACTCATTGGAATACATAATTAATCTTCCAAAAATGGTAAAAGTTTTTCGATGCAAAGCCCCATAGCGGTACTCTCATATCCTCTTACTTCTCTTATATAATCTTTACAAAATCCCTCAACCATACAAGCGCCAGCCTTGCCTTCCCATTCATCTGTATTGAGATAATCTTCAAGTTTATCTTCATCAAATTCATCAAAAATATAGTCTGTTCTTGAAAGGTCAATAAATTCCAATGATTTGGACTTGAAAATCATACATGTAAGAATCGACACAACACTTCCACTTTGTGCTAAAAGTATAGCTCTTGCATCGTCTTTGTTTTTTGCTTTTCTCAGGAGTTTTCCGCCAGATGTCACAACAGTATCGGCACAAAGAACTGGCATATCAAGCCCAAATTCATCCACATAACTACGCATCTTGCCGACAGTAGCATGATATACAAAATGGGCTGGATTTTTTATATCCAAGCTTTCTTCGTCAAAATTCGCACTCTTTTGAATAAATTCTACACCAGCATCTTTAAGTATTTGTGCTCTTGTTTGTGAACTTGAACCTAAAATTATCTTCTTCATCAAAATCCTCTTAGGATAATTCCCATATAAATAGCTATCAATGTCAATATAATATTCATAGGAATCAAATATTTCGTTATAAGACTTAAGTTTTCATTTACTTCAAAAAACTCTCTTTTTTTATATAATTCTTTTGCATTTATTAGTTTTATATACATGTATATAAAGTTGAATGCTATAAAAACCCAAATAGCCTCTTTTACATGTATAAGTGAGTAAAGAGTAGGACTATCATACTCAAAACCCATACCTATAACCATGGTAAATGATGCAGAAATGATTAAAACCATAGTTGCGATTACATAATAAGCGTAATAATCCAGTATTTTTATACACCTATTATATCTTAGAGCCTCATCATCTATCGCCATCAAAGTAGGTCTTATAATAAATCTAATCATAATCATACTACCCAATAAAAAAGAAGTACCTACTATATGTAAAAACACAATTATTCTACTAAGGTCTCCAAAAAAATTTATCAAAATTTCTTGCACTACTAACCTTCTAAAGCACTTTTAGCAAACTCTAAGGCTACTTTTTTTGCCTCTTCTATCTTGCTAGCATCACGACCACCTGCTTGAGCAAAATCTGGTCTGCCGCCACCTCCACCACCTACAACAGGAGCAACTGTTTTTATCCAATCTCCTGCTTTTAGTGAAGCATTTTTAACACCTGCTGCTATCAATACTTTGTCGCCCTTTACTTGAAAAAGCAGTATTGCAACGCTATCTTTTTGATTTTTAAAATCATCTATAGTTTTTTTAATATCTCCAGCACCAAGCTCATCTATGATAAGCTCAACTCCGTTGATATTTTGGATACTCACTTCTTTGCCTGCATTGGCTTCAAGAGCTTCTACATCAATTTTTAAAGTTTTAATTTCATTTTTTAATTTTTCTATCCCGATAAGTGGGTCTTTGTGTTTGACTGCCTCTTTTATCGCATTTAGATTTTTTCTCATTTCTTGTGTATATTTTAGCGAACTTGCTCCACATATCGCTTCTATACGCCTAACTCCAGCACTCACTCCACTCTCTTTAGAGATGATAAAACTTCCGATTTGAGCTACATTTTTGACATGTGTTCCGCCACAAAGCTCAACACTAGCATCTCCAAAAGATACTACACGAACCTCATCACCGTACTTCTCTCCAAACAAAGCCATAGCTCCGCTTTTCTTCGCTTCATCTACACTCATAACTTTAGTTTGACTATCTTCTCCTAAGGCTATCACACCGTTAACAAAATCTTCAACTTTTTTTATCTCTTCACTACTCATAGCCTTTGGATGAGAAAAATCAAATCTAAGTCTATAAGCATCTACAGAACTACCAGCTTGAGCGATATGATCACCCAAAACCTCCCTAAGTCCGCTATGAAGCAAATGAGTCGCAGAGTGATGTTTGTTTATCTCATTTCTTGAAGTATCTACTTTTAGCTCAATACTATCGCTTACATGTAGAGGTTTTTTTAGCTCTACATGTGAAAGATTTAAACCAAAAAACTTTTGAGTATCTGTAACTTTACCGACACTAACTATCTCTCCACTATCTCCACACTGTCCACCACTCATCGCATAAAAAGGTGTTTTATCTAGCATAATCCAACCACTTTTTGCTAAACTCTTTGTCTTTTTAAAGTCATCATCTAAAAGTGCTACTATATTTGCCTTACATGTAGTGCTAACATAACCTACAAATTCATTGTCTAAATCTCTCTCTAAGAGGTCTTTAAAATCTCCGCTTGCAGCTTTGTCTCCACTTCCTTTCCAAGAAGCCTTTGATCGCTCGCGTTGGATTTTCATAAGTTCATCATACTTCTTTGCATCAACTCTTAAACCCTTGTCTCTTAGCATATCTTCAGTCAAATCAAGGGGGAAACCACAAGTATCATAAAGCTTAAATGCCACTTCACCACTAAATACATTTTTCGTGTTAGCTAGCTCTTCCTCAAATATCTCCAACCCTGAAGCAATAGTCACTAAAAATCTCTCTTCTTCAAGTCTAATTTGTTCAGATATTGCATCTTTTTTTTCAATCAAATAAGGATATTGTTTGCCCAACAAAGAGTTTACAACATCTAAAAGCTTGTACATAAATGGCTCACGAATCCCAAGAAGATACCCATGACGAACTGCACGACGAGTAATACGACGAAGCACATAACCACGACCTTCATTTGAAAAGTTAGTGCCTTGTGCTAGTAAAAATGCAGTTGAGCGGATATGGTCGGCTATGACCCTGTAACTTGCTCCTGTTTTGTACTCGTAAGACTTGCCACAAAGTTCTACGACTTTGTTAATAAGAGGCATAAACTCACTTGAATCATAGTTGCTTAGCTTTCCCTCTTTGACAGCAATGACTCTTTCAAGTCCCATGCCAGTGTCTATAGAAGGTTTTGGAAGAGGTGTCAATGTCCCATCTTTACTTCTCTCATACTGCATAAAAACCAAGTTCCAAATCTCTAAAAATCTGTCTCCATCTCCTCCAAGACAATCCTCATCACTACTGAAATGTTCACTGCCTTGGTCTATAAATATCTCGCTACAAGGTCCGCAAGGTCCAGTATCTCCCATCTGCCAAAAGTTATCCGCATCACCAAATCTTTTTATGCGTTCTAGTGGAACATGCTTTTGCCAAAGCTTCTCCGCTTCATCATCACTGTCATGAACTGTAACCCAAAGTTTGTCTTTTGGAAGCTTTAAAACTTCTGTTATGAACTCCCAAGCTTGAGCGATTGCTTGCTCTTTGAAGTAATCGCCAAAAGAGAAGTTACCAAGCATCTCAAAAAATGTATGATGGCGTGCTGTATAGCCTACATTGTCAAGGTCATTGTGTTTTCCGCCAGCTCTTATACAAGTCTGACAACTCACCGCTCTTGGAGGGTTTGGTCTTGGGATTTCTCCTGTAAATATACTTTTAAAAGGCACCATACCAGCGTTGACAAACAATAGCGTTGGGTCTTCAGGTACCAAAGGAGCACTAGGTACAAGCTTGTGTCCCTTGCTCTCAAAATAATTCAAAAATTCAGCTCTAACATCCATACTTCATATCCTAATGTGTTTTAATTGACTTATTTTATCGAAAGTATTATTAAAGTATAATCACAGCAATACTACATGTAAGGACATACAACTTATGAAAATCCCTTTTATAGATCTCAAAACACAATACGAATTGTACAAAGATGAAATAAACAAAGAAGTTCTTGGAGTAATGGAATCTACTCAGTTTATTCTTGGTCCTCAAGTAACTAGACTTGAAAATAGACTCGCTGAATTTACAGGCGCAAAACATGCAATTGGGTGTTCTAGTGGAACTGATGCACTTATACTCGCTCTTTTAGCGCTTGATATTAAAGCTGGTGATGAAGTTATCACTACTCCATTTACTTTTATAGCCACGGCTGAAGTTATGGCTCTTTTTGGCATAGTGCCAGTTTTTGTTGATATTTGTGAAAAAAATTATAATATAGACCATAATCTCATCGAAGAGAAAATCACATCTAAAACAAAAGCTATTATGCCAGTATCGCTTTATGGTCAAACCTCAAATATGGATAAAATAAATGAGATTGCAAAAAAACACAATCTTCCTGTCATAGAAGACGGATGTCAAAGTTTTGGAGCTGAATTTAATGGCAAAAAGAGCTGTAATCTAAGTACTATAGGATGTACAAGTTTCTTTCCATCTAAGCCACTTGGTTGTTATGGAGATGGTGGAGCCTTGTTTTGTAACGACGACAAACTAGCAAAAAAGATAAGAACCATACTAAACCATGGACAAGAAGAAAGATACAAGCATAAGCTTATAGGGATTAATGGAAGAATTGATGCTATGCAAGCAGCGGTTTTAAATGTAAAATTAAACCATTTTGAAGATGAAGTACAAAAACGCGTAGAGATTGGGGCAAGATATAGCAAGCTATTAGAAAATAGCAGTAATGTTACACCTCCTTTTGTGTCCGAGGATAGAACTTCAGTTTATGCTCAGTATTCAATCCTTTGTAATAACAGAGACAAGATGAGCAAAAAACTAAATGATGCAGGAATTCCAACGGCAGTTCACTATCCGATTTCACTTCATCTGCAAGAGGCATTTGAGTATTTGGGTTATAAAGATGGAGATTTTCCAGTAAGTGAAAAAGTATCACAGAAAATTATGTCACTTCCTATGAGTCCATTTTTGACTCAAGAACAACAAGATTTAATTGTAAAAACAATAGAGGAATAACCATGATAAATGTAGCACTTATTGGACTTGGTTCCATGGGACAAAATCACTACAGAGTTCTTAAAGGACTTACAGGATTTAAAATCACAGCACTTTGCGACATAAAGCAGACTAGAGAGTATGACGAACCATTTTTTACAGATATTGACGAGATGCTTGAAACTGCTGACATAGAAGCAGTTGTTATAGTAGTTCCAACTTTTTTGCATAAGGAAGTCGCTATAAAATGCTTAAATAAAGGAAAGCACCTCTTTATAGAAAAACCAGTAGCTTCTAGCGTAGAAGAAGCAAAAGATATACTTGAAGTCGCAAATAAAAACAATGCAAAAGTTTGCGTTGGATACATAGAGAGATTTAACCCTGTAGTTAAACAACTTAAAGAAGAGTTAGACGATACAGAAATATACTCAATTGGTATCACTCGTGTTGGCCCATTTCCTCCAAGGATTGCAGATGTTGGCATACTTACAGACCTCTCAGTTCACGATATAGACCTCATACGATACATAACTAGCAAAGAGATAATAAGCACTTCTATCCATAAGTCTCAAAAAATTCATAACCACCATGAAGACAATGCTATACTCTCTTTTCAACTCGAAGATGAAGTAGTTGCGAGTATCACAACTAACTGGTTAACACCTTTTAGAAAAAGAACTATAGAAGTTGCAACAAAAAATGCTTACTTCGAAGCAAATCTTATGGAACAAGATCTTACAGAATTTTCAGAATATCAAAAAAACAATTCATATGTTGTTAGAAAATGCATGGTCAAAAAAGAGGAGCCTCTAGTGCTAGAACATGTAGCTTTTAGAAAGTTTATAAAAACAGGAAATCGCCATGGTCTTAGCACCATAGAAGATAGTATAATCACTTTAGAAATCTCATCTCAAAAATGAAAAAAGCAATAGTCCTTCTAAATATGGGAGGACCAAACTCTCTCGATGAAGTTGAAGTTTTTTTAACAAATATGTTTCATGATAAAAACATAATCACAGTAAAAAGCAATCTACTTCGCTCTTTGATAGCTTTTATGATAGTGACTTCTAGAAAAAAGGCGGCTCGTGCAAACTATGCTAAACTTGGTGGAAAATCCCCAATAGTAGGTTATACAAAACAACTCGTAGAAAAACTAAAAAACGAATTTAAAGATACTTATGTCACTTATGCTATGCGGTACACTCCGCCATTTGCTAAAAATGTAGTGGAAGAATTAAAGCAAAAAGACATAAACGAGGTCTTCCTTTTGCCGCTCTACCCACAATACTCTACGACTACTACAAAGTCATCTTTGGAAAATTTTAAAGAAGTGCTAGAACCTTTACATGTAAAGACTCTACATGTAGAGAGATTTTATGAAAATAGACTATACAATGAGCTGCTTATAGAAAAAATAGAAGAACAACTAAAAGAAAAAAATTCTAAAGAGTTTGAACTTATATTTTCGGCACACTCTCTGCCTCAAAGCATAGTAAAGAGTGGCGATACATACCAAAAAGAGGTTCTTTTACATGTGGAACTTTTAAAAGATATATTAAAAGAAAAAAATATCGTTTTCAAAGATATCCATGTCGCTTACCAATCCAAACTGGGACCAGTAAAATGGCTAGAGCCATCTTTGGAAAATAAACTAAAATCCCTTACATGGAAAAAAGTTATCATATCTCCTATCTCATTTACCATAGACAACTCAGAAACAGAGTTTGAACTTAGCATTGAGTATAAAGAAGTAGCAGATAAACTTGGGTTTGAGGAGTATTTAGTCGCAAAATGTCCAAATGACTCTAATAAGTTTGTTCAAGTTATATCTCAAATCATCGGTAACATAAACTCCTCTATTTATTAAAAGTTTTTACAATTTTATTAAGTTCAATCACGGGAGGATTTGGAAGTTGGGGATATAGCTTTTGAACACCAGTTGTTACCCACTGTGGATAAACTCGAAAATTTAATTTGACCATCACTTTTAGTGGATATGCTGCATCTTTGAGTAGCACATCATAAATCTCAATTCTTCTTTTTCCTGCTGGTATTCTTGTATCGCTTAAAAGCTTTTCATATCTCCAAAATAGCAAGCCTACAGGTTTGCCATTTTTATCTCCAAATACTTTTTTAAAAATTCTTGCATCTTCTCTTAGATTACCATCTTTTTTTAATTTACCACTTTGAAATATGATTTTACCATTTTTGTCTTTGATGCTAATATCAAGCCATAACTCTCTAAAATCCGAAACACCTGTTGGTAGATGATGACCTGCTCCTACATTTTTAACACCTACCTCTAGCTTACCATTTTCCATACTTACATCTAATTTGGCAGATGTTCTAAGCAGCTGAATACTCTGGTCTTCATTTACCTTATTTTTGAGTCCAGACAAAAAATGATTTGCTCCTGTAAAATAATGTACTTTTATATCTTTTTTAATTTCTCCACCTTGAGTTGATCGTCCAATAAGAGGTGAGAATTTACCATTTTTTAAATATGTCATATGGCAATCTATGCAAGTTTTATGCCTTGAAGGGTCTTTTTCATTGTTATAAGGAGATTTTTCCCATTCGTCATAAGTTGAAACTACTTTTTTGCCCGTTGATGGTAAAAATTCATTATGACAAGAGGCACAATATTTTGGATCTTTATACAACGCTTTAGAGTAGCTTTTTTTATGTATATTTGGCTTGGAATTGATAAACTTTTCTCCTAACCACTCTCCTGCACTAGAGGTGCTATCCTCAAATGCATATTTTTTTCTATTGGTAAGTTCTAGCGTATAAGAAGAATTTCCTTTGCTCAGTGTTTTAGTTATCCTATGACATGCGACACAAGAAATACCCTCCTCTAATTGAAAATTACCGTGTTTTTTAAACTCTTTTAGTAGTCTTTTTCCACCTTGCTCAAACATCTCATTACTAAGAAAGTTTCCATCCATCCCATGGGATGTTTTAGATTTTTTTGTACTCATTGCACTTGGATTGTGACAGCCCATGCACCATTTTCTAAAATCGTTTCCCATGTCTTCTGCCGCCAATGCTTCAAGCGCCATATAGTAAGGATTTGCAGCTGTAACATTTTTGTGATTTGAATCTGCCCACTGATTAAATATGTCTTTGTGGCAAGATTTACATTTACTCGAATTTGTCCAATCTTCACTATGATATCTTTTTACATTATCTCCATATTGTATGTTTGTTAAATTTGTTTGACTATACGATGGTATTGGATTGATAAGAGTAAAACTAAAGAGTATAAATATAGCTATTTTCTCTAGCTTCATTCTTGCTTTTTTTATATGATACACCAAAAACACAAATAAAAATAATGAGCCAACAATATGGATATAATACATAGTTACTCCAAACATATCTCCACCACGATTTCCTACTAAAAACAGATAAAAACCGCTAAGAAAAACAAAAAATAGCCAAAATCCAGATATAAAACCGTCTCTACTATGTTTCTTTTTTAGTATAAAAAATTCATAAGTATGCGAGGTTACAAATGGAATAATTAAGATAATAGCAAAAACAATGGAACCAAAAGTATGAACTGCACGCATAGTCGTTAGATATTGCCATGGCATAGCTAGTATTTCAAATTGTAAAATACCAGTAATAAACATTAAAAATAAAAATATTTTTATACCAACCGTTTTATCATGAGTTTTTTTACTTATCATTGAAATCACCATAATCTACAATATCGCCCGATAAAGTTTTTAAAAATTCTACAATCTCATCAATCTGAACATTTGTAAGATTTTTTCCTGTTTGATGTTTTGCCATAATATCAACTGCCTTTCTTATCTTAAATACTGCCCCATTGTGAAAATATGGTGATGTTTTAGCTACATTTCTTAAAAGTGGAACTCTAAAAAAGTTTGTTCCATTACGACCTTTATATCCTCCTTTGTTTTCAAAAGGAAAACTATTGTCAATAATTTTATTTTCTTCAAAAGAGTAATTTACTCGTAAATCAAAAATTCTAGCAAAATGCCTTAGTGGAAACATTTGCACGCTCTGCCCACCGACACCTCTACCAGTATGGCATCCTTTGCATCCAAAATTGATAAAATCTGCAAAACCACGCTTAGCTTCATCGCTTATAGCGTTATTGTCTCCATCCAAAAATCTGTCGTAAGAACCTCGTGTGAGTAGAGTTTTCACATAAGCATCAATCGCTTTTACTACATTATCAAAGCTAATATCTTCATGAAATACATCATTAAATTGTATTTGATATACAGGGTTTTCCTTTAATCTTTTAACAACTTCATTTTTACTCAAATTCATCTTTGTATCATCTTGTATTGAATTGCTTATCTGCTCGTAAAGTGAATTAACTTCTCCGCTCCAAGTAAAGGACTTAGCTAGTGCTGCATTTAAAATGGTTTGTGCGTTAAGTTTGTATGGACTTTCAGTACTTCCAATAGAAAATGTATTTCTGTCTGTACCGCTGTTGTCCATGGCATGACAAGCGGTGCAATTTAGAGTATCTTTTGTTTTTCCTAACATAGAATTAAGAAGTAGCGGTTTATTGTGCTGTTTTATAGTGTGACAACTATTGCAACTGACAATATAATCTTTTGAGAGGATTGTGTCAAAATAAAGTTTTTTTCCTAAGATAATTTTATCTTTACTTAAAGGATTATTTTTATCATCAAATATTTTTTTAAGCTCATTAAAGTTTTTAGGATTCGATTGCATTGCATGACTAAGTGCCACTTTTCTTAACTCATCATCATTGTATTTTTTAAAAATTTTTTGTGGTAATAAAAATTGTAGTGACAATAAAAAGCTAACTGTCAAAAATGCTATTATAATCTGCTTCATGCTCGTACCTACTTCAAATAAACTTACAAGATTTTAGCACAGTTAGTAAATGATAGTCTAGATATATATCAAGCTAAAATTTGATATTAAACTTCTTGTATATATTAGACTTCTTGCATAACCCATTGTAGCCTCAAAGGACTTAGAAGTAGTGAGATTGTGCAAAATCTTTTTTGAGTCATAGCTTGAGCTATGGCGATAAAAAGTTTTGTGCAAGATTGCTGCTTCTAAGTCCTCCCTGCGGGCAACTCATAGATAAGATTGAGCTTCGTTAGCCTATC
>Ga0256840_1003176_pt1 | contig 13587 bp, 13 predicted proteins | sample 355202metaG_FD_185969 | JGI IMG/M metagenome (GOLD analysis project Ga0256840, IMG submission 185969) | Hydrothermal vent microbial communities from Mid Atlantic Ridge, Atlantic Ocean - 355-202 | ecosystem: Environmental > Aquatic > Marine > Hydrothermal vents | place: Atlantic Ocean: Mid...
AAAGTTGGCATCCATTTACATAAAATAAAACCGATTAAAATTAAAAAACATGGAAGAAAAGCAATTACTATTTTTAAATATGGTTTAAACTACATTACAAACTGTTTGTTAAACGCTTTAAATCAAGAAAATATAAATATTATGAAATTTTTGTCATGTACTTAGCAAATTTATCTTCATTTTTTGGAGTTCTTATTACCTTACAATTATCAATTTTATTAACAGGAATTTTTTTAGGATTATTTGTTGGTAAAGGCGGTTATTCTATAAGTCAACTTATACATTTTATTTGGATTGTTGCATATAGAGATTATGGTTTTTGGAATGTACTTTTACTGTTTATTGTATTTACAATAGTAAATATTCTTTATAGGTTTGTTTTTATTATAATTAAGGCAAGGAAAAGAGTATAAAATAAAGAATGCAAACGGTGAATTATAATAGCAAAATTAATTGTCAGATTGGAATATATAAATAATTAAAAAAAATCAAAAGCCACCAGTTAAAATAGGTGGCTTTTTAATACCCAAAACATTATGAATATAGATGAATTACCTTTTAAGATAGGTATGCAGTATGAAAATTGGGAGTTTGATTTGGATATAATAGAAACAGAAAAATATGATAAGTACAGGTATAATAAAAATGACCTACATATTCTTTTGGGATTAGCTATACAGGACGTGTTTCTTACATTTGATTTAGATATACTTTTTAGAATTGAGATTACACTTGAGCCAAATGAGAACCTAAATCAATTAAAAAAAAGCTTAAATGAAGTTTTTGTAAAACATGGATTAGAAGTAGCAAACTGTAAAACAAACTCAAGTGACAGCAAGTCTGAATTTAATATAACATGGAGAGATGGGAAAAATATTTTAATTTTAATTAATGATATTAAAACAAATTCTTTAAATTTGTACATTAATAACGAAAAGTACTGAACATTAGTAAAATAGGCTTGGTTTTAGGTGTTGTTAAAATTCAAACACCTAATAAACAACTGTTAATCAACATTGTAACTCGTAAGTTTCGAGTCTTTGAGGAGGAGCTAAAAGTCTTTACATTTTTGTAAAGACTTTTTTTTGCAATTATTATACGTTAAATAAATTATATTATAAACTTCACAATCACTCATAATAAAACACAAAAAATCCAAATTATTTTAAATAATTTGGATTTTTAAACTTATAATTTGAGTACTATGAGTTAAGAAAAGCATTACTCAACCCAATCTGCTATAAAAAGATTGGTGTCATGTGTGCCATTATTATTTCTATTAGACGAAAAAACTAATTTTTTACCATCGTACGAAAACATAGGAAATGCGTCAAATATGCCATCATAAGTAATTTGTTCTAAACCCGTACCGTCAACATTTATCATAAATAGATTAAATCCGTCATGCTTTTTACGATGATGATTGGTAGAAAAAATAATTTTCTTTCCAGAAGGATGAAAAAATGGCGCCCAGTTTGCTGAACCTAAATCTGTTATTTTTTTCAATTCAGAACCATCTACATTGCAAATATATAATTCCATATTTGTTGGCATAACCAATCCTATTTTTAATAAGTCTTTATACTCTTTAATTGCTGCTTCTGTTTTAGGTCTTGATGATCTAAAAATTAGTTTTGTTCCGTCAGGAGAGAAAAAAGCACCACCATCATAACCCAAGCCATTAGTAACCTGTTTTACATCAGAACCATCAATTTTCATGGTATAAAGTTCTAAATCGCCCGAACGCAAAGAAGTAAACACAATTAAATCTCCTTTTGGAGAAACCGTTGGTTCTGCATCGTAACCAGGTGTATTTGTTAATTGTTTTAATTGATTTCCTTTTGTATCTGCCACAAAAATATCAAAACCTTCGTAAACAGGCCAAATGTATTTTCCGCCATGATCTTCTTTTTTAGGAACTGGAGGACAATTACTATTTGCCAAATGTGTAGAAGCATATACTATAGTAGAATCTCCAGGCATAAAATAACTACAAGTAGTTCTACCTTTACCTGTACTAACCATTTGAGGTGTATTTTCATCATCTTTTAATGGGTTTTCCAAATCATACACAAAGATTTGATCACAATTTAAACCCCAATGATTTGACGCTTGAAAAACCAGCTGTTTGTCATTAAAACTCCAATATGCTTCTGCATTATCACCGCCAAAAGTTAATTGTTTTATGTTTTTTAAATGAGTTTCTTTTTTATAGTGAATTTTATTTACAATTTTTGTAGCACCTGATTTAGCATCATGTTTTCCTCTTTTTTTATCTGTTTTACAGCTAATTACAAATAAAACAAGCAAAACAACTGACAATTTAAAAAATAATTTCATTAGATTGATTTTAATTATTCTGCAAAAATACAATTACATTCTAAAAAAAAGTATCGCTAAAAGTTCTAAAACTGCCATTATTAGTTTCCATTCAAATAAAAAAGCAAAATTTTAATAAATAAAGCTCTTGAAGATGTTTAAATCATTTATAATTTAACGTCAAAAAAAAACTTGAAACATCAATAAATATTAAAATGTAGAACCTCCTTTTTTAAGGATAAAAATATAGAATGAATATAGCTAAATAGTTGATTTTTGAATAGAAATAACTGTAAATAATTTGGCTTAAAGCAGTAAAAATTATTTATTTTTGCAGCATATGGCAAAAATAGGTAATATTGAATTAGGCGAATTTCCGTTGTTATTAGCCCCAATGGAAGATGTTAGTGATCCACCATTTAGAAAACTTTGCAAAGAACAAGGTGCAGATGTCGTTTATACAGAGTTTATTTCAAGCGAAGGCTTAATTCGTGATGCTGAAAAAAGCAGGATTAAATTAGATATTTATGAAAACGAAAGACCTGTTGGAATTCAAATATTTGGTCATAACTTAGATTCAATGCTTCAAACTGTTGAAATAGTTGAGCAAGCAAAACCTGACTTTATTGATATTAATTACGGTTGCCCTGTAAAAAAAGTAGTAAGTAAAGGTGCTGGAGCTGGAATTTTAAAAGATATTCCTAAAATGGTAGCGCTTACTAAAGAAATGGTAAAAATAACAGATTTACCTATTACCGTTAAAACGAGATTGGGTTGGGATTTTGACTCTATACATATTGTCGAAGTAGCCGAACGACTACAAGATGTTGGCATTAAGGCAATTGCTGTTCATGGTAGAACGAGATCGCAAATGTATAAAGGCGAAGCTGATTGGACGCCAATTGCAAAAATTAAAAACAACCAACGAATGCATATTCCTATTTTTGGTAATGGTGATGTTGACACACCTGAAAAGGCGATTATTATGCGTGATAAATATGGTTTAGATGGTGCAATGATTGGAAGAGCAGCTATTGGTAACCCTTGGATTTTTAACGAAATAAAACATTATTTTAAAACAGGAAACCATTTAGAAAGCACAAATATTAAACAACGTGTTGAAATGGCAAAGCAACATATTGATTTAGCAATAAAATGGAAAGGCGAACGTCTTGGTATTGTTGAAACAAGAAGGCATTATACCAATTATTTTAAAGGAATACCTCATTTTAAACCATATCGCTTAAAAATGGTAACAACTGATAGTTACGAAGATTTATTAAAAATATTTAATGAGGTTTTAAATGAATTTAGTTAATTACTTAACCTTTAATTTTTGACCAACCGATATATTATTATTTGTCATCCCGTTTAATTGCTTTAATTTTGCGATAGAAATTTTATTTTTAAGCGCAATTCTATAAACATTTTCTCCTTTTTGAACTACGTAAAAATTGTTTGAATCTTCTTTTTTTGCTGTAATTTCTTTTTTTACGACTTTAGGTGTAATTTTCACCACTTTGTCCTTATCTTTTTCTTCAATAGTTTTAACATCTAATTCTTTATCTTCCGCATTAGCATTAGCCACTGTTTTTTTAGGAATTTCTTTTACATTGTTTTCTGTCGTCATTTGCTTTCCTAAAGCGTTTAAAGAATCGCCTTTTACATTTTGGCTGATTTGTGTATCGGTATTTGTTTTTAAATTTTGAATTACTTTTTTAGTTTTTAAATTTAATTTTACACCTAACAACTCTGCTAAATATTGCGTTTCAATCCTTCTAATGTCAGATTGCATAGTAGACAACTTTGTAATTGAAATAATTGGTGCAAAATCTTTAAAATTTAAATTTAGCCAATTTGTTGTTTGACCTCTTCTGTCTTCAATAACCGAAGTATCAAAATTATTGTTTACCATTCCTGATATTCTTGGATTGGTTTTCCCAATAATTTCATTCATACTCTGTTTGTAGTTGTTAATATTCATTAAAAACTCTTTACCTTCATTGGTTATACTTGCGCCATTAAAAAATAATTCGTTAATATATTCCATTGATTTCTTTTTCTTAAAAACACTTTTAAGATCATCAATGTATTTGTAAAAATCAACACCAATTTCATGAACACGTTTTGATTGAATTTTTCTTGGTATCAATTCATCGTTCTGTTCTGCTTGAATAATAATTGTTTCTAAAAATGTATCATTCTTAATATTTAAGTTTTCGTTTCTATCTTCAATTTTTTTATTATTCTCTGCAAATGATGCCAATGTTTCGTCTTCTTTACAAGAAAATTGCAATAGACCTATAAATATAAGTGCAAATATTATAAGTTTCCCCTTCATAATAGTCGTTGTTTTAGTTGTTGTTCCCCATTTTTTAAATCACAATTAATGCGACTTATAACAAAAATACTTAATAATTATTGAATAACCAAAATTATTCTAAAAATAATACCGAACCTGTAGAAATACTGTTAGTTGTTATATTATTTAATGTTTTAATTTTTTCAATGGTAATGCCGTATTTTTTTGATATTGAATACATTGTATCTCCTTTTACAACAACATGTTTTTTCACACTTTTATGTAATGATTTAGTGCTATTTCCTTTCAATAAAAGCTTTTGACCAACAGAAATTTCATTAGATTTTAAACGGTTATATCTTTTTATATCATTAACTGACACGTAATATTTACCTGAAATTGAATAGAGCGTCTCTCCTACTTCAACAATGTGAAAAGATTTATTTTTCTTTTTTATTTTCTTTTTTTTGATTTTAATCTTATCGCCTAATACTAATTTATCAAAAGCATATAGCTTGTATTCTTCAATTAGATTAATTAATTTTTTTGGATATCTTGAATCTGTTGCATAACCAGCTTTTCTAAGTCCTTTTGCCCAAGATTTGTAATCATCAGCATCGTAAGTAAATAATTTTTTATATCGGTATGAATTTACTAAAAACAAAGAGTGATCTCTATACGAATTGGCATCGTAATCGTATTTTCTAAAACATTCTCCTTTTGAATCATCGTCATGATATACTTTTTTTCCTTTCCATTTATGACATTTAATGCCAAAATGATTTTTAGATTTTAAGGTTAATTCACTTTGCCCATATCTCGATTCTAACAAGCCTTGTGCTAAAGTTATGCTTGCAGGAATTTTATATTCTCGCATTTCGTTTATTGCCAATGTGTTATATTTTTTTATGTATTCAATTTTTACATTATTTAAATTGGGTTGGTTACTATATAAATTTTCTATCAACTCAATATTTGCGCTTTTAGCATTGACTTCAATTTTATGTTTCTTAACTATTTTATGAGTTTTTACATTTTTTTTCGGAGTAACTTTTGTGTATGAGCGGTCTTTTACACTTCTTGTATTAGTATGTGTTTTAGCAGCGTTTCGTTTTGCCTTACAGCTTGACAATAATACAAGTCCTATTAAAATAATAATTATTTTTTTCATTTATTTTTTTATTAATTCCAATCCTTTTTTTTCTAATTTACTGTTCATCGCATTAATTCCTTGAAGACCGCCAGTATGAATTGCTAATATATTTGTTTCTTTTTTAAAATAGCTTTTTTCTATCAAATCATTTATACCATACATCATTTTTCCAGTATAAATTGGATCTAATAAAAGGTTATAATCTTCTTTTATTCTATTTATATAACTAATTAAATTTGGTTTTATTTTTGCAAAACCACCAAAATGATAATTGTTTATTATTTCCCAATTATTACAACTATTTGTGTGCTTTTCAATCTCTTTTTGAATAAAATTTCCTTTTAAAGCAGGAAATCCTACTATTTTTTGATCTTTTTTAGCACTATTAATAATTCCAGAAATTGTTCCACCAGTTCCTATTGCGCAACAAATATAATCGAATTTATCATCTTTATCGGTTAAAATTTCTTGACAGCCTTTTATCGCCAATTCATTTGTTCCGCCTTCTGGCACTAAATAAAAATCACCAAAAATTTCTTTTAACTCTTCTATAAATTTTAAATTTGTTTTATTTCTATATTCAGCTCTGCTAATAAAGTGAAATTTCATACCTTGTTTTGAAGCAAACCTTAAAGATGCGTTGTTTTTTAATGTCTGTTCTAAATCATTAGCTAATTCATCACCTCTAATTACACCAATTGTCTGAATACCAAAATATTTGCCTGCATAAGCTGTTGCGGTTATGTGATTTGAAAAAGCACCACCAAAAGTCAAAATTATTTTTTTATGCTGCTTTTTAGCTTCAAAGAGATTGTATTTTAATTTACGAAATTTATTACCTGAAACATGCTCATGAAGTAAATCTTCTCTTTTTACATAAACTGACACGTCATTTTTTTTAAATAAAAATTCATTTTTGCTGATGTTATTATTATATAATGCTTTCATTTTTTTACCAGTTACTTAAAGTTAATCTACTAAAAGTCCATCACGCATTTCAATTTTTCGATCTGTCATATTTGCCAATTCTAAATTATGGGTAATTATAACAAAAGTTTGATTGTATTTATCACGTAAAGTAAAAAACAATTCGTGCAATTTTTTTGCAGACACAGTATCTAAATTTCCGCTTGGTTCGTCTGCAAATATTACTTTTGGCTTATTAATTAAAGCTCTTGCAACTGCTACACGTTGTTGTTCACCTCCAGAAAGTTCGTTTGGTTTGTGATTAACCCTATTTGACAAGCCTAAAAAAGATAAAATTTCATTGGCTTCTTTTTCTACTTCATTTTTAGATCTATTAGCAATAAAACCAGGAATGCATACATTCTCTAAAGCGGTAAATTCAGGCAATAATTGATGAAATTGAAAGATAAAACCAATATTTTTATTTCTAAATTTTGAAAGCTCTTTATCATTTAACTTTAAAACATTTACTCCATTTAAAAACAAGGTGCTGTTGTTATTTAATTGTGGTTTGCCTAAAGTGCCTAATATTTGCAATAAGGTTGTTTTTCCTGCACCAGAAGGACCAACAATTGACACAACTTCGCCTTCATTAATAGTTAAATCAACTCCTTTTAAAACTTCTAAATCATCATAGAATTTATGAATACTCTTTGCTTTTATCATATCTTAGATTAAGTAACAAAAATAGTGTTTTTTAATAATCTATGTACCAAAAATACAATTCATCCTTAAAATACTACAATTCAGTTATTTTTAATTCTTAGAACTCTTAATTCAATTCATCTTTGCAGTATTATTAACCTTAACAATATAATTATGATACGAATTATTTTAAGCTTTGTTTTGATTTTAATCAGCTTTAGCTTTTTTGCACAAAACAAAAACACAACAAAAATTAATGTCAGCGTAAATAATATGACAACTAATAAAGGTTTTGTTGCATTTCAATTATTTGAAGAAGATGGTTTTTTAAAAACGCCTATTCAAACTATTAAAGGACGAATTACAGACGGAAAAACAGCAATAACTTTTAAAAATGTCATCAACGGAACATATTCAATAGTTTGTTTTCACGATGTTAACGAAAACGGCAAAATCGATTTTAATCAACAAGGAATTCCTTTAGAAGATATTGGTGCCACCAATAGTAAAATAATGTTTGGACCACCAAGTTTTGAAAAAAGCAAATTTACTGTAAACAAACAAGATTTATATTTAACAATTAAATTTTAAATAGTAATTTTAGCATTAATTATAATAAAATATGAAAGATATAGTAAAAATTGCAAAGTATAGTGTTTATATAAGCATGTTTATTTTCTTTATTGAGCGATCGTTTACTACAAATGGATTTCAGGTTGGTATTAGTAATTTATCAGCTGTATTTGGTGTTCATTTTATGTATTCATTCGTGCTAACTCTAATTAACTATAAATATTTTCAAGTTCTTGATAAATTTATTTCGTGGAATGATTTTCCTAAAAAAAGATTGATTTTTGGTAGTATTGGCGCTATTATCTTGACAATGATTGGTATTATTATTCTTAGATATTTTGTTGTTTTATTTATTGAAAATGGCACTTTTCAAGATTTTTTAAATACAGGCAAAACGTATTATTTGTTTAGCTTTATTTTAACAGTTAATATATTAATTGCGATCCATGCTATTTACTTTTTTAAAGAAATTTCAAAGAAAAAAATACAAGAACACAAAGTTATTAGTACTATAGAAACAGCTAAATTCGAAAGCTTAAAGAACCAATTAGATCCTCATTTTTTATTTAATAGTTTAAATGTTTTAACATCGTTAATTGAAGAAAATCCAAAGCAAGCAGAAAAATTTACGACTAAATTATCAAAAATTTACAGGTATGTTTTACAGCAAAAAAATCAAGATTTAATCCAAGTAAATAAAGAACTTAATTTTGCTAAAACATATATGGATTTATTAAAAATTAGATTTGAAGATTCTATTGATTTTAATATTATTGATGATTTAGAAACGCAATTAAAAATAATTCCATTATCACTTCAATTATTATTAGAAAATGCAGTGAAACACAATGAGATAAGTTCGCATAACAAACTTATTATTTCTATCTATAAAGAGGATAATTATTTAGTTGTAGAAAATAATATAAGTCCGAAAAATAATATTGAAAAAAGCACAAAAGTAGGCTTAAATAATATTAAAGAACGATATGCTTTGGTGTGTAATTCGCCTATTATTATAAAAAACAATAAAAAAATATTTCAAGTAAAATTACCATTATTAACAAAAAAATCAAATACCATGAACACACAATACAACAAACAGAATAGCTATACAAGAGCTCAAAAAAGAGTGAAAGATTTAAAAGAATTTTATAGTAGTCTAATCTCATTTATAATTATAATACCTATACTGTACTTTATATGGAAAACATATACGCCAGGTGTAATACAATGGTTTTGGTTTCCGTTTGCAGGTTGGGGATTTTCATTAATTATGCAAGCTTTTAATGTTTATGGCATAACTTCGAATTGGGAAGATCGCAAAATAAAAAAGTTTATGGATCAAGAAAATGCAAACCAAGTAAATTTTTAAATAAATATGAATGTTATTATTATTGAAGACGAAAAACCATCTGCAAGACGTTTAAAACGAATGTTGAGCGAACATAATATTGAAGTTATTACCATGTTGCATTCTGTTTCAGAATCCATTGAATGGTTTTTAAATAACGAACATCCAGACTTAATTATGTTAGATATTCAATTATCAGATGGTTTGTCGTTTGAAATATTTGAATCGGTTAATGTAAAATCGGCTATAATTTTCACAACAGCTTATGATGAATATGCTTTAAAAGCCTTTAAACTAAATGCAATTGATTACTTATTAAAACCAATCGATTCAGACGAATTAAGCCATGCAATACATCAACACCAAGAAAAATTTAAAGCAAATAAAAGTAGTAGTTTTGATATTGAAAGTATTAGAAATTTACTTCATAATTCAGCCGAAAAAACATATAAAAAACGCTTTACTATTAAAGTTGGTCAGCATATAAAAATCATCAATCAAAATAACATTGAATGTTTTTATAGTCAAGATAAAGCTACGTATTTACACACCAATAACCATCGAGATTATTTAATTGATTATACTTTAGAAGATGTTAAAATTGAAATAAACCCAAAATTATACTACAAAGTAAATCGAAAATTTATTATTAAAATAGATGCCATAAAAGATATTATTTCATATACAAATAGCAGGTTAGAAATTAAACTTAATTCTTATAATGAAGAGCCAATTATTGTTAGTAGAGAAAAGGTCAAAGATTTTAAAAACTGGATTAGTTAGTTGCTATGTTGGTATAGATACAGTTAAATACAAAACCAACATTAAAGTTAGCAATTAGCCTTTATTGCTTATACTAATTGGTGCTGGCGTTTTATTTATAAGGCAAAGCTAACTTCCCAAACAGTTTCTAAAATCTTGACATGTATAAATTATACTATTTTACAAATGTATAACCTCATCATAGGCATCTGCAACAGCTTCCATAACTGCCTCGCTCATTGTTGGATGTGGATGAATTGTCTTTAAAACTTCATGACCTGTTGTTTCTAATTTTCTACCTAAAACTGCTTCAGCAATCATATCGGTTACGCCTGCGCCAATCATATGACAACCTAACCATTCGCCATATTTAGCATCAAAAATTACTTTTACAAATCCATCGGTTGTTCCTGCGGCTGTTGCTTTACCTGATGCTGAAAAAGGAAATTTTCCAATTTTAACATCTAAACCTTGCTCTTTACATTGCGCTTCAGTTAAACCAACACTTGCAATTTCTGGTGTTGCATAAGTACAACCTGGAATATTACCATAATCTATTTTTTCGGCATGCAAACCTGCTATTTTTTCTACACAAGTAATTCCTTCGGCAGAAGCTACGTGTGCTAAAGCTGGACCAGGAACTACATCTCCAATTGCATAATAACCTGGAATGTTTGTTTGATAAAAATCGTTTACTAAAATTTTATCTTTGTCAACAACAATACCAACATCTTCTAAACCAATGTTTTCTATATTAGATTTAATACCAACAGCCGAAAGTAAAATATCAGCTTCTATTATTTCTTCTCCTTTTTTAGTTTTTACAGTAGCTTTTACACCTTTACCAGAAATATCAACCGAAGTAACACTTGAATTAGTCATTACTTTAATTTTTTGCTTTTTTAACGAACGTTCAAATTGTTTTGATACATCATCATCTTCTAAAGGAACAATTTTTGGCAAATATTCAATAATTGTAACATCTGTACCCATAGCGTTATAGAAATATGCAAACTCCACTCCTATTGCACCAGAACCAACAATAATCATTTTTTTAGGTTGTTTAGGTAAAGCCAATGCTTCACGATAACCTATTACTTTTTTGCCGTCAATAGGCATAAAAGGCAATTCTCTTGAACGAGCACCTGTTGCAATAATTATATGATCGGCACTATATACTGTTGTTTTTCCATCGGTATCGGTTACAGTTACTTCTTTGCCTGTTTTTACTTTTCCAAAGCCATCTAAAATATCAATTTTATTTTTTTTCATTAAAAACTGAACACCTTTACTCATTCCTTCAGCTACGTTTCTACTACGTTTCACAACAGCTAAGAAATCCTTATCAATTTTTTCTGCTTTTAAACCATATTGATCAACATGTTTTAAATAATCATAAACCTGTGCTGATTTTAACAATGCTTTTGTTGGAATACAACCCCAATTTAAGCAAATTCCACCTAAGTGTTCTTTTTCTACTACGGCTACTTTAAAGCCTAATTGTGAAGCTCTAATTGCTGTAACATATCCTCCAGGTCCTGAACCAATTATTATTATATCGTATTTCATTATTATTATGGTTTTTATTTAGCCCAAAATTTTTGGGTGTTGATTCTTTTATTTTTTCAAGTTACAAAGTTAATAATTAAATTTTGAATTTTAAATATTGTTTCTCTATACTATTCAAAAATATTTTTTACTTGTCTGTATTCATATTCGATAAAAGTTTCAGAACAAACTAAAGTTGTATGTAAGTAATATCTAAATTCTAAATCTTTACCGTGTTTGTTTCTTCCTCTTTCATAATTACCAAATGAGCCATCGTTATTTTGTTTATTCATTAGTCGCTGGTACGACATTTTAAACGCCTTATTTGTAGTATCGCCTATTAATATTTGACAGGTTAATAATTCACCTACCAAATCATCATTATTTTTTAGCTCAAACTTTTTTATTATTTGCGGTAAAATTTCTTTTAAATAATTTAAATCTTGATTGTCAAATCTTGATTGTGTTTTTTTATTTCCATAATCGTAAGCTGCAAAAATAAAATGCGTTATTTCGTAAGCTTTCGCTCTATCATAAAACACTAATTTTTCTTTTGTACCTATTGAGCCTTTTAATTTTTTTGCATTATTTAAAGCGATTGGTTTTTTTATTTTAAAAAAATCATAATACTTATCAAAAACAGCTCTTTGCCATGGACCACGAACATTCATATGGTTATCCATTCGTTTTTGCACTTTTTCAAGCTCTTTTTTATATAATGAAATATCATATCCTAACTCATTCAACAACCACATTATTCTCATATACGACATACTATTTGCTTTAAACAACTTGTCATTTACCGTTGCCATATTATGGTAACTTGCTTTTAATGTTTCTTTGTAAAATGGAGCTAATCGCTTACGTATTTCCTTTTTTTGCTTTTTTGATATTGCAGATTTATTCAATTTTAAATACAAACCTAAAAACTCTGCTAAATATTTTTTGTCTTTTAAGCCTTTATTGCGAATATATGCAAGATTAAAATCTAAATTATTTGCAAATTGAAGTGTTCTATTTAGCAGTTTTTTATACGTATTGCTACCTACTTTTTGTTTTGGATTATTTTGAACTTGCTTCTTTTTTGAAACATTTGCAATTTTACTATTGTTAGTAGTTGTCTTTTTTTTAGGTTCTGAAATACAAGAAATATTTAAAAAAAACAAAAAACTAATTACTATTACCTTCTTCATTTTATGCAAATTTAATTGATTTAACAGGACTAATTTTACTAACAATATATGTAGGAATTACCAACATTAATAAACTTAAAATTAAAGTACCCATATTTAATAATAGTATGTAAACAATATTTATATAAACTGGTGCTTTATTTACATAGTAGTGTTCTGGGTTTAATGTTACCAAACCAAAATATTTTTGCAATAACAACATACCAATTCCGATAAGATTACCCCAAAATAAACCTTTAATAATAAGATAAGCGGCGTTGTATAAAAATATTTTTTGAATACTACGATTCGCATTTCCTAAGGATTTTAAAATACCAATCATTTGTGTTCTTTCTAAAATTAAAACTAACAAAGCTGTTATCATATTTATGCCTGAAATTATAATCATAATAATAATAATTAATCTAATATTTACATCAAACATATCTAACCATTCAAACAGTCCATGATCTTTATCGGCTATTGACATTGAATTTAAACTGGGATCAATATATTCATAAATTTCTCTTTCCTTTTCCTTAAGATTATCAAAATTATCAATGAACACTTCAAAACCTCCAACTTGATTTGACTTCCATTTATTAAGACCTTGTACTAATTTTATATCGCCTATGATATTTAATTTATCGTATTCGGTTACACCTGAATTAAAAATACCTGCTATTTTTAGCGATCTACCTTTTGAGTTTGCTTTTACACCTGTATTTGAAATTTTATTTACTTCAGAATCAATACTTTTAAAAAACCACATGTTAAATTTATCGCCAACTTTTAA
>Ga0256840_1003177_pt1 | contig 13583 bp, 13 predicted proteins | sample 355202metaG_FD_185969 | JGI IMG/M metagenome (GOLD analysis project Ga0256840, IMG submission 185969) | Hydrothermal vent microbial communities from Mid Atlantic Ridge, Atlantic Ocean - 355-202 | ecosystem: Environmental > Aquatic > Marine > Hydrothermal vents | place: Atlantic Ocean: Mid...
TTTTTAAACATATTAAAAAATGGAGAAATAAATGAAACATAATAAAATCTTAAGTGCTTTAGGCATGGCTAGCACAGCACAGCACAGCACAGCACAGCACAGCACAGCACAGCACAGCACAGCACACTTAGACAGCTTACCAAACGCATAGTTCAAGTTACGGCATTTACGGTTTCGTGTTTGGTTGTGTTACCAAGCTTCGTCCAAACGGCAGATGCTCAAACGGCTCTTGATCCGATTGATGTATTTGGAGATCCAATTGATGACCCATGGGGTGATTGGGGCGGTTGGGCTGATGATGATTGGGGTTGTCAATCCCTTGGTTGTGAATCATCTGATGATGGGGGAGGTGGTTCTAGCGGAGGAGGTAACACAGGCGGTAATAATGGAGCAGTATGTGTTTCTGAACAAGAATTACTTCAAAATGTTCAAGTGTGTGTTGTAGCAACACTCGGTGCAACTGGAGCGGCAATTGGGATATTAAATGGGGCAGCATGTTCAACATGTTTTCTTGCTCCTAATATAGCCTCATGTGGCACCTGCGCTGTTCTAACCGTGTTTACTGGTTTTGCTGTAAATATTGCTGCAGATCAGTGTCAACCTCCAGAAATGGAAGTATGCCCCTAACAAAGTCGTGTATCATCACCCTAAGCCGTTGTGCTAATGTGGTTGCTATTAATCTATTGTTAAATACTCTAGGTTAATAGCGATGTGTAATTTTGATAATCAAAATGTGAGAACTATGAAGAATAAAATTAAATACTATGTTCTTTTGTTGTTGGTGATTATATCTCTAATACTGTTCTTTTTAAAAAAAGATAGGTTGGTTATACCAATAAAAGAAAATAAAACACTTCAAATTAATCCTATTATAGAGAAACAGTCTTTGTCTTCACTTAAGAGAACTTATCTTTATGATAATAGTAAAAAAGCAATAGATATACTTCCCGAGTTAATTGACGAAGCACAAAATAATGATGCTAGTGCTGCATATAGAGCTGTTGAACTTAGTTCAATTTGTGGGTTAACTAATGCGGCTGTTAATTATAAGGGAATAGATGACTTTTTAGTTAGTTTAGGTGAGGCTATGCTTAGTGATAGTTCGGGACGTGTTTTTTTTAATCAATTACTAACATTTCCTGGTATATCTGTAGATTCGTTTGATGAATTTTCCAATGTTATTACAAGTGGATTAGGCTATTGTGAGGGTTATGAACTTGAAAAAGACGAATACACTAAAATATTTCATTTGCTTAACATTGCTGCTAAAAATGGGAATGCAGAAGCTATGGTTTTTCTTTGGAACATGTCACTGCCTGGTTATATAAAATCAAAAGCGAAAAACTTTCATGACCCCAACAATTTAGATTATTTAAAATTTTCTCAGGAAAACAAGAGTTGGCGTGATATTAAGGTTGACTACTTATTCGAAGCAGCTAGAGCAGGAGAAGAGAAAGCATGGGTTTTACTTGGAGATGTTTTAAGTAGTGATGAATGGATGCTTCCTGATTTAGCTGAAGCTTATAAATATTATTATGCTGCTTCAAAGTATTATCAATTTCCATTTTTAATTAATAAATTAACAGTTTTAGAAAATCATTTAACTATAGATGAAATAAGAAAAGGTAAAACCAATGGTGATAACTTATATAGGCAATTTAATTGAGGTATAAAATGTTAGATAGAGAAAAAGTTGAAAGTATAAAAAAAATAGGGTCAAAAATGATATATTTTGAACTGCTTATTTTTTATCTTGCGATATTTACTGTTTTGTATTTTGAGGACATGAAAAGATATTCAAATACGATTATGATATGGACAGTTTTTATAGTTTTATTTTCAAAAATATCAGTTCTTTTAGCTAGGCAAAAAGCAATCTTAAGACTTATGTCTCAAAAATGAAGTTTATAAGAACAATAGTGTGTAAATGTGAAGCTTAAAACAGGGAAACTCACTAACTCAAAAATCGAGAATTGCCCTGTTTTTACACCGATTAAAATCTCTGATGAAATCATCGATTGCTTGCGGGTTGATGAGAGCGTTAAACTAAAACCACTTAGCTTTGCTGGTGGTTTTTTAACCCTGTATTTACTCAAGTTTTTAGCTGGGGATAAAAACACCTCCAGCGGTTTTGCTGATTGTGCCATTGATGAATTGTATCTGTGGGCTGGTGCACGTGTGGGCTCGAATCGCTTTGTGAAAACCGTCTGTTCGGCTGTGGCTCGATTTAACAACTCTCTTAAAGCGTTGAGTCAAAACTCAAAACTAACACTTGATGATTTAATCGCCATCAATACCCGTTTGCGACCCAAAAAGCACAATTACGGTATCCGAACTAGCAACATGCGAGCAGGCAACCCAAAGACCAATCCCAATGCGTTTTATTGTATTCCACCAGAATTGGTTATGGATTATATGCATGATTTCTTAACATTTTATAATAATGATGACAAATCAATAAATAAAGCATTATATGCATTGTTGCAGTTTATCTTTATTCACCCCTTTCGTGATGGCAATGGACGTTTGTCCCGTTTGCTATTAATCCATAGCGTGCAAAAAAAGCACGGCTTTATCTTTGCCTGTTTATTAGCAATCTACCTTAAAAACATCGATAAAAAAGAATACCATCAATGCATGAAACACTACCGTGAAGGCAATATTGACCCGTTAAAACACTTCCACGACAAAGCCATTAACTGGACGTGCAAAAGTTATGAGGAAATTAATGGATTGCTATCGGCGTATGAAGAACTAATCGGTAAAGAAAAAGTTCAAGCGGATGAAATTTACAGGCAAATTGTTGTTAAAATTGCAAAAAACAGCAAACACAAAATAGACCCAAGTGTTTTTCAACCTCAAGTCACTAAAGGTCAATATAAAATATACCTCAATACCGCTTTGCTCAATGCCTTAAATCAATTCGATTATTACCTGCGTTTTGAATTGCGCAGTTGTATGGCTTATTAACCAGTTGCATTGATGAATTTATAATCATTCTCAAAACCTCAAACTCGGATCGCCGAGTAAATTCCAGTTAATCCTTAAATCATCATTCGGTTGCAGTTGTTGTTTGCTGGTTAATATGGCTTTGCCTAGGGTTTGACCTTGGTTGTACATTTGCTCTAAGACAGTGACATTCATCCTTTGGTTGCTTTGGTAAAACCCCAGCACCATGGCTCCGTGTATGGCAACGGCTCCGTATTCTCCAGAAAATAACCATTGGTGTGCCAAAGTGTTAATACTGGGCGATTGGTAATAGGTGGTGTAACAGCTTAATGGCGATAAAAGCGTTGGATTATTGCTGTTGTTAAAATCACTGATGTGCTGCGACTTGATAATGCCTTGATAAGCCCAAGAAGTGGGTGAGCCATGTCCATCAAAGATTATGTTGTCCATGCCATTATTCACTAAATTTATGATGTCATCTCTGGCGCTGGTAATTGGGTTTGGGCTATTGGCAGCGAGATAGTCGTCTATGTACACTCGCGAAACAGTAGCTGCATTTAAATTCAGTTGATTAGCTATTTCATCTAGCTGTGCTGTAAAGATTACGTTGTTGTTATCGGTTTGTTCCGCAATCAAAAGCGTGTTGTTTTCTGTCTTTGGATGGCTTTTTTGCCATTGTAAGGTTTTGTTTACAATGTGAGATAGGTCTTGAATGGTTCTTACTGGCCAACGCCCTAATGCAAAATCTGGTTGTAAATCATGGTTGATGTCGGTATAGGGATAGTCTGTGGGCGCGTAGTTGATTTGCGTACTTGTTTGGCGGTAGTTGGTTGGAATAAAGCTTATGGCGTTGTTGTTTAAATAATCGTTATAATCATAAGTTTGTCCACCGACTAACAAGACATACTCAAATGGATTTTGTTGAAATGCATCTTCAAGAAACAGCTGTAAGGCTTTTGGTGTTTCATGCCCATAACCGTATTGTTGTACTATATCAGACCAATTAATAATTTCTGTGGTATAGCCTAGGACTTGTTTTGATGCACTAAAGTTCTGTAAGTCATTGTTAATAAAATTAGGGTGAGCGATTATTAAGTAGTTTGCCTGATTGGTGTTAATTGCTGGCAATGATGGTGCTTCGATTAATGAGGGTCGTAGCAGTTGATTCTCTGTTGCTATCCAATAGTGATTAAGATTAGTGGAGTTAATGCCAGTTAATAGAACGTTATTGGCAGTTGAGATTTCAAAGCTATTTTCAAATAACACATCGGGATTTATAAGATTGGTTGGTATTGGCAGTGAATATAAATCACCAATGCTGTTTTCTGCATAAGCAATTAAATCTTGAGTGGAAAAGCCTGAGAGAGAAAATCGGGTATTTTGTTGCTTGTGGTTAAATTCAAGCACATCATTGGATGCCACTAAATTTCTTGTGTAAGTTAAGTTTAATTTGTCAAAATAGACTAAATCAGCAGTAAATCCCGTGTCTTTGACTAACTCAAAGGTGAGGGTGTTGGTTCCATGATTCAGTAGCTGACCATCGATGGTTGTGGATATATCCCATTTAAACAGACCGTCACGTCTTTGGTCGTAGAGGGTGTGTTGATTAATTAATACTTTGAGGTGGTGATCAGGATTTGTCTGAGGGTTGCCTGCAAAGTTGGTTAAGCCTAGCATTGTTAAGTTTAACGTTAAATCGTGTTGCAATTGCACGGTTTCATCCAAGTTAAAATCAATGCTGTAGGAGTCGCCATTACCTGCGTTATAAAGAAGTTTTTCAAACCACGGGTCGTCGTATGTGCTAGCAAGGCTGTAGGTGAGATTTTGGTCTCTTTTTACGGTTTTGCGGTAATTTCTGGTTATTGATTGGGGATTAATGTTTGTGTTAATTGAGGGTTCTTTGACCAGCAATGGATTTATGCTTAACTGATAGACAGAGTAATCAAGGTATAATGAATCCTGAGGGCTTAAGTGGCCAACAAAAAAATCAATGTATTTTCGACCTGTTTTAGGATATGTTTGTATGTTTCTGGCAATAGCGTTACCTTTGTGTGACACAGCAATATCGGAATTGGGATAGGCAGCAAGGTCAAATCCAAAAGGCAATAAATCAGATTGATAAACACGCATTAAGCCTGTTTCTTGGCTTTGGATGTTGATTACAATTGCATTGTTGTTGGCTTGCTTATTAGTGGAAATTTTGCGCTTTAATTGTTTGTTTTCTTGCTGTATCTGCGACCAATTAATTTTTTGTGGTTGTGGTTTTGTGCCGTAGGATTTGTTTAAATCATAACTGCGGTAAAACTCTTCTTTACCATTTGAGTTAACCGTGGATAGTTGAAATTGAGTGATTTCTTCATTAAGTTTAATGACTTGACTGTATTCGAGTGGAGTTAAGCTGTTAATGGCTTTTGAAGGAATTAAGTTGTTGTTGATTTTGTTCCATTTATTTAATTTATTCAATACCCAAATATTATAACCAAGGTTAAAGTTTTCAGATTCACTTACCCAATTAATGGATAAGTGGTCGCCAGAAAATGTAGAATTAATAAAGGCAATGGTCACATCAAAGGTTTCTTCCGCACCAAAATTAGCCGTTACGGAGTTGACTGGACATTGAGGGCTGATGATTGACAAATTAGTTGTGTTGAATGCTTGCCAAGTGGTGCCAGCATTTGTGCTAAATTGCAATGTTGCTCCACCATCACAGCATTGTTCATAACCTATATAACGAAGGACATGATAACCTGTTGATAAGCTTTTCGTGCCATAAAGTATTTCTTGGGAAGTGGCATAACTTGCCCAAGAGTTACTCCACCACATGTCATCCGCCGTTCCATTTGGAGCCCACAATTCTTCAATAACGGTATCATCTACATAAATACTGCCGCCATCACCACTGTCACCTCCAAATCGAAATTCCCAAGTGGTTGCAGTTGTGGCATTGAAAAACATTTCAGAGGTGTAAATTATTTGCATGTTGTTGGAACCAACAACCCCAAACTGACTTTGGTTGTCAATGTTGGTGTAATCATTAAAATGGGTGCAGCCATAGCCAGCAACACCATCAGCGGTGGCAGCAAAAGTGGAATCAGCACTGGCTTGAGTGGTGGGGTCAAAGGTGGAATTTTTAGTGTGGTATTTGATGCCTGTTTGAGAAAAAGTAGTCACAGCATTTGAAGTTGTAGAAGCTGCAGCGTTGTCATAATAAAAATTTATGTCTCGACTACCAGCGGCAGCAATTGCGGGAACACTAACCCAAATGATAGCAGTCATGGCAATGGCATCATAGTCTTCAAGAAAATGCGGAATTAAAGTTAAATCGTCGCTGTCAACAAAGCGAATATCATCACCATTATTAGCCCACACAAAATTGGGTGCATTAGATGTGTTTATTGTGAGTTTGATTTCGTAATTGGATACAGCTGTAGCTGATGAGTTGTTGACTGTTATGGGCACCTTGTGATTCCAGTTACTATCCCACCAAGCAAAGACATTAGTTGATAATGTCAATAATAGTAAAGCGACAATCTTAAATTTCAAAGTGATTATTTTCATACTAAAACTCCGTGTGGGAAAATCTCATGCTCAAATTCTACTACAATAGTTATTGGTGAGTACATTAAAAAGCATTTATTTATCATTTGATTTTCATCTATTTAGGAATTAACACAAAGATAATGATTTTTTTAACTGTTTGTTTGACAAAAAGTTCTTAATAATATACTTTATCAATTTAGTAATTAATCAAATAATCTTTTAAGAGAGGGTAACCGAAAATGAGTAAGAAAATTTTAGTATTATTAATGGTGTTTTCATCCTATGCTTTGGCTGCAAGTAAGCCAACCGTCACACCGCCAATGTCGCCAAGAGGAGGAGCTTTGGCTATTCCTGATGATGCTTATGATGGCACAGTTGGCACGATGGCATGTTTGACTGTAGCAGGTCCTGGTGGCACTATTAACGACATGAATGTTGATATTGACTTAGAACATACATGGGTAGGGGATTTAGTGATAAAAGTAATAGCCCCTGATACAACGACATTAACCTTACAAAGTCGAGCAGGATTTGCAGAACCTGCAGATGATGGCACTGGTGGTTTTGGGGATAGCAGTGATTATCAGGCAGGTACTATTATAAATTTTGCTAATAGTGGTGCAACATCTGCTGAAGATGCGGGTTCTACAATTCCAGGTGGTGACTTTATTTGCTTTACAGATGGTCTATGTAACTATTCACCTGCACCAGGTGCAGGTCCAGGAACGGACTTTACTGACTTTGTTGGTATGGACTCGACAGGTAATTGGCAGGTTTGTATCGGCGATGCAGGTGGTGGGGATACAGGTAACTTTATTTCAGCAGCGATTAACTTTGATGTTGCTGCTGTTTTAGCACCGCCAACTGCAGTTCCTTCATTGTCTTTTTATGGAGTTCTTTTGATGATGAGTTTGTTAATCATCATGATGGTTTACAGACAAAAACGTAGAGCATGATGGAATAAAATGCTAGTCTAGTTAAAATTTGTCTAGTATTTTTCGATTTCAAAAAGAAAAACCTGTCTGGATAAGTAGGCAGGTTTTTTTGTTTAGCTTAAAGTTTAAGAATGGCAAATAAGCTTATTATATGAGTTCATAATTAATTCAGGCATATTAAATTCTTCAATTTTTTGTGAAGCTGACCATTTAATCATTATGGTTTCAAAGCTACTGGTATTATAAAATAATATTCTGGCATCGATAGATGAAGCATAACTGCCATCGGCATGAACAGTTCGATAAAGAGAGTTGTTTTTGTTGTTAGTTATTTGCAGTTTTGCCCCATAATCAATTCTATTTTTACAAACAGGGATAATCCCTATCCATTGTTTGGGGTTGGAGTTATTAAGAATAACAGTTAAGTCTTGATTGTTGTTGTTGATGACAAAGTCATAGTCGCCATCGTTATCAAAATCAACAGATGCCAAACCTCGACCAACTCTTAAGTTTAAATCATTAGTTATGCTTGTATCAAATCTAAAGTCTAGTCTTCCTAAATTATGCCAAAACTGAATTGGCTCTCCTAAAAGCCTATTATTGGTCAGTGACTTGTTGTGTTGAGTTGAACCATTGACCGTAATAATATCCAAATTATTGTCAGCATTATAGTCAATCAAAAGTGTGCCAAATCCAGTAACAGGTCTAACATTTTTGACCAGTTTCAATGATGCTGTTTTGTCAGTAAATATTCCTTTTTTGTTAAGATAAAAGGTGTTGGTTTCTCCTTTGAAGTGAGTCACGTATAAGTCAGAATAACCATTATTATCAACATCACCGATTGCGATACCCATACTTGCTTCAGATGCACCCATTAAATTAAAGGCTGCACCACTAATTTTTGCACTGTCTTTGGACAGTTTTCCATTAACGTTATAAAACAACTGATTAGCTACGCCATCATTGGCTAAATAAATGTCGGCCCAACCGTTATTGTCAAAATCATCTGCAACAACGCCAAGACCTGGAGAAACATCACCCAAATTTTTATCAATTGGTTTTAAATCAAAAGAGATTCCATTTTTGTTGATGAGTAATAGATCGGATAATTGCTGATAAGATTTTGGCGGGCAATAATCTCTGTTTCCATTTGCAGATTTACACAGTGCAACTATTGAGTCATCAACATAATTAGTCACCCAAGCATCTAGAAACCCATCTCTATCAATATCAAACCAAGTTACACCTGTATAGAATTGTTTTCCTCTAGGTGTGGAAATCATAGGAGATAGAACAAACTTACCATTGCCTTGATTAAGCCATAAGGCTAATTTGTTTTTACCACCCACGAATAAATCAGTATACCCATTGTTATCAACATCAGCTGCGGATGCAAAAATCAAATAATCCAAACCTTGCAAACCCGCAGATTGTGTCACATCTGTGAATTTCATTTGATTGTTATTATAAAGTTTGGAATAACCCATGCTGGAGCCAAATTGTGGAATAAATACATCCATATCTCCATCATTATCATAATCTAAAATTGCTACACCAGAGCCAAGTGGCTCGTAAATAGAAAACTCTTCTGAAAAAGCCGCATCGTGTTTAAAGTCCAATCCCAATACCGTACCGTTTAATACAGTTATTATACTTTTTGTATCGTTTTGAGGTTTTGTTTTTTCTTCATTGACTGGTTCGTTTTGAGAACAGGCAGTTAAAAAAACAATTGTTATTAGTAAGTGATATTTATGAATCATTAAAAATCTCATTGCCAAGAAACCCAATTGCTTTAATTTCATTATATTGTTTAATAAATTTTAGCTCTAATTGTTTCGACCAGTTGGTAGAAAACTGTTTTAAAAGATTGAGTGCTTCATTTTGGGTTATATTATTGTATTTAGCTTTCAATAGGATAAAGTTAAAGGCTAATTCTGGGGAAAGTTTTAATTGAGCAAAAAGTTGCTCTTCTATTACTTTATATTTATTATTGTCGAGAGTGAAATTTTGCAATAATAATTGCAATAGTAATTGGTGTATATTTTCTAAGTTTGAATCTTGATTAATCCATTGTGTTATTTTAGCTAGTGCTTCTAGGTGTTTATTTTGCATCGATAAACTCATAATAAAGGCTTTACGAACTTTCTCATTGGAAATATTTTGATTGAAAAGTTGTTGTAAAAGCAGTTCTGCTTCATGAGGTTTATTGAGGCGAATTTTAATACTGGCAAGATTCAGTGTTGCCTTTACATTAAGGGGTTGAATGTTAAGTGCATTTGAAAAAAAATACTTGGCTCTATCAAGTCTATTTTGTTTCAACATAACAATACCCAAGTTGACAGATGTTTTGACATTCTCTGGGTTCAACTCACGCGATTTTAAATAGGCTTTTTGAGCTCTGGTCAGATCATTCATTCGGAAGTACATGCTACCAAGATTAAGGTAGCTCCTATCGTTGTCGGGTTCTAATTCAATAAGTTTCAATAATAACTCGGTGGCTTTAGCAATCCTTTTTTGGCTTATCAAGGCCTTAATATCCATTTTTAATGAAGCAACAGGATTTCCAAGATGTTGTTTTTTTTCTGTAAAATGGTTTGGAAATTGTAACTGAGCATTACTGTGGTCTATGGTGTGTTTTTTTGCTAGGTCATACTCACCGCATTGGCGATAAGCACTGGCTAATGGGGAATTGAATTGTTTATATTGAGGGAGCAGATTTATTAATTCTTTATAGCTTTGGATGGCTTTTTTACAGTTATTATTAAGTAGGTATAATTGCGCTTGTATATATTTGCTCTGCACATTATTTGATTGAATTTGGTTAATGCGATTAAGTGTTTTTTGCGCCTTGTCAAACTCCCCTAAGCTAATCATCATTTCAGTTCTCAATAAATAAAACAATACTTTATCAGAATTATTGGCCCTCGATAAACCAGCGATTATGTGTTTATCTGCTTGTTTATAAGCTTCTTTTTTGATGGCTATTTGTGCTAAATAATAGTCATAATCAGGTAATAATGATTTTTGAGACAATAAGGTTAAAAACCGCTGACTTAGAGATAATTCACCGTGCGAGAAAAAGATTAAAGCCACTTGTTCAAGAGCCTTTTCAGAAAAGCCACTGTTGTCTATTTTTTCCAACAGTTTAGCTATTTTTTTTTGTGAATATTTGTCCCACAGTTGCCAGTCAACTGTTTTTGCATCATTGATTAATAAACTTATTTGATTATTATCCTGACACCCAGAAAAAATAACAATTAATAAAATAATTAATAGAATCTTCATAAGAGAGACCTTTGCTTAATTGTGTAATACATTTATCTTATGGATTAGTTGGTTTTATAAATAAACACTTGAGCCTTTTTCTCGCTTGTTTTAAAACCACGATACATACCCGCCGTATTAAAAGTCATAACGACATTTCCCTTATTATCAAGACCAATAATGCCACCATCACCACCGGCTTTTACCAATTCTTGATTGATGACTTCATTGGCGGCTTGATTTAATCCGTTTTTTTTATATAGAACCCGAGCGCAAATATCATGAGCAACGGCATAACGGATAAAATATTCGCCGTGACCCGTTGCTGAAATACCACAACTGCGATCATCAGCGTAGGTTCCAGCTCCAATGATTGGAGAATCTCCGATACGCCCAAAAGCTTTGTTGGTCATTCCACCTGTTGAGGTTCCTGCTGCAATTGTTCCATTTATATCAATGGCAACAGCACCTACTGTGCCAAATTTAGAATCTGTTTTGAGTAAATCTTCGGATAAAGAGACTTCTTTTTTATCGTTTATGGCTTGCCATTGTTGGTAACGGTAATCCGTGTCAAAATAACTGTTGTTAACCATTTCAAGTTGTTGTTGTTTGGCAAATTTATCTGCTCCTTCACCTGATAACATCACATGTGGCGAGTTTTTCAAGACTTCAAAGGCTGCATTAATTGGATTTTTGGTTTTTTTGACACCAGCAACTGCCCCTGCTTGTAAATCACTGCCACGCATAATCGAAGCATCCAATTCGTGTTTGCCAACTTTATTATAAACAGCACCCTTACCCGAATTGAACAAAGGCGAATTCTCCATAACATTAATAGCAGCCATGACTGCAGCAGTGGATTCTCCTCCGTTTTCTAAAACTTTATAGCCCGCATCAAGTGCTTGGGTGAGTTTGGCACGAATTTCGGCTTCTTTTTTACCCGATAAATTCTTTTTTAAAATCGTGCCAGCACCGCCATGAATTACGATAGAGAGTTTGTGTTCTTTTGCCATTAGTGTTCCCGATAAAAGTAGAGTTAAAATCCATACAGTTTTATACATAATTAGTCTCATTAGTCTTGATTGGTAAAGTTGCTTATTTTATCCCAAGCTTTTTGGGGTAGATTAAAGTCAATTTGGTGTCCACCACTAAATTCATTAATCCATAGGTTTTGATTATCAACCCAACCAGCATCGATGAATACTTGATGGTTTGAACGAGATAAATTGCGTAAGTTTGGACCAGATGTGTCAAATGCACCGACAGAAATATAAACAGGAATTTTCCGAGCGGCATTAAATGGTGCATTTGTTCCTGCCTGTGCTTCTAATACACCTGCACTGACCGCATAAGCCGCAAAGAAATTGGCGTTGTTAAGCATTAAGGTGTGCATGACATGACCGCCTGATGAAAAACCGTGTCCATAGATTCGTGTTTTTTCAATATCATAATAACGGAACATATTATCTAAAATTAGCGACAATATTGGAATGTCGCGCGAGGCAACCCAGCCGCCACCGATTTCTCCAGTGGCAGCTTGAGCCACTACAATAAAGTCATTGGCATCAGCAGTTGGTCGCCAAAAATCGCGCATGGCTTTGGCATTGCTTGGGGCAGTGCCCGCACCAGATGCTCCATGCCAGGTAAATAAAAGAGGCATGGGATTATTGGGCGTGTAACTCGGAGGAATAGAAATGTAATAGGTGTAATGGTTGCCATTGTAAGTGACATGACGGTTAAATATTCCTGGGTAGGCACCGCGTTTACCACCACTGGGTTGCGATACGGTCTGAAAAGTGGCACTAAAGATGGTGTCGTTTTCAGCAGCTCTTCCAAAACACGAATAAGATAAAATAACGAGTAATAGAATAAAGCTTAAGCCTGTATTGGTTATCACTCTAGCTGGTTTGTATTTTTTTGCTTTCAGAATCATTAACTCATAATAACATTTTTATTAAAGACGTGCAGGTATTTTTTATCATCAATATAAATAGTTGGTGATAAGATATTTTCTTGGTTTGCTAGGCGAGTTAAGGGCTTGTGCTAAAATAGTGTTTTCACTATCGGGAGTTGGGGTATAATACAAAAATGAAAAACCAACTAATAGCCGAAGTCAAATCAATCAAAGCACTTGATAATAGGGAAGAAACCACTAAATTAGAAACCATTAATTGGATAAATTCTGGTGTGGAGCTTTGTCGGCTTAAGAAGCCTGATGTCCCGAACAAGCACCTTGTTTCTTACTTTGTACTAGTGGATGGTGATTATATTTTGCTTGTGGATCATATCAATGCGCAACTATGGTTGCCCACAGGTGGTCATGTTGAGCCAAATGAGCATCCCCGTGATACTGCATTGCGAGAAGCATTAGAAGAATTATCAATTAAAGGTGAGTTTTTACAAGAAACACCGTTATTTCTTACCAGTACCGTAACTGTTGGTAAAACCGCGGGTCACACCGATGTGTCTCTTTGGTATGTTTTGAAGGGCAAACGTGATATGAAGCTTACCTTTGATCAATCAGAATTCAAGCGTGTTAAGTGGTTTCATAAAGATGAAGTGTCGCTTGAGCGAACAGATCCAGAATTTGGTCGTTTTCTGAAAAAGCTATATGGCTTGTTGTTAAAAGGTGGTTCATGAATAGCCTGATTAAAATTGTTATTGATAATAATGAAAAATGTAAATCTGAAACAGCTTGTGTAGGCATTGGTATAAACGGCCTAGACTGTTCGGGAAAAACTTATTTGGCTAGTAAATTTTATGACTATGTGTCAGGTTTCACAACGTTGTTGATGTAAACCCATCTTGTTAGAAGACTTTAATCTTAACAACCTTTGTTTAAATTGGCTAGGATTTTGTTTAAAGATTTTAGGCTTAATTTGAAACCATTTTTCT
>Ga0256840_1003178_pt1 | contig 13572 bp, 8 predicted proteins | sample 355202metaG_FD_185969 | JGI IMG/M metagenome (GOLD analysis project Ga0256840, IMG submission 185969) | Hydrothermal vent microbial communities from Mid Atlantic Ridge, Atlantic Ocean - 355-202 | ecosystem: Environmental > Aquatic > Marine > Hydrothermal vents | place: Atlantic Ocean: Mid...
TATTTCTAGATTTAACAATGTTAAATTTTACATCTAACGTTTTAGGAATGTGTTTAACACTGTATAAATTTGAATTATTATAGACAGGCTTATATTGTATATTTTTAATAGAAAAACTACCTATCTCAACTCCGTTTTCTATATCCCAACTCGAAGTAAAAGTAGGGTTTAAATTTCCATCTATTAAGTTATTCTCAACTAGACTAGTTTTAATCTTAAATTCTTTATTAATGGTAAAATCTACATTGTCAATCCAGTTTAGCTGAAATTGTTTCACCCTAGTTTGTTGAGCAAATAATAAATTACCAACAATAATGAATAAAAGTGTTAAATTTCGTTTTAAATAATTCATTAAGCAAATAACGTTGAGTTTTTAATGTTATTTTTATATAATACAACATTACATATAATAAAGAACAAAAACAATCGTTACAAAAACATAATAAGATATTTTATTAAAATTATTTCTTGTGAAAAAATTTATTTAATGTAAATTGCGAAACATTAAAACCCTAATTAAGTAAAAATGACTATAAAAAATTTATTTAATGTAACACGTTTTTTAACATTGGTAATTGCAACAATATTATTTGTGAGTTGCCATAATAGAACATACGACAACAAATCCTCATTAACTGGCTGGTCTTCTAAAGATAAAGCTGCTGGAGGTTTTTCCTCTAACAAAAGTTATCAAGGACAACAAGCTCCTCCAGGAATGGTTTTAATTGAAGGAGGATCTTTTACGATGGGTCATGTACAAGATGATGTGTTATTTGATTGGAACACAACCCCTGTAAAACAACAAGTTCGTTCATTTTACTTAGATGAAACAGAAGTAACAAATTCTGAATATTTATTTTATTTAGAATGGATGGAAAAAGTTTTCCCTCCAAATGATTTAAATTATAAAGATATTTATTTATCCGCTGTACCTGATACACTTGTATGGAGAAATGTTTTAGGGTTTAATGAATTACTAACCGAAAATTACTTAAGACACCCTGCATATGCAGACTATCCTGTTGTTGGTGTAAGTTGGGTACAGGCAAACCAATATTGTAAATGGAGAACTGATAGGGTTAATGAAAAAATATTAATGGAGAAAGGTGTTTTAAACCCTTTATTTAGAAGTGATTCACTTGAAGTTATTGGGCAAAACAATTTTAATACTGATACATATCTATCAAATCCAAATTTACTTTTTAACGGAGATTCTACTATTTACAGAAAAGGGTTACCTTCAAATGCTAAAAGGAAAAAAGGCGCCCCTAAACCTTCAAGAGGTTCATTTACAGGTAGACATGTAAAAATATCTGATGGTATTTTAACTTCAAAGTTTAGATTACCTACAGAGGCTGAATGGGAATATGCGGCAAAAGCTATTGTAGAAAACAGAGAGTACAACAACATTAGAGGTAGAAAAAAATACGCCTGGAATGGAAAATACACTCGAAACAAATCTAAAAAATTTAGAGGTGATCAATTAGCAAACTTCAAACAAGGCAAAGGAGATTATAGCGGTATTCCTGGATGGAGTAGTGACGGAGCTGATATTACAATTCAAGTAAGATCATACAATCCAAATGCATTTGGCCTCTACGATATGTCTGGAAACGTAGCTGAATGGGTTGCTGATGTTTATAGACCTATAATAGATAATGACGCCAATGATTTTAACTATTTTAGAGGAAATATTTTTACTAAAAAAATGATTGATGCAGATGGAAAGGTTGTTATGGTAGATGATGCTTCTGTTGAATATGACACATTAGATAACGGAAAAATAGTTCCGAAGGCTTTACCTGGAAGTATAAAATACATTCCAATCACCAAGCGTGACGCTTATATGAGAAATAATTATGATAAAGCCTATAATGTAGATGCTAGAGATGGTGACTTAGCTTCAACAAAGCTATATGATAAAGATGAAGATGAGCTAGAAACTAAGCCACGCATGTACAATTCTCCTGTTAAACCTAGAGTTATTGGAGAAAGTGGTTTTATTCAACAACAATATGATACTAAAAAAAGAAATACGTTAATTAGTGATAAATCGCGTGTTTACAAAGGAGGTTCTTGGAGAGATAGAGAGTATTGGTTAGATCCTTCTCAACGAAGATATCTACCAGAATATATGGCTACAAATTATATTGGCTTCCGATGTGCTACAGATAGGTTAGGCCCTATGACATACAAAAGAAGAAAACCAACTACAACAAAAATTAGATATTAAAAATATTTAAAATAAAATAAAAACCTCACTGAAAATTCAGTGAGGTTTTTTTATATTTAGACAATGAATATTACACAATTATATAATTTATATACGGAAAACTTTAAGGTAGATACCGATACTCGAAAAATTAGAAAAGGGAGTCTGTTTTTTGCTTTAAAAGGTGAAAATTTTAATGGAAATAAATTTGCAAGTAAAGCCTTAAAAAGCGGTGCTCATTATGCAATAATTGATGAAGAAAAATATCATAAATCTCAAAATACTATTTTAGTAAAGAATGTATTAATTACACTTCAAGACTTGGCTAACTTTCACCGAAGACAACTAAACATTCCCATAATTTCTTTAACTGGCAGCAATGGAAAAACCACAACTAAAGAATTAATAAATGCTGTATTGAGTAAAAAATACAAAACAATAGCCACAGAAGGTAATCTAAATAATCATATTGGAGTACCTCTAACACTTTTATCAATGTCTCCAAATACAGAAATAGGCATTATTGAAATGGGTGCAAATCACTTAAAAGAAATAGATTTTTTGTGTCAAATTGCAGAACCTAATTATGGTTATATTACCAACTTTGGAAAAGCACATTTAGAAGGTTTTGGTAGTGTAGAGGGCATAATTAAAGGTAAATCTGAGCTTTATAACTTTTTAAAACAAACAAAAGGGCTTGCATTTGTAAATAAAGATGATGAAATTCAAATAAAACAATCAATTGGTGTTAACACAATTTCTTTTGATAAAAATCTTATAAAATACGTAGAATCAAATCCTTTTGTAAGAACTGAATTTAAAAATACAGAAATAAAAAGTAATTTGATAGGAAAATACAATTACCATAATATTGCTGCTGCAATTGCCATTGGAGATTATTTTAACGTTTCTAAAACAAATATTAAAAGTGCAATTGAAAACTATATTCCTACAAACAACCGTTCTCAAATAATAAAAAAAGGAATGCACACAATTATTTTAGATGCGTATAATGCGAATCCAACTAGTATGTTTGCTGCTCTAGAAAATTTAAATCAACTAAAAGGTGCTAATAAAGTTGTTTTTTTAGGTGATATGCTTGAACTAGGTAAAGATAGTAAAATGGAACACCAAAAAATTGTAGATTTACTAACCAAATATAACTTTTCAAAAGTTTATTTAATAGGAAAAGAATTTGCCACAACCAAAGTGAAAAATATGTTAGTTTACAACAACTTTGAAATATTTAAAGCTTCAACCAAAAATTTAAAATTTAACACTCCAACTACAATGCTTATTAAAGGTTCTCGTGGAATGGCGTTAGAGCGAATTTTAGAGCTTCTCTAATTTCAATTTTTTTCGATGATATTCTATTAAACCATCTATTGGGCGTCTTACAATATTTCCCAATTCAATCATATAAAACCTAGCAACATCCTTAATAATATCTTGGGCAAAATAAGCTATTGAACCTACAAAATGGACTGGGATATTTTCAGCCTCTTTGTAAGGTAATATCTTATTCTTAAAAAAATCTTTTATTCCTTTATGTAACACTTTATTAAAATATACATTGCGTTCATTTTTAAAAATAAATTCTGCAAAATGAGCTAAATAAGTATTTGGATTCTCCTTTTTATAAACATTTCTTTTAATCGTATCAGCATCAATATCAAATTGATCTTCAAATTGATTTGCAATATCCTTTGGCATTTTATGATAATAAAAATCTCTTATTAACTTTTTCCCAAAATAATTACCACTAGCTTCATCCATTAAAACATAGCCCAATGAAGCAATTCTAACATCTACATTTTCTCCATCAAAATAACAACTATTAGACCCTGTTCCTAGAATACAAACTATTCCAGGCTTTGTAGTTACAGCATAAGTAGCAGCATACGTATCTTCTTTAACATCTACAAGTGCATTCACAAAAAATGATTCGAATATTAACTTTAGTAATAATGCTGCCTTTTCAGTTCCACAACCAGCTCCATAAAAATAAACACGTGTAATTTTATCTTTATAGGTTGCTAAATCAGAGTTTTCTTGAATTCTTTTCACTAACAATCCCTCATCAAAAACAGCAGGGTTTAACCCTCCAGTTCTTGTCCTAAGCAACTCTTCTCCTGATTTTTTAAGCAAAACCCAATCAGCTTTAGTTGAACCCCCATCAGCTATTAGAATCATTTTTTATGATTTATATTTATTAAATTGAATGAATATAAGTTGCTAAATCAACTAATTTTGTTGAATATCCAAATTCATTATCATACCAAGATACTAATTTAACAAAATTATCATTTAAACCAATACTCGCATTTGCATCAAAAACACTGGTTCTTGGTTCAGACACAAAATCTTGAGAAACTACACCCTCTTCAGTATAGCCTAAAATACCTTTTAATTCATTTTCTGAAGCATCTTTAATTGCTGCTTTTACTTCTTCAAAAGAAGCGCTTTTTTCTAATCTTACCGTTAAATCAACTACTGAAACATCAACCGTTGGCACTCTAAATGCCATACCTGTTAGTTTACCATTTAATTCAGGAATTACTTTACCTACAGCTTTTGCTGCTCCGGTAGATGCTGGAACAATGTTATTTAAAGATGCCCGTCCTAATCTGTAATCTTTTCTTGATGGACCATCCACCGTAAACTGAGTTGCTGTTGCAGCATGAACCGTTGTCATTAATCCTTCAACTATACCAAATTTATCATTGATAACTTTAGCTATTGGCGCCAAACAATTTGTGGTACAAGAAGCATTAGAAACAATAGTATCTGTAGCTTTAATTTCATGATGATTTACACCCATTACAAACATTGGAGCATCTGCAGATGGCGCTGAAATAGCAACTTTTTTAGCTCCTGCTGTAATATGTTTTTGAGCTCCTTCCAAATTTGTGAAAATACCTGTACAATCCATTACAATTTCTGCTCCTACTTCATCCCACTTTAAATCTTCTGGGTTACGTTCAGCCGTAATTCTAATTTCATTTCCATTAACCACTAAGTTTCCATTTTTCACTTCTATAGTTCCATTAAATTGCCCATGAACTGAATCGTATTTTAACAAGTATGCTAAATGTTCTACATCCAATAAATCATTAATTCCAACTATTTGAACGTTTGGTCTACCTACTGCAACTCTGAATGCAATTCTTCCTATTCTTCCAAATCCGTTAATTCCTATTTTAACTGTTGCCATTCTTTATATTTTTATTATTATCATTCTATATTATACTGAAATTATTTCAGCTACTTTCAATAATTCTTTATTAATATCATTATTCATTTTTATAGCTTTAGCTAAGGGAACTTTTGATATTTTTTTATTTGTGAAACCAACCATAATACCTGTTGACTTGTCTAACAATTCCTCTACAGCAGCAACACCTAACCTACTTGCTAAAACCCTGTCAAAGCAACTTGGAGAACCTCCTCGCTGCATATGCCCTAAAACCGACACTCTTATATCGTAAGCTGGGAAATTTTCATTTATATAATCAGCCAATTCAAAAACACTTTTACCTATTTTATCACCTTCTGAAACAACAACAATACTAGATGTTTTTCCTCTTTCCCTACTTTTATTTAAAGATTCAACCAATCTATCTAAACCTAAGTCTTTTTCTGGAATTAAAATTTCTTCTGCTCCCGCTCCAATACCTGTGTTTAAAGCAATAAAACCTGCATCTCTTCCCATAACCTCGATGAAGAACAATCTATTATGAGAGCTGGCAGTATCTCTAATTTTATCAATTACGTCAACAACAGTGTTTAGAGCAGTATCATACCCAATGGTGTTATCAGTTCCATAAATATCATTATCTATTGTACACGGAATTCCAACAAGGGGAAAATTAAACTCCTCTATAAACTTTAAGCCACCTGTAAAAGTTCCATCTCCCCCAATAACTATAATTGCACCTATATTAGCATCTTTTAAATTTTTATAGGCTTTTTCTCTACCTCCCTTTGTCTTAAATTCTAAAGAACGAGCTGATTTTAATATTGTTCCTCCTTTATTTATAATATTACTGACATGCCTTGCTGAAAGTGATTTGAAATCTCCTTCAATTAAACCTTGATATCCTCTATAAACCCCAATACATTCAATTCTATAATATGTACAGGCTCTAACTACAGCTCTTATAGCTGCATTCATACCTGGAGCATCACCTCCAGACGTTAAAACTGCCATCTTTTTTATAGGTTCATTCATCGATAAAAATTAAAACTCAAAATTACTTTTAAAAGGTTTTTTTTCCTACTAAAACAGCCTTTATTCACTAAAACGATTTCGTAATAAAAACTTAAAAAGGAGCTTTATCAAAAACTCCTTTTTAACAAACTAACAAACTTATTTACAATTACTTAAATTGCTATTTATTTAATAGTATTTTATATTCCCAAGCTTTAAATGTTTGAGATTTTTCTTTGTAAAATTTTATATTTTCATTAGAAAACAAATCTAAATATTCTCCTTCAAAATCATATTTAAAAGTAACTTCTGTATTTGATAAATTAGCCATAAATATTAATTTTTCATCATCTTTTTCTCTTAAAAAAATCAATATATTTTCATCATTTGAAGAATGAATTTTAGTGTATGATGCTGCTTTTTTTCCTCCGTTTAAAGCTTTCTCGGAATTTTTTAACTTCCCTAATTTTTCTAACAATGACCAAACTTTACCTTTAGTTTTAGGAATGGTATCTTTATCAAAAAAGCGTAAAGGTTTATTCATGTCATATTCTTGACCATTATAAATTAAAGGCATTCCCGGCGTGCAGAAAGTTAAAGCTAACATTGTTTCTGATGCATTTCCTAAACGTTCTTTTACCGTTCCATTCCAAGAGTTTTCATCATGGTTTGTAATAAAATTCATTAGAATATCATCTTTTTGGTACATTGAATCAATTTGAACCATTCTTTTATCCCAAGCATGTACATTTTTTTTACCTTGAGCAATTTCGTTCATAACATGATAGGTATCCCAACCATAAGCCATATCAAAAGCATTAACTAAAAGGTTAGGCTCCCAAGCTTCAGCTAGCATAAACACAGGCTTTGTTTGCTTTAATTTTTTAACAGCATCTTCCCAAAAATCAACAGGAACTTGCGCCGCTACATCACATCTAAAACCATCAATATCAGCAGCTTTTAACCAATATTGCATTTCACTTATCATTTCTTTTCTAAGGTTTGGATTTGAATAATCTAGTTTTGCCACATCCGTCCAATCAAAAGGAGCTACTGGGCTTCCTTTATCATCTCGAACATAAAAATCTGGATGTTCTGTTAACCAGTGATGGTCTCTACCAGTATGATTTGCTACCCAATCTAAAATTACAAACATGCCGTTTTTATGAGCTGTTTTAACTAAGTTTTTTAAATCGCTTAGATTTCCAAACTCCGAATTTACCTTTGTGTAATCTTGAATTGCATAATAGCTGCCAAGCGGTCCTTTTCTATCTTTTTTTGAAATTGGAGAAATGGGCATTAACCAAATTATTTTGACTCCCAACTGCTTTAATTGAGGAATGTCTTTAGTAAATGCGTTAAAAGTTCCTTCAGGTGAATATTGTCGAATGTTAGCTTCGTAAATTACAGCGTTTTCTAAATCTGAATCTGTAATTGTATGTACACTTTGTTTGTTTTCACTTGTTTCTTTATTGTTTTGCCCTTTTGTATTACAAGAAACAATGCTGATAAGGGTTATTAGTACTATTAATTTTTTCATGATATTTATTTTTACTTACTTAATTTTATGGTAACCTGTTTTTCTTTAATATTGATGTTTGGAATAACTATTTTTAAAATATGTTTTTCTGAATCCCAATGGTATTGATAACCTTTAACTTTTTTAGGTTTTTTTAAAAAGTTATGAATTATTAAATTGATAGATTTAGTTGATGTTTTATAATTTTCCCCAGCTTCTGGGTCAATTTCAATAGTCAATCTGTTTTTTTTGCATGTACTTTCAAAATTTAAAATTTCATAATTCCCTTTTTCAAAAGCTTGTGGAGTTTTGCCATCATCATTGTATAACATTCCTTTACTTTTTTTCACACTTTTATCAAAATAAAAATGCAACTCAACGTTTTTTAAACTATATTGTGTAGTATTTTGAATAGATTTTATCATTGGTATAAAAGCTCCTCCTCTAACATAGGTTGGAATATAATTTCTATGTAAAACCACTTCTTTAGTTTTACCTCCAATAACCTTTTCATCCGTATAAAAATCGAACCAATTGGAGTTCGCTGGAAAATAAACTTCTTGACTAATAATTTCAGGTTTTAAAACCGGACTTACTAAAAAACTATTCCCCCACAAATATGACTTATCGTACGTTAAAAGATTAGTAGTAGTATCCTCAAAAAAGATAGGCTTCATTAACGGAGTACCGTATACATGATTTTCAAATGCTAATGTATAATTATATGGAAGTAAACGGTACCGTAACTCTATAGCTTTTTTAGCTAACTCTTTAGTTTTAGATGTTCTAAAAACAGGTTCTGATGGAACTTCTTCTTGCGCATGAGGTCTAAAAATTGGTTGAAAAACACCATATTGTAACCATCTTGTATAAAGTTCATCATCTAAATTTGCACCCGCAAACCCTCCTAAGTCTGAATGAGAAAAAGCCAACCCTTGCATTCCCATTTGTAAGGCAATTTCTGGTTGAGATTGCAACCCGCCCCAAGTTCTGTTTACATCTCCTGACCACGGAATAAGTCCGTACCGTTGTGAACCCGCATAACCAGCACGCATTAAAATAAACGGGCGTTGATTTGGGAAGTCTTTTTGATACCCATCGTAAATTAACTTCGCCCAATTATGTCCATAAATATTATGAACCTCATCTGCAGTACCATTCACATGAATTAAACTGGAAGGATGTACTTCTGGTTCTCCCAAATCTCCCCACCAACCTGCTACATCATAATTTTTTGTGTAATTTTTATAAATATCCCACAACCATTTTTGAGCTGATGGTTTAAAAATATCTATCAATCCTGTATGTCCAAAATAAAAGTCAAAAGTATATGGTTTACCTAGACTTGTCTTACCTAGAATATCTTTATCAACAACTTCCTGCCATTTATTTGATGTTGTTAAAATAAAAGGTTCTGTTACTAAAATAGTTTTAATACCTTTTTTCTTTAAATTGGCAATCATTTTTTTAGGATTTGGAAACGAATCTCTATAAAATTCAAGATTCCCCATAGTTCCTTTTATGGTTTTTCCAAACCAATATAAGTCAATAATTACCGCATCAACCGGTATCTTATCATCTATAAATTTCTGAACAGTATTTTCAACCTCTTTTTGAGAATGGTAACCAAATCTGCTTGCAAAATTACCCAAAGCCCAACGAGGAATTAAAGGTTGTTTTCCTGTTAAAGATACGTATTGGCTCACCAAATCATTCCATTGATTACTCGCAATTATTTGATATGTTTTTCTTCCACTAATGGTTTCATATTGCAATGAATTATCTTTTTTACTATCTAAATCTAAATATCCAATAGGCGCATTATCAAATAAAATTGCATATTTTTTAGAAGAATAAACTAATGGCATACTATAATTCATTAATTCAGAATATGTCTCATAGCCATAATGTGCACGGTTATACAATTGTAATTTATAACCTCTTCTGTTCATTCCTAAAGCGCGTTCACCTGCTCCGTATAAAACTTCAGTTGGAGTTAAATTAAAATCAATTATTTCATATTTATCAGTTTTTTCATAACCTTTCCGTTCAGAAATTAAAAAATTATTTTTGTAATAATAGTGAATCTGAAAAGGGATTTTAGTAATAATTGCTTTAATTCCGGTAGTTGAAATTGTTATATTTTGGTTGTTTTCAAGAACTTTAAAAGATTTTTCTTTAGGTTTAAAAACAACCGCATCAGAGTGTGGATTGAAGGTTTCTCCATTTGGTATAAATGAAGTTTCAATAATTTTACTAGAATACGGTTTTATTCTATACCAACCATCATTAGTTTGTAGTTTAACAACTGAATCGTTTGAGATAATCTTAATAAATTTTCTATCAGAATTTTGAGAAAATACGGACGTATAAATCCCCAAAAAAATAATTAAAAATAAGTTTTTGAACCTCATGATTTTATTTTTTTAATTCAATAACTAGCGAAGTTTTACCTTTTATAATTAAATTGGCTTTTGATAAATCTAATTTAGTATTCGTTAAAATATCAATTCCTGAAGTATATTTTTTTAAATTTTCAGCAAATCTGTTTAGCTCAATGGTTTGTTCTTTTGGGTTATTATTTATAATTACCATTACAGAATTTTTCTCATTATATCTAAAATAAACATATACATTATTTTCTGGAATATAATGAGTTGTTTTTCCTGTATGAATAACTTCCGTGTTTTTACGCCAGTTTAACAATTTACTTGTAAAATTAAAATATGCCTGTTGTTGTTTTGTTCTTCCTAAACTGGTAAATGCATTATTAGCATCATTTTTCCAGCCTCCTGGAAAATCACGTCGAATATCACCATCACCATTATTCTTATTGCCTCGCATTCCTATTTCACTTCCGTAATACAATTGAGGAATACCACGTACAGTAGCAATTAAGGTAATGGCTAATTTATATTTATTAATATCTCCATCAAAAATTTCATTAATTCGCTGTGTATCATGATTATCTGCAAAAACCAATATATTATTACTATTTGGATATAAATAATCATTTGCAAAATTGTTATATGCTTTAATCATTCCATTATTCCAAGTTACATTTTCTTCATTAAACATTGCGGTAAGTGCATCATGTAACGTAAAGTCCATAACACTTGGCAAATAAGAATTATAACTTTCAATAGCACCTATTTTACTGTCTTTTTGCCAATATGATATGGCAGCCTGATTGTGCATCCATACCTCACCAACTATATTAAAATTAGGGTATTCATCCATGATAGCTTTCGTCCACTTTGAAATTCCTTCTTTATCTGCATAAGAGTAGGTATCAACTCTAAACCCATCTAAATTGGCATATTCAATCCACCAAATAGCGTTTTGAATTAAATATTTCAAAACCAAAGGATTGTTTTGATTTAAATCGGGCATGGTAGTGTCAAACCACCCATCCATACAAAGTTTAGCATCAATTTTAGAAGTATGTGGGTCAAACTGAGTAGTCATTCTATAATTAGATCTTTGAAATTTAGGAAACTGATGTATCCATGAATAAGTTGGCAAATCTTTTATTAACCAATTTTCACTTCCCCAATGGTTGGTAACATAATCCATAATTAACTTTAACCCTTTTTGATGTGCTTTTTCGGCTAAATCTTTATATAATTTGTTCGTTCCATACCGAGGATCAATTTTATAAGGATTGGTAATTGCATATCCGTGATATGAATAAGTAAACTGATTATCTTCCAACAAAGGCGTACTCCAAATTGCTGTGGCACCTAATTGTTTTATATAATCCAATTGATTAATGATACCTTGTATATCTCCACCATGTCGACCTCCTTTCAATTTTCTATTTGCTTTTTCTATGGTTTCAGTAGAAGAGTCGTTGGTAATATCTCCATTTGAAAATCTATCTGGCATAATTAAATACACCACATCAGAGCTATCAAAACCTTTTCTTAGTTTTGATTTATTGGAGCGTTGTTTTAACTCATAATTAATTGAGAAATTATTTTTCTTCCCTTTTTTAGAAAAGTTAATTTTAAACATTCCTACCTGAGCTTTTGAGATATCTAAATCTAAAAATAAATAATGGCTGTTTTCCGTTTTTTTAACCCCTGTAATTATAATGTCTTTATTTTCAACTGAAGGATTAAAACTAGCAATATTATCTCCATAAATTAACAACTCAAGTTGATTATAGTTCATATCTGCCCACCAAAATGGTGGTTCTATTTTTTTAATTTTTTGGGCTTTAATAGAAAAACTTATAAATATTAATATTAAAAGAAGACTAATTTTTTTCATATAAATGCTTTTAAACTGTTACCAAATTATTGGGTGTAACAATAATTGTTTTATTATTTACTTTAATCTGTAATTCATCTGTCCCTTCAAGTTCAAAAATAGTTTTGGCTTGATTTACTTTTATTTTCAGAATTTGGTTTCTAAAATTGATTGTGAACGAAAAAGATTTCCACTGTGTAGGAATTTGAGGGTTGAATGATAATTTTCCATCTTCAGAAACTCTCATTCCTCCAAAACCTTGAACAATTGACATCCAAGTTCCTGCCATACTGGTAATATGGCAACCTTCATCTACTTCATGATTGTAATCATCTAAATCTAACCGAGCAGTTCGAACATATTGTTCGTATGCTTTTGGCATTCTATCAATTGAAGCTGCCAAAATAGAATGTACACAAGGAGAAAGTGACGATTCATGTACTGTTAATGGCTCATAAAAATCAAAATGGCGTTCTAATTCTTGTTTTGTAAATTTATCTTCAAAAAAGAACATTCCTTGTAAAACATCGGCTTGTTTTATGTAACAGGAACGCAAAATACGATCCCAAGACCACTTTTGGTTTATTGGTCGTTCCGTTTTTGATAATTGTGCCGCTGGAATTAATTCTTTATCTAAAAAACCATCTTGTTGTAAGTAAACATTGTGTTTTTCACTAAAAGGAAAATACATATTATTGGCTACTTGTAACCATTCTTTAGTTTCATTTTCTGTTAAACTTGCTTTAGCAAGCACTCTATTATAATCTTCTAAATATTCCTTTTTAACTTTCTGTAAAGATTCAACAGCGTATTCTATACACCATTTTGCCAAATAATTAGTGTAGAAATTATTATTTACATTATTTTCATATTCATTTGGACCAGTAACACCTAAAATTACGTATTGGTTTTTTGCTGCTGAAAAGTTAGCTCTTTGATACCAAAAACGCGCAACACCAATCATAACTTCTAATCCAAATTTAGGAATATACTCAAAATCATTTGTGTAATTTACGTAGTTATAAATTCCGTAAATCATGGCTCCATTTCTATGAATTTCTTCGAAAGTAATTTCCCATTCGTTATGGCATTCTTCACCGTTCATAGTAACCATTGGATATAATGCAGCGCCATTTGTAAATCCTAATTTTTGAGCATTTTCAATAGCTTTATCTAACTGATTGTATCGATATAACAATAAATTTTTTGCTACTAGGGCATCTTTGGTTCCCATATAAAAAGGAATACAATAGGCTTCAGTATCCCAATAAGTACTTCCTCCATATTTTTCTCCTGTAAATCCTTTTGGACCAATATTTAAACGAGCATCAGTACCCATATAGGTCTGGTTTAATTGAAAAATATTAAACCGTATTC
>Ga0256840_1003179_pt1 | contig 13570 bp, 10 predicted proteins | sample 355202metaG_FD_185969 | JGI IMG/M metagenome (GOLD analysis project Ga0256840, IMG submission 185969) | Hydrothermal vent microbial communities from Mid Atlantic Ridge, Atlantic Ocean - 355-202 | ecosystem: Environmental > Aquatic > Marine > Hydrothermal vents | place: Atlantic Ocean: Mid...
GGTATGCTCCTGCTATTTTTTTATTTTGATTGTCCCATATTATCAGTTGATAAAAATACAAATCGAACTCATCAATATCAATGCTCCGATTTGTCCCCTCTCCTACTTCTCTAAAAGTTATTTCTCTCAAACGTCCTATTTCATTTAAGATATTAGGAGTTTCAACGGAAGGACCGCAAACGACACTGTATTCATTACTGTCGAACAAAAAATAATTTTCTTTTAAGTATTTTATTTCCGGTAAAATCTTTTCCTGAGGAACAGGGTCTATAATTTTTTCAACCTTTTTAGCACGAGGTATAAATTTAGGTCTTATAAATTTTTTAATTTCAAAAGGTGTTCCGAGTGCATACGTTTTTGCTCTCAGGAATCTAGACAATAAATTTACGTCTTTAAACTCACTTAATTCACTGACACTAATAGGCTTACCAATTCTTATACGAATTACTTTTTTCTTTTTGTTGAAAAATTCTTTTGATAAACGAGCTGTTTGCAAAGCCGGATGAACATTTCCGAGCAAATGAAAAATCCAACTGTTATTCCCTTGAAAATAAACGGGAACAACAGGTACCTTTGCAAGTTTTATGAGTTTTATCAGAGAAGGTTGCCATTTTTTATCGCTGATGTTATTCAGAGAATGCACTTTAGATATTTCTGCCGCAGGAAAAATTCCTATAGAATTCCCTCCTTCCAAATGCTTAAGAGTTCTTTTTAATGTTGTGAAACTAAACTTATTAGGATTATGTGCATCTTTTTCTGCCAAAGGAATTGAAAAATCGTTAAGCGGTTCTATAGTATGCAGAAGAAAGTTTACCAAAAGTTTAAAATCAGGCCTTTTTTCAGTCATTATTTTAAGAAGAAGCAAAGCGTCAATTCCTCCGAAAGGTTGATTTGACACCGTAATAAAAGCTCCTTTTTCCGGTATTCTTTTCAAATCAATATCATCAACTTCAAACTGAATACCGAGAGAATCAATAATTGAATTTATAAATTCAACTCCGTCTTTATCAAAATTTTCAGAATACAGTTTGTTAATTTTATTATACTTTTTTAATTGCAATATAAATTTTGCGATAACATCGTTATTATATTTTTTTTCAAACTTAGGGTTAATAAAGTCTTTTCCTTTAATTCTTTCCATTTCGACAAAACATTAAATTAATTTCACAAATATAGAAAAATACTTTAATTTTATGCTCAATTATTTCCTATGCAAAAAACTTATTTTATAATCTTTTTTTTCTCTTTGTCAAACATTTTATTTTCACAAACAGGTGTTCCTTTTATAAAAAACTTTTATCCGGAAGATTATCAGGACGACGGACAAATATGGACTGCAGTTCAAGACAACAGAGGTGTTATGTTTTTCGGAACAAATTCAGGAATATTAGAATTTGACGGAAAAAATTGGAGAAAAATATCCGTTGCGGGAGAACGAGCAGTTCGCTCCTCCGCAAAAAGTGAAGACGGAACTATATTTGTAGGTTCCGTAGGAGAATTCGGTTATTTAAAGCCTGACAAAAACGGAATTCTTACATATAAATCTTTAACTCATTTATTAGACTCTGCAAGTCGTATATTTACAGATGTATGGTCTGTTCAATCAATTAACAATAATACTTATTTTGCCTCTCAAGAATATATTTTCAGGTATAATCCCGAAAAAAATCCGCAACTTATTAAGTTAAAAACAAGAAACAAAGCTTTTTTACTTTACAAACCCTTTAACGAAGTGCTGGCTTCAATATCAGATAAAGGAACCGTAAAGATTTCCGAAGACAGTATCATCTCCGTAAAAGGAATCGGCAGGGAATATCCGTGGTTTATTTTACCTTACAAAAAACATTCTTATATTTTGGGTTCCGGCAAAAAGGGTTTGTATATATTCAATCCTAAAAATGCAAATATTGATAATATTACCGGATTTAATAAAAAAATAATTTCAGAAACAAATAAGCTGCTGATTAATAACCAACTCTATATGGGAGCAACTTATTTAGGACACGAACGATATGCGATAGGAACAATAAAAAACGGAATTGTTATTATTGATGCTAAAGGAAAAACAGTAAACATCATAAATGAAGATAACGGTCTTATAAATAACACAATACACAACCTGTTTAAAGACGTACAAGGAGGGTTATGGGCTTGCACGGCATACGGAGTTTCACGAATTGAAATTAACTCTCCTTATGAAATATTTGACAAAACATACGGAATAAGCGGCAGTATTTATGAGAGTATAAGGTTTAAAAAAAAGTTTTATACTGCCACTAATCTCGGCTTGTATTTTTTTAACGGGAAAAAATTTGAAGGTACGAAAAATTTAAGCGGAAAAGATGCAATGCAAGTTCTTATGCTCTTTATCTTCAAAACCGGAAAAGACTCCTTCTTAATTGCAAATACAATAAAAGGGATGTATACGGTTTATAACAACCGGGCAGTATTAATCAATGATTTAAGCTTTGAATCAATAGTGATGTCTGATTTTATTCCTGAAACTGCATACCTCACTTCAGGTTACGGCTTATATAAAATAGCATACAAGAATAATGCTTTTTCCGAGCCTGAAAAAATTAAAGATTTTAACAACATTATTTATACAGGTAAAGAAGTAAACAGAAACAATATGCTTCTTTTAATTGAGAACAAACCGGTTTTATTTAATGTTAAAACTAAAAAAACTAAGAAACTAACCATTAATACGGAAATCAGTGATTTCATAAAAATTAATGATAAAATTTATGCGTTAACCAAAAAAGGAATTTACATTTTTAACAGTAATACGGAAAGTTTTACCAAAGATACAGCATATTTGTCATACCCTGTTAAAGAAGCGGAAATTTTGAAATTTGCAAAGTTCGGAAAAAACAAATACTGGGTTCTTGCAAAAAGAAACAATAAGACTTTCATTGCAAAAATTATAAAAACAGGAAACAAATACACTTCTGAAATTTCACCGTATAAAAGATTAACATCCGTTAATACATTTTATGCCGACGGAGACAGTTTACTGTGGGCAAACAGCAACAAAAAATTATTTAAATACAAAATCAGCAGTTTTAAAGACTTCAGCAAAAAAGAAAATTGTTTAATACGTACGGTTAAACTTAACAACGACTCCGTAATATACGGAGGATATTTACCCGAAAATTTTAAAAAAACAGTATCAGACTATCATTTCAATAACTACTATTTTGAATTTGCCCTGGCATCTTTTGACGGCGAAAAGAACGAATATTCATATAAGCTTGAAAACGGTAAAAGTGTTCCGTGGTCAGACTGGACAGAAACGAACTTTAAGGAATATACCAATCTGTATGAAGGAAAATATATTTTCACTGTTAAAGGCAGAAATATATACGGTATCGAAAGCGACCCTGCAAGTTTTGAGTTTGAAATTTTACCGCCCCTGTATCGTTCTGTTCCTGCTTATTTCGCTTATTTAGTATTGTTAACACTGTTTATTCGCACTCTTATAAAACTTAATGCAAAGCGACTTGAAAAAGAAAATATACGCTTAGATAACATTGTAAAAGAAAGAACTGCGGAAATTTTAACACAAAAAGAAGAGATACAGACACAAACAAACTATTTGGAAGAAATTAATACCGAATTGAATCAAAAAAATGAAGAGATCAGCACAATTGCTGAAAATTTAAAAGCAGCAAATACAAAAATAAACGAAAAGAACAAATATATCTTAAGCAGTATTAATTATGCACAAAAAATACAAAATGCCGTTTTACCTTCAGAAAAAGAAATTTCAAAATACATTTCCGATTTTTTTATCATTTTTAAACCGAAAGACATTGTAAGCGGAGACTTTTATTTTGTAAAAAAAAGAGGAAACCATTTGATTATTGCCGTTGCCGACTGCACGGGACACGGCGTTCCGGGAGGTTTTTTGGCGATGATGGGAATTGCTGTTTTAAGCGATGTCATACAAGACCCGAAGATTACAAACCCGGCGGCAGCACTTGAAAAAATGCGAAGCATAATAAAACAGTCTTTGCGACAAAACAAATATCTTGACAGCCAAAACGACGGTGTAGAAATTGCCCTGTGTGCAATAAATACAAATGACTTAACTCTGGAATTTGCCGGAGCAAACCACCCTCTTTATATAGCAAGAAAAAAAGAAAATACTGATATTACGGGTATTACAGAATTGCCGGCAGACAGCCAACCGGTAGGAATACATTACAGAGAACATCCTTTTACTCTGAAACGCTTTAACTTAAAAGAAGGGGATATGCTATATATGTTTACGGACGGATATTTTGACCAATTCGGCGGGCAAGACAAAAAAAAGTTTATGTTGAAAAACTTAACAGCATTGCTAAAAGAGGTATCCGAAAGTTCCGTCAAAATTCAAAAACGAAAAATCCTTACCGCTTTTAATTTATGGAAAGGAAACAACAAACAAGTTGATGATGTTTTGTTAATCGGTATTCGGGTTAAAAATTTTAAATAATTGAAATGAGTGAAAATTATTTCACGGCTTCCGCCAATTTTTTAACCGACAGCATTCCGTAATCAAAAATATGTTTGCTTCCGTCTTTTAGATGCACAATAAGTTGTTTTTTAAAAAAAGAAGATTTTATTTCCGTATTTTCTATTTCCGATTTAGGAATTGCCAAAAATTTCTGACTGCCCCATTGCAACATTAAAGTTTCTTTTATCAAACCGGTTGCTGACAAATCAAATCTGGCATCGTAAATAAGGCGTTTATCGGTAACGTATAAATTTCCGTTATACAATCCCTTGTTTTCGGGTTTGTAAACTATTGTCCATTTTCCGATTAAATTTTCATCCGGTTCAAGAAATTTCGGTTTTTTCATAATTTGTTTTTCAGTAACGAAATAAAATTTCCGTAAAAGTATAAATTAATTACAATAATTTCCGGTTTTTGAAGTCATCAAAAGGTCATCACAAAACAAAAATTAATTTTTATGTAATACCTGTATGTAGTTAAGTATAATAATGATAGAAGGGTTTTGCATATGTGTAAGATAAAGCTGTACGATAATTTTTATTTTTAACTGCACATTATTAATACGTATATTTGTTGAAACAGTTTTTTATTATTTTACTAACTGTAAAATGTATTTATTATGAAAAAATTACTTTTTTTATTTTTAGCAGCGGGTTCATTGATTTTTATACAATCATGCGGAAATAATAATTCCGAAAACAATCAAAATTCCGAAAAAGATTCTTCGGTAAATAAATCAGAGAATCCGGAAGTAAAAGAAACGAAATCCGTAAAAGAATTTGCAAACATTCCGAAATTATTAAAAAAATCGAATTTTACAACGGAGGAATTTTGCAATGTTACCAATTTTTTATTTCAAAAAGAAGCCGTTTTATTAGTTTATCCGTATGCGTATCCGGGAAATAAAGAAGTAAAAATACACGGGAGAAATATCCAAATGCTTAATAAAAAGGACAATTCCGGGAAGAAAATATCAATAAACGTAAAATTAAAAACCGAATTGCCGGAGCAAACCGTTAAGGCAGGAAAATTACTTGCAATAAAGGGAAAATTAGATATGGGATATCGTATAGATGACAAGTGGGGCAATAGGCTTATAATGAGTATTTACGATGCCGAAATTATTAAGTCGGAAGATACGGGATATGAAGAATTAAGCTCAATTGCCGACCTTGATTTGTCAAAACCCGTATTTTCAGGTGATTTGGCAAATGCTTTAACCTCTGTATATGAAACATTGGCAGCAAAAGATTTGATAAACGTAACCGGTGTCTATTATGCAACAACAACTTCGAAAGACGGTAACGGAAATATATTGGCTACAAGGGTTGATTTGGGTGAAAAAGCCGTAAATCCGATTTATAAAGTCGGTTGTTCGTTTGACGATACAGTGGACAGCGATGCTCTCGATGCAAAAAGAACCGCAGGAGAAAAACTAACGATTGAAGGTAAATTCGGCGGTTCTGCCCGGACACCCAAACTTATTCATTGTAAAATTAAAAATTAGTTGACAGTTAAAATTAAGGAAATTTAAAAAAACGGCAGCAATAAAATGTTGCTGTTTTTTTATTGCTTATTCGGAATAAAACAACAACATTTCCAAAACCGTTTTGTAACAAACCGGACAAAATTTATCATTTGAATTTGAACGCATTTTGCAATCGTGCATCGGGCGATAAATACCTTTTTTTACGTATCCGGCACCTTCAAAGGCTCCTAATTTTTCGGCAAATTTAGGAGTATCGGGCGTAGGTACGGGTGTATTTTTATCAACCGATTTTTTCCATTTCGAATCAAAATCAACCAAATTTGTAATATTTACCTGCCAAGGTTCCACGCTCATATCATACAAATCTTCAGCTTTGCCGTAACCGTATTCGTATTCATCGGCAAGTGCGGCAAAAGCATGCCCGAACTCGTGAGTAAATACTCTTCCTGAGTATTCATTATCGGCAGAACATAGATTATAGCAGTTATAAATCCCTCCGCCTCCGTATTTTTCGGTATTAACTAAAATATAAATTTGGTCGTAAGGGACATAGGCTGCTAAATTCCGGACAGTTTCAATATCTTGTGTCGTCAAATAACGCTCGTGTCCGAAAGTGTTGAAATGCGTATTCAATACAGTATTTTTCCAAATATTTTGAGTCGGAATATCGGTTCCGGATTCTTCCGAAAAAGCATCGACAGCCCAAAAGTTTACATTGTTTCTGTATGTTTTAAACGGCTCAACTTCAAAGAAATAGCTAATAAAACGATTGCAGTCGGCATGGAATTTTTCAAGTTCGCTTTCTGTATATCCGTCCGGAATAATGACAATATCGAGTTTATTATGTGAATCGCCGTTGTTTTGCAGTTTTTGTATTTTATATTTTGTCTGTTTATCCTTAATAATCGAAACAGAACCGGGATTAATCGGTATTTCAAAAACAGTATTAAAAACATTTTGTTTGTCTCGCATTTCTATTTTTATAACAATATCGTTTTTCGGAAACGGAATTTGAACGGACTCATAAAAACTGCGACTTGTTTGTTTTGCTTCTTCGGTATCTTTCCATTCGACATATAAATCGGAAAATCCGCGAGAATAAATGAGTTTTGTTCCGGCAGAATCGAAAACTAAAATCCTGTAATATCCGAAATTAAATTTATCGATTAAATTTTTCTTTGAACCGCCCCAAAACGGTTCTTCTTTTAATTTATTAAAATAAACAGTTGTTTCGTTGCCGGTTCCGCCTATCGTATAGTCAAGCCTCATTGATTTATCAAAGAAAAAATCGTCGAAATTTACTTGTGCGTAAAGATTTATTCCGAAAAAGATAAAACTGAAAAATATAAGGCTCTTCATAATTTTTTATTTTACGTCAATAAGTTCAACTTCAAAAATCAAACTTGTGTAAGGAGGTATGCTTCCGGCTCCGTATGCACCGTATGCCAAACTGCTCGGCATAATTAAGGTTGCTTTGCCGCCTTCCTTCATATATGAAATGCCTTCGTCCCAACCTTTTATAACTTGTCCCGCACCCAGTGTAAACTCAAGCGGTTCACCTCTGTCGTAAGATGAGTCAAATTTCTCTCCGTCTAAGAACATTCCTTTATAATGCACCGTAACAACATTGCCGGCTTGTGCCTGTATTCCCGTTCCCGAGACTGTTTCGATATAATACAACCCACTTGTTTTAGGCGTTACCGTTATATTATTTTCTTCAATATACGTTTGCAGCGTTTCAAGTTCTTTTTCGTAATCGCTTTTGCAGGAAAATAAAAAAACTGAAAAAAATAATATTAGTCCTGCTTTATGTAGTTTTGTCATTTTTATATTTAAAATTAATTAATAAAGTCAAATTTAGTAAATTTTTGTAATACTCCAGGTATTTTAATACCGTTTTCGGTATAGTTATTTTCCAAAAGTGCAGCCACTATACGAGGAAGTGCAAGTGCACTGCCGTTGAGCGTATGAGCCAATTTTGTCTGTTTTTCTCCGGTTTCTTTAAACCGAAGTTTTAGACGGTTTGCCTGAAAGCTTTCAAAATTTGATACCGAACTTACTTCCAGCCATTTATCCTGCCCTGCGGAATACACTTCAAAGTCGTAAGTAAGAGCCGAAGTGAAACCCAAATCGCCGCCGCATAAACGAACTATACGGTAAGGTAATTCTAGTTTTTGCACCAAGGATTCTACATAAACAACCATTTCATCTAAAGTTTTATACGATTTATCAGGATGTTGAATTTGCACAATTTCAACTTTATCAAACTGGTGCAGACGGTTTAGCCCTCTTACGTCTTTTCCGTATGAACCGGCTTCACGCCTGAAACATGAAGAGTATGCAGTAAGTTTTATCGGAAAATCTTCGGCTTTTAAAATTACGTTTCGGTATATGTTTGTCAACGGAACTTCAGCCGTAGGTATCAAGAACAGTTTATCTTCAGTTATTTGATACATTTGTCCTTCTTTATCGGGCAGTTGTCCCGTTCCGAAACCGGAATCCTCATTGATAACCAAGGGCGGCATTATTTCCGTAAATCCTGCTTTTTCAGCTTCTTCGAGGAAAAAATTGATTAAAGCACGTTGCAATTTTGCTCCTTTACCTTTATACACCGGAAAACCTGCTCCGGTAATTTTATTTCCAAGTTCAAAATCTATCAAATCATATTTATCTGCTAATTCCCAGTGCGGAATCTTTTTATTTAATTTCGGTATTACGCCTCCGTTTCTTATCTCTTCATTATCCGTATCTGATTTTCCTTCGGGAACAAGCTCGTTCGGGATATTAGGAATTTCTGATAAAACCTGTAAAAGCTTATTTTCGGTTTCATTTAATTTACGTGCAAGCTTTTTTACTTCCTCTTTTAGAGATATTGCTTTCTCTTTTGCTTGGTTAGCCTCCGCTTGCTTTCCTTCTTTAAACAACTGCCCTATACTTTTTGCAAGTTTATTTGATTCGGCAAGTATTAAATCTGACTTCCCTTTTATTTCTCGTCTTTCATCGTCAATTTTAATTGCCTCGTAAACCGGTTCACTGAAATCTTTGTTTCTTACGGACAGTTTTTTAATGATTTCTTCCGTATTATTTCTGATTTGATATAATGTCAACATATTGTCGGTTTTAATAAAAAAATCCCGTTATCGCATTTATTACGAAGTAACGGGAGTTTGTCATTTTGAATTAATTTTATTTATTTTTCTGCAGGTTCAACAGAAACGTAAGATTTGTTATTTCTTTTCTTTTGAAATTTAACAATTCCGTCGGTTAAAGCAAATAATGTGTGGTCTTTTCCCATTCCTACATTATTACCGGGAAAATGTCTTGTTCCTCTTTGACGAACAATAATATTTCCTGCAATAACTTTTTGTCCTCCGTATAATTTCACTCCTAACCTTTTGCTTTCCGAATCTCTTCCGTTTCGGGAGCTACCCATTCCTTTCTTATGTGCCATGATATTTTGTTTAAATAGGTTATTTTATTCAGTTTTTCCGCCGTTCAGCTTGTCTTGTAATTTTTTAAGTTCATCCCAATTGCCTTCTGCAGCAAGTTTAGCCTGCTCGGGCCAAGTTGTCGGGTCAAACCTGTTATAAGCATTTCCGCCGGCTTTAACTAAAATTTCCGATATTTCAGCAACTTTTGCTTCAGCCAATTTTTTATAAGAGTCAATTCCTGCCTCAACTAATATTCCGGCAATTTTTGGTCCGATACCTTCAATTTTAGCTAAGTTATCAGGTTTTTCTTTTTTTGTTGCAGCTGTTTTTTTTGCTGCCGGTTTTTCTTTCTTCTCTTCTTTTTTGACTGTCTCTTTTTTTGCTGTTGTTTTTCCGCCTAAAGTAATGTCTTCAATTTCAATATGCGACATATACTGGCGATGCCCGTTAAGTTTTTGGTACCCTTTTCTTCTTTTTTTCTTGAATACTAAAACTTTATCTCCTTTCATATGGGCAAGAACTTTTGCTTTTACCTCTGCTCCGGTAACAACAGGAGTTCCGACTGTAACTTTTTTACCGTCATCAATCAATAAGACTTTGTCAAATATTACGTTGTTTCCTTCTTTCTCTTCCAATCTGTGGACAAATATTTTTCGGTCTTTTTCAACTTTGAACTGTTGCCCTGCTATTTCTACAATTGCATACATTTTATAATATTTTTAGTGTGTTTAAGAGGCGCCCGCTTTTTTATTCCGGAACTTTTAATGCCTCGTTAAATTCTTAAATCGGGCTGCAAAAATAGTTATTTTTATTAAAATACAAATGTTTTTTTTGAGTATTTAAAAAAAGAGCGGTAAGAAATATATTTTACTCTTCCCGTTAATGTTAAAAATTATTTATTTGTCTTACTTCATCCGGAGTATATTCTGTTTCTGCTCTATACAACACTGCCCCCTCTCAAAAAGGAGATGCTTTTTCTATCCTGCATAATTAAATCCTTCGCAATTTTTTTGTAATATTTCTGATGTTACCCACCCTATTAAGCCGGTTTTTGATTTAATCAAATAAATAAAATCGTTTTCATCATTGCTGTTTTGTGTATCACACAGCAAAATTTCTATTTTGGATTTTTTGCTTAAAGTAGCAAGTTTTTCAGTCATTTTTTTGTCGGAATATATTGCAAACCAATTTTTCACAACGACATCTTTAACACCAACATAATAAGCAAACTGCGGGATAATTTTTAGTTGACGGGTTTTACGGTCCAATTTATATTTGTCTCTTTTCGACCAAAAACTTTCCCAAGAATCATCATATACAAATCCGTTTCCGTTAATAACCGGATTGTTTAATCTCTTCATATATAATATTTGCTTACCGTCGTACCAATAAATTTCAGATACCGCCGTTCCTCCGGGGTCTTCTCCTGCTACGAGTATTTCTTTATAAGAGTCGTTTTTATCAATATCAATTATTTTAAAACCGATAACATCTGCGTCTTCAAATTCTACCGCAACAGACTTGTTATTTACAAATAAAGTGGTTGCATAATCTACTGATTTTAGCTGAATTTCATCTGCAATTTTATCCGAATTTAAATCGTCTTTGGCAGAAAACTTATAGGAATTTTGCGAAAAACTTAAATTGGATAATGTTAGAAATAAGATAATTAGTTTTGTTTTCATTTTTTTTGTTTAATCGTTTAATTTCATCAGTTCCCGAATACTCGGGACTTAACTGCGTTTAGCATCTGCCATCAAGCCTTTTTCCCTTCCTCTCAATCCGTTATTTTTATAATATCAATTCCTTTCATTTCATTGTTACGTCCTCCTACGATGTCGCTTAAAATTACATATTTATCATATTGTTCTATACAATAATATTGTTTGTATTTATAATCTTTAAGCGAAGTAACGTGTCCGGGATCGGCAGGGTCAATTTCTACTATGCCGCTCCAACCGTTTGCCAAGTAAATTTTTCCGTTTTTATTATGAATCAACACATCATATACATTGGTTCCTTCGGCATCGGGAAAATCTTGTTTAAAAGACGATTGTGTAATAATTGCAACAGGTTTTAGTTTTTCGGGATTTGAAATGTCCAGTGTAACAAATCCTGCACCCCAATCCGCCCAATATAACAGGTTATCTTTGCCGACAACGGAACGTCCCCAGTGTTTATGCCCGGGTTGGTTTGTAAAGGTAAAATCTCCGATAATTCCTTTTGACAAATTGTTTTTATCAAAACTGTAAACGTGCCCGTTTATAGTGCTCATAAAAACATTCGTTGCATTTGCCCATACGCCTTCTCCGGTATTGCCGCTTCCTGACAGCGTGTAATGACCCAATGCCTGCAAAGTGTTTTTATCATATTTTACAATCATTCCGCTTCCCGATACCCAAAGAAACTTATCATCGACAAACAAATCGTAAGCTTTTACTTTGTTTCCGTCTATTTTATTCAAATTTTTATGTAAAATCTCGACAGATTTGGGATTGCTAATATCCAAAGCATACACACCGGCAGCTTGTGTACATCCTGCATATAAAACATTTCCCTGTCTATATAGACTTTGAAAATTATTTCCTTCGAATAAATCATCAAAAGTTGAAATTTTTACCGGTTTGCTAACATCGGAAATATCAATGATATCTATTTTATCGTTTATACAAGCAAACAGATAATTGTCTTTGACTGCTAAATCATGCGGGCCGCTTGACATTTCCAAACTGCCGACTATATCAAATTTGTTGATACCGTTGTTTGCTTTCGTGCCATTATTTTCTTTCGTTCCGGTGTTTTCTTTACATGAAAATATAAGAACTGCTGCTAAAATTAAGAATACTTTGTTTTTCATTTTTTTATTTGTTATTTTAATTACGAATAAGTTATCTGTTTTTCTACTTCCATTTTGTTTATTCCTCTACCATAACATCTTGATTTTCACCAACAGATGCTTTAACAATTCTTGCCGAAGGAATGGATTTTTTTATTTTTTTCAATTCCGATAAAGCTTTATTTTTATCGGAATAAAATCTATATACCAAATATTCGGTTTTTAAATTTTGTATTTTGATAGAATGCACCACATCCATACCGTTTTCCCAATAATTGAATAATTTGTTTAGCTTTTCATCGGTAAATCTTCGTTCATAATCGATGTAATCTTCATTTTTTCTCTTTTTTGTATGAAGTTCTTCGGCAACAATCAAATATACAGACAATTTCGGATTGAATTCCGACATATTGTTTTGTAATCTTTCAAACAAAAAAGTAAATTTATTATTAGGGAATTTTTCTTGAAATTTCACGGGTAAATCGCAATCCGCCATCCAAGGATAATCGGCAAAATATAAATTGCCCGCATAACATCTTTCTTCAACTTTATGAATATCGACAAAATCAAGCAATAAACTTCTGAAATCGCTTTTTATTTCTTTGTAATATTTCGTATCACTGTAATTTGAATATAGTTTATAAGCATAATTAAAAGCATCAAATTGATCTTCCAAAGCCGAATAAGGATATTCCCCGCCCGAATTTTTTGCAATTTCTTCCTCAAAAAACAATTTTAGCTTAAAAGCTTCCGAAGCATATTTATTTACAGCATCTTTCAATATAACGGCTTTATCGAGATAAGCAAACATTCCTTCGGTATAAACCGGCATAAAACCTGCGGAAATAAGTTCTTTTTCCGCTTTTTTCCATAAAACCGTATCATTTTCGCCTTTTGCATAATAAAAATCCTCGGTTTTTTCATTCGTATACTTTAACAATAGATTTCTTAAATCGAAAATTTCGGCAATTTGTTTTTCGGAAGTAACTTCGCCGTTTATTTTTTTTAAATACTTAACCAAGTCGGGATAAAATTCATCTTTTTCACTAAATATTTGACTTAAATATTGATATTTACCAATGATGCCGTTGCTGTTTTGCTTGACTTCCGAAGTTTGATTGTTCAATGCCTTTTTATCAAAAACCGGACTGAAATCCAAAACTTGCAGTTTGGGCGAACCCTTATCGTCTTGCCAAAAATATTCATACAAAACCAAATATTTGTCGTATTTACCATATACTCTTTCAAACAAAAAATCGCCTTTTCCGCCGTTTGATTGCTCTTCAAGTTGTTTGATTTCAAAAATATCATTT
>Ga0256840_1003180_pt1 | contig 13567 bp, 11 predicted proteins | sample 355202metaG_FD_185969 | JGI IMG/M metagenome (GOLD analysis project Ga0256840, IMG submission 185969) | Hydrothermal vent microbial communities from Mid Atlantic Ridge, Atlantic Ocean - 355-202 | ecosystem: Environmental > Aquatic > Marine > Hydrothermal vents | place: Atlantic Ocean: Mid...
AGGAAGGTCATATAAGCGTAAAAAATCTAAAATGAAGAATAAATTACATTATTCGTCCTATAAAAGATCAAGGTGAATCAATTGGTTGCGCTTAACTTAATGACATTGGAACTAACCCCTATAAAACACACAATGGAAGATATCTTTATTAGCCTGACAACTAACAAGGAATCCAAATGATTTTTACCATCGCTTGCAGAGAATTTAAATCACTGTTTCTTTCACCTTTAGCTTGGTCAATTTTGGCAGTTTTACAGTTAATTCTTGGTTATTTATTTTTAACTCAAATCGAAAATTTCACTTCCATTCAAGCTCAATTAGCCAGCATTGATAATGCGCCAGGCATGACAGATATTATCGTCCACCCTCTGTTTGCTAATGCTTCTGTTATCTTATTACTGATCACCCCCCTATTAACCATGCGTTTAATTTGTGAAGAAAGGCGCAATAAAACATTATCTTTATTACTTTCAGCACCTCTATCTGGAACCGATATTGTTTTAGGTAAATTTCTGGGCATATTAGGCATGTTGGCACTGATTGTTTTTCTGATTAGCCTTATGCCATTCTCTTTATTACTGGGGGGGGATCTCGACTTTGGTAAGTTTTTTAGTAATATTTTAGCGCTATTATTACTGGTCTCAGCCTTTGCTGCTATCGGGCTTTATACATCCTGTATAGCCAGCCACCCTACCATCGCTGCAATTTGTAGTTTCGGCTTATTACTGCTTTTATGGATACTGGATTGGACAACCGGACTACCCGGTCAAAACAGTGAAACGCTACAATACTTATCTATTTTAAAACACTTTCAAAACATTCAAAGTGGCTTAATTAATTCGGCAGATCTCTGCTATTTTCTACTCTTTATCAGCACATTTTTAATTTTAAGTGTTCGTAGACTTGAAAGCGACAGGTTACAAAAATGAAAATAACTCGACATATTCATCAGCGTATCCGTATAAAAAATACTTTTATTACCTTTGCTATTCTGGCCATATTAATTGCCTTAGCGGTCATTAGCCATCGCTATACAACTGAAGTTGACTTAACTGTCAATAACAGCAATACATTGTCAGCTGCCTCTCAAAAGATATTAGCCTCCTTAGCCGAGCCAATCACCGTTACCGCTTATATTAAAGAAACCAGCTTACAACAGCAACTGACTCAATTATTAAATAAATACCGGCGCTTTAAACAAAACATATCTATTGATTTTATTGACCCAACCCAAGTACCGGAAAAGGCTCGTGAATTAAATATAGGCCCACAAGGTGCTATTATTGTTGAATATCAGGGGCGTACTGAAAAAATAAACTATCTAGATGAATCAACCTTATCAAATGCACTACTTCAATTAGCGCATTCAAAAGAGCGCTGGGTTACTTTTTTAACGGGACACGGCGAGCGCTCCCCTTTCAATAAAGCAAATTTTGACTTAGGCTTATTTGGAACTCAATTAAATGACCACAAATTAAAAGTCCAGACTATTAACCTCGTTAAATTTCCATCAATTCCTGATAATTCTTCATTATTAATACTCGCAACACCTGCTGTTGCCTTATTAACAGGCGAATTAAATATTATTAGAGATTATATTAATAAGGGTGGCAATTTACTGTTATTAAGCGACCCTAAAAATCCGCACCTAAAAGTGATTGAAGAACAACTAGGCATCACTAAACTTCCTGGTATTATCGTCGACAGTGGCTCCAGCCTATACGGTATTGATGATCCCAGTTTTGTACTGATAAGTGAGTATAGTCGCCACCCGATTACTGTTAACTTTAATAGTATTACCGTATTCCCAATCAGTTCTGCCTTTAGTTTTAATGACGAAACTGAATTTAAAGCCGAAACTTTGCTCACCAGCGTATCAAAATCATGGACTGAAACATCAGACATTAGCGGAAAAGTACGCTTTGATGTAGATAGCCAAGAACAACAAGGCCCATTAACGCTTGCCTATGCTTTGACCCGTCATTTTTCTGATAAAAGTCAACAGCGTATTGTAGTTTTAGGGGATGGGGATTTTTTATCTAATGCTTATTTAGGTAATGTCGGCAATTCGGAATTAGGCTTTAGAATAATCAACTGGCTTACTCATGACGACCAGTTTATAGAGATTCCTAAAAAAACAGCACCCGGAAAATCACTTATTTTAACAACCACATCAATTGCTATTATTGGTTTTGGTTTTTTATTAATACTCCCTTTATTCTTTACCATAATGGGTTTTATTATTTGGCGTAAGCGTAAACAACGTTAATATTTGAGATAAAAATAATGCATAATAATGCCTGAATTACCCGAAGTAGAAACCACCTGTAATGGTATTCGTCCTCATATTGTTGGTAAAACAATTAGCGATGTTATTATCAGACAAAAGCAGTTACGCTGGCCTATTACTGAAAACCTGCGAGAACTACTAATAGGTCACTTATTTGAGTCTGTTACCCGTCGCGCTAAATATTGTTTACTCAAAACCAACGCCACTGAAACTGTTATTATTCACTTAGGTATGTCGGGTAATTTACGCGTAACAAATACAGCACAGCCCCCTGAAAAACACGATCATGTTGATTTTATATTTAACGACAATACCGTGCTACGTTTTAATGATACCCGCCGCTTTGGGGCAATTTTAGCAACCTCTGAGCCTATTTCTGATCATAAGCTCATCAGCCAATTAGGCCCAGAACCCTTATCAGAACAGTTCACCGGCTCCCACCTGCATTCGCTCTCAAAAAACCGAAAAGCGACCATTAAATCATTTATTATGGATGGACATAATGTGGTTGGTGTAGGGAATATTTATGCCAGTGAATCTCTCTTTATGGCAGGTATCTTACCAACAAGACCCGCAGGTAAAATATCCTTAAAGCGGTATCAGAAATTAGCAGAATGTATCAAAATAGTTCTACAACAATCTATCGACCAAGGCGGCACGACCTTACGAGATTTTGTGAATGAACAAGGTAAACCAGGGTATTTTCAGCAATCACTTGCTGTTTATGGGCGTAAAAATGAACCTTGCTCTCAATGCTCAACCCCTATTGAACAACTCAAAATTGCTCAACGTGCTAGTTTTTTTTGTGTAGTTTGTCAAAAGTAATCTCGCTGCAGTTGATGCGCTTCCTGTCGTCAGCACATCCTACATTAACTTGCTTAGGCAACCAGCAAAAAATAACCGAAACTAGATTTACAGGGTATGCTGAGCTTCGTAGTTCAGCACACCCTGTCTAAGGAACGTGTATGAAAAATCTGGGTCTACATAAATGTATTTTCAAATAAATTTTTCGACCAGCTAAACATATCTTTATAGTGATCAACATGATGCAACTCTGCTTCCCCTAAAGATGCAGGAATTGCTTTCATTTTGTGTTCAATTTTATTATATGCAAAACCAGCCGTTAGCCAAGTTGCCGTTTTGTCTGTAATAGGGCTATAGCAAGCTGAGTTGGTAGTCAGGTTGGCCAACCTTTCTTCACTATCTAGCGGTCTATTTGCGATTTTTCTGATAATCGCATCAGCACATATTTTGGCTTGTGAGTTTGCCATATGGCCAGATTTAGGTTGACTGGTTCCACTTGAATCACCAATAACAAAAACATCCGGTGTATCATTTAATTCATAACTAATTGGGTTAATATCAGCCCAGCGATCTGCAACGGTATTAAAGCCCAAATCCGTAATAATCTTTCCAGCACGATGTGTAGGAATAACATTTAGTACATCGGCTTCAAATTTACCTTGATTGGTATAAACAATTAAATTATCTGAATCAACACTATTAATTGTTATATTGGGTATATATTCAACAATCCCTCCATATATTTCAGAGAAAGCATTAGAGAACATGTGCTCTTCTACAATTATTTTAGGGTTTAAATCTAAGACGATTACTTTACCACCCCCTTTTTTCTTCATCATATCCGCTATAACACAAGCTCTTTCATAAGGCCCTGGAGGACAACGGTACGGAGCTTTAGGGATAGTCATAACAAAAGTATCACCGCCTGAAATAGCTTTCATTTTATCGCGTAACAATTCAGTTTGTGGGCCTGCTATCCAAGCATGGGGTACTTTTTGATGATCTAAGCCTGGAATATCATCAAATGAAATACCTGGCGCTAACACAATGTAATCACATGAAATAACTTGACCATTTTCTAAAAAGACTTGTTTTTCAGCAGCGTCATGGTTAATACTGGAAACTGAACTTTGGATAAAGTTAACGCCATACTTTTCATTGAGTATTGTATGTTGAAAAGTAATATCTAACATACTCAGTTGCTGATTAACCACCAAATTACTCATCACACAGGAAACATGAGAAGCATGTGGGTCTACAACCGTTACATCAATAACATTATTACTCCATAAACGTAAATGCTTGGCAACTGTTGAGCCTGCAAAACCACTTCCTACCACCACCACACGTGGAGAAAAGCCAGCTGCCGATGCTGTTTTTAATAATGAGGGAGTCGCCACAGCAGCAGTAGAAATACCCATAAGTTTGATAAAGTCACGACGATTGAAGTTATTCATAATTAATATCCTAAAAAGTTAATGTTTAATTTTGCTTAGTTCTTAAAGTTCTTATTTATCGTCGTCGTCATCGTCATCATCATCATCATCATCTTCGTCTTCGTCTTCGTCTTCTTCTTCTTCTTCTTGGTATTTATCTTCCTCGTCTACTTCATCTTTTTTATATTCGTTAGAGATTTTCGGTAAATTAGCATAATAATCTGCAATAAACCAAAGTTGCTCCTTACTGTAGCCTTTAATTTGTTTATGCATAATTTCATTCTTGTTATCAGCTTTCATTTCTAATAATTCATCTAATAACTCATCAAAATTTTCACCGGCAATACTATCAAAATCACCTAGGCTATTACCTGTAGTCCCGTGACATTGAGCACATTGCGAAGCTAATAATCGCACTGTATCAGGCGTAGGTGTGACTGCACTAACTGTACCCTGACTAAAAACAAATAGAGCAAAAATTAATCCAATAAAATGGGTGAAGTGATATTTTTTCATAGTGATTCCCTCAAGGAAATTGGTTTTAATATTATAAAGTGGGAAATATACCCACTAAATAGCGTCCAAAATCCAATATACACCAAAAACCAAAAACGTGGTAATATTTACCACAATTATTATTGCCTTGTTAGTGATCGCCTTTGTTACAAGAATCAGCAAACCCTACAAAATATACCATCAAGGCATTAAAAAAAATTTTAAAGCCTGTTATTAATTTATTAATTTATAAGGGCATCACCTATCCCGTCTTTAATGAAATAGTAAAAGAATTATTCGTTCATACTGCCGAAACTAACTTTGAATTAGACGGTAAAAAACAAACAGATAGTCGAATTAATTTCTTAACGGGGATTCACCGAAAAGATGTTAAGCGGCTAAGAAATCAAACTACAAATATCGATGAAGATTCAACTCACCTATCACTAAGTGCTTTACTTTTTTCTAGGTGGCTAGGTGACCCAACTTATAGTGATAAACAAGGTAATCCTCTCACCCTACCCCGCTTAATAAAAAAAGGAGGAAATCAATCTTTTGAAGGCCTCGTTATTTCCGTTAATAAAGATATACGATCTCGCGCTATATTGGATGAATGGTTAAATATGAAAGTTGTTTATCTCGATAAAAATGATCATGTCTGTTTAAATAAATTAGCATTTGTGCCTCAGCAAGACTATCAGGAAAAAACTTGGTTTTTTGGTGAAAACTGTCATGACCACCTAGCTGCCTGTGTTAACAATTTGAAAGATGATACAACTCCCTTTTTAGAACGTGCTGTTTATTATGACCAATTAACAGCTCAATCCGTAAAAGAATTAGCTGAATTATCAGAAGAGCTGGGGATGAGTACATTGCTCAAACTAAATAGTCATGCTTTAACCTTACAAAATAAAGATAAACAAAAGCAAACTGCAGTAAATAAAATGCGACTGGGTTTATATTTTTATAGTGATACTGACAACACAAACCCTAGCGACAAAACCGAGGGGTAACCTGACAAAGCCTATTTTTCACCCTTTCAGTTTTTGATTTTCTGGGTTTATACTTCGCGCGGTCACGGATGCGGAATTTATAAGCTACTGATTTTTGTTGATAGCAAGGCGCTGAAACATCATCTCTTGTTGAAGCGTAAAGAATTGACCATTACGGAAACTGAACTAAGCGCCATAGTGGCTGATGCAAGTGTGGGGGTTAGTTTTCCTGCTACTGCAAAAGGAATAGCAACGGCATTGTAAGCAAAAGCCCAAAATAAATTTTGTTTGATATTTTTAAGTGTTTCATGACTGAGTTGTATGGCATCATATATTTTAGAAATATCCCCATTAAGTAAGATAAGGTCAGAAGACTCAATAGCAATGTCTGTGCCTTTATCTATGGCTAAACTTAGATTTGCAGCTGCCAGTGCGGGTGCATCATTAATGCCATCACCGATCATTGCAACCTGGTGACCTTGTTTTTGTAGGTCTCTGATAACCTGTAGCTTTTTTTATGGTGTCGCTTGCGAAATAACCTTTTCCACACCCACCTGAATAGCAATGCTCTGAGCGGCGGCTTCTGTATCACCGGTTATCATTAGAGTATTAATATCGATCTTATGTAACATTTTAATAGTCTGTTCGGCATTTTCTCTAATAGGATCTGTAAGCGCAATAACACCGGCAGCTTCATTGTTAATAGCAAGGTAAATTAAAGTTTTACCTTGAGCCGCGAGTTTATTAGCGGTGGATTTTAAAGCCCCCAAGTTAATCTTTTGTTTCTCTAACCAGAGTTGGTTACCTAGAAATAGTTTTTGTTGATTAACGGTGGCACGCAGACCTTGGTCGGGGTAACTATAAAAACGAGTTGCAGGTAATAATTCAATGTTTTGTTGTTTTGCATGACGAACGATAGCCCGTCCAAGAAGGTGTTCAGAGTTATATTCAACCGATGCTGCAAGTTGAATAATGCTCTGATCATCCAATGTTGATATATTAAACAGGTCTGTTACTACTGCATTGCCTTCTGTAATAGTGCCTGTTTTATCAAAAACAACAGTATCGATGCTAGCTGATGATTCTAACGCTTCACCATTACGGATATAAATGCCTTTGCGTGCGGCGCGGCCAGTACCCACCATATTGGCGGCAGGTGTCGCCAAACCCAATGCACAAGGACAAGAAATCAGTAAAACAGCAATGGCATTAGACATAGCATGTGCAAATTTTTCACCTGCTAATAGCCAGCCGCCGAATGTTGCAGCAGACAGTACTATTACGCTAGGGACTAATAAAGTGGAAAATTGATCAACCGTTTTTTGAATGGGTAATTTTGAGGTTTGAGCTTGATCAAGCATATGCAATAAACCTGATAAGATGGTGTCTTTACCAATTGCAGTTGCTCGTATTTGTAATGCTCCGCTGCCATTAACAGAGCCTTCAAACACACTATGCCCTGCTTCTTTGATACACAATGATTTTGTACCATTGATCATGGCCTCATTCACGCTAGATAAACCTTGTAGTACAACACCATCAGTAGGGATCAACTCGCCAGGTCTAACCAGTAAGAGATTGCCGATAACTATATCTTCAACCTTGATAATGCTTTCTTGGTTATCATGTAACAAAGTCGCTTGTTGTGGTTTTAAACTAACCAGTTCACGAATATCTTCCACTACTTTATTTTTTGCTAGAACTTCCAAGTACCGTCCCAATAGCACAAAGTCAATAATCGCTGTTGCAGCATCAAAATAGACATGACGGGTAGGTCTGAATAAAGCGGTAACACTATATGAATAGGCGGCACCGACACCTAATGCAATTAAGCTATCCATATTAGCAGAGCCTTGCTTTGTCTGAGCTAATGCTTTTTTAAAAATATCATGTCCACCTCGGAAGACCACGGCTGTTGTTAGCAATGCCTGTAATATCAATGATGCACGAGATTGTTTCCCGTATAAGCTGAGTAATAAAATGGGGACACTAATGAGTCCCTGTATCTTAAGATGAGTTTTGCTGAACTGTAAATGTTGTTGCTCCAAATCCAACTGACCTTTTCTTGTACCTAAAGAGCTTATTGGAATAGCCTGATAGCCATTGTTATTCACTATTTCAAACACGGCTTCATCTGATAGGTAACTTTTAACGCGAGCTGTTTCGGTAATATAATTGACATTGGCTTTATAAATATCAGGATGCCGTTGTAACAGCATTTCTAAAAATAAAGCGCAAGAAGCACAACTCATGCCCCCGATACCAAAAACAATATCTTGTATATTATGTTCGGGATGACGATTGTTATGCTTTAAAATATGAATCGTATTTTGAGATTTAATACCTAGGTTATGTAGAACCGAATCTAATAGAATGCATAAATTATCGATAGGCAATAAATCGGGATCAAAATAAACAGTGGCAGTCCCTAATCTAGCGGTAACCTTAACTCGTTCAATACCTTCCCGTTTATTTAATAACATCGCCAAAATATGAATACGCTCAGGATCCTTACGTAAGCACGGAGCAATAATGCGAATTCGGTGTTTTAACTGGTGAGCAATAATGAACTGTTTAAAATCTTTTTCATTTTCCATGTTGTGGCACCTGTTATATTTGTACGTCTAAAAATGAATGATAGGTTTGCATACCACCTGAAAGGTTTTTTACTTCAAAACCATGTTGCTGCAAAATTCTGGTGGCATTATAAGCTCTTTGTCCCACACCACAGACCAACCAAATTTCACGTTCAACTGAAAGTTCACCCAACCTTTCTCGCAAAGAGTCTAAAGGTAGATTAATCGCATTGGGAATATGTTTGTTCTGATATTCAGCAACAGTACGAACATCAACAATTTGTGCCTGCTTGTATGGATCATCTAAAATGAGTGCTAATAATTGATCAGCAGCATCCACTTCATCAGATCCTTCAACTACTTGGATATGGCTATCCATCAACTCTTCCCAGCGAGCTAAAGGGTGGTTATCTCGTAACTGATTAGCGGCTATCATTCCAGCCAAATTAACGGGATCTTTGGTCGCACCAAACTGTGGGGCATAACATAACTCGGCTTCTTCCAAATCATAAACAGTCGCATTCATTTGGATAAATGAAGAAATAACATCAATACGTCTTGCAACCCCTGATTCGCCTAATGCCTGTGCCCCTAATACTTTGCCATTTTTGCTGTTATAGATAAGTTTGATGTGTATAGGTTTGGCTCCTGGGTAATAACCAACATGATTACTAGGGTGTAGATAGACTTTTTCATAATCAGTAAAGTTTGCAGCCTTTAATTGTTTTTCATTAACCCCGGTGGTTGCAATGGTAAAATCAAATAGGCCACAGACTGATGTGCCTTGTACACCACGATAACTCATCGTTGCGGATGCACCAGAAAACTCATGTCCAACGATATGCGCGGCAGCTATACGGCCTTGTTTGTTAGCAGGCCCTGCCAGTGGAAATAAAGTCCACTCCCCTGTGATGACATGCTGTACTTCAACCATATCCCCAACGACCCATATGTTAGGATCATCCGTTTGCATATGTTCATTCACACGGACACCTCCATGCTCACCAATTTTTAAACCTGCTTGAATGGCCAACTCTACTCTTGGCTTTACGCCGACTGAAATCATCACAGCATCAGTGATAATCGTTTCCTTATTACTTAGACTAACCGTTAAACTCTGATCTTGATTTTGCTTAAAAGAGCTGACGTGAGAATTTAATCGGCAGTTAATCCCCTGTTTCTCTATATGCTTTTCAATATAGCCAGCCATTTCCTTATCCAGCATAGGTAGTATCTGGTTTGAGGACTGTAATAACGTGACATCCACGCCGCGTTTAACAAGGTTCTCAGCTAATTCCAAGCCTAAATAACCTGCCCCCATAACAACTGATTTTTTAATATTATGCAATGCGGATCGGATTTTTCGACTGTCTGGAATAGTTCGCAAGGCATAAATCCCAGGAAGATCAATTCCTTTAATACCGGGCCAAATAGCGGATGCACCAGTAGAAAGGACTAACGAATCATATTGTTCGACTCTATTTTGCCCACTTTTTTTATCATTAACAATAATGGATTTGTTGTCTTTATCTATAGAAATAACTTCCGTGTCAGTACAGACCTGAATATTAAAACGATTTTTAAACAGTTCTGGTGTCGCCACCAAAAGCTTATCTTCTTCAACAATCACGTCACCGATAAAATAAGGCAAACCGCAATTGGCAAATGAAACATAAGAACCCATTTCAAAAATAACAATCTCACAGTCTTCACATAGACGACGAATACGAGTAGCACAGCTCGCGCCTCCTGCAACACCACCCACGATTAGAATTCGTTTTTTTGCCAGCATTCTGCTTGTCCTTTATTGTTATATCATTAAGACACTCTTCTTTAATAACACATATTTACAAATAGGCTCAAGGTTTTTATACCTAAATTTCCACTCAGAGCTTCGCCAGTAAGGTTTATGGGTAAAATATTTTTTATGATCTAAGCTGAATATTTATATTAATTTTTTTATTATGAGGCTCTTGCATAATTACACATCACCCACAGAAAAAACCCTTTTATATATTAGTATTTAATGATTTTATAATTTAGATAGGTATAATACTCCTATTAATGTCTCTATTGCCATACGCCATTTACAAAAAAAGGCATAAATATTGCCTCACTGGGTAAAAGATAGTATCAAGCACAGAGATGAATCTAACAGTTAACCCTTCAAAAAGAACTATGCTGGCTTGTAAATTCATCCAACTTCATAGAAGTTCATTTTTGCTTATCATTCTGATAGCGTCTAATACAGTACAAGCAAAATGGTCAGGCGACTTTGACCTCAATACATATTATACAGATGATGTCGGGCTCTTTTCAGTAACACGCCGCCTTTCTCTTGATGAAGATCCCACTCAACCTATCGTAGATGAGCCAAACCAAGGGGCTGATTTTGTATACGAACCTTATGCCTCTATTAATTGGGCTGCAGAAAATAAATTGGGAGATTTCAATCTTTCAGCCGCTGCAGGAGGCTATATTTTTCAAACCCGCACAGCCTATACACACGGGTTCTTAGACCTTGAAATTGAACAAGGACTTACTGAAAAAACAAAAATATCACTATTGTATGATTTTATTCCAGGACTCTTTATAGGTGAAAATTCAGTACCACAAAGGCAAAATAGTGTTTCTGCCGAGCATGATGAACACGAAGCTAAAGAACAATTAGATAGTCATGTATTAGCACTGCACCTAGACCATCAATTAACTGAACAATTAATTTTACGAGGTTTGGTTCGTTATGGTGTTAGATTATATGATGAGCCTTTCAGCTATCGTGATACACAGTTTTTTACTGTTGGTTCACATATTGAGTGGTTTATTACCCCCACTGTAGAACTCATGGCGGGCTATCATTTTGAACGCGGATATACCGATGTAGACCAAACGGTGCAATATCAGGATGATATCGCTTATATCAACCATTTTGCATCAGTAGAACTAAGAATTCGTCTATTACACGACCTTTTCCTTAATGCAATCTTTGATTATGAGCACAATGAGTACACTAGTCCATATGAAGATGACATCCATTATCAAGGTAATGAAAATGTTTATCAGGGTGAACTGGAGCTTGAGTATGAATTAACCCAGTTAACCACTCTCAAAGCTGGCTGGCAGCATGGCAACAGAAAGTTTAGCTATGAATTACACAGCGTACGGAATAATAATGCTTGGATAGGTGTTGAGCTTCATTTTTGATAAGGAGCTTCAAAAGAATATTATTACCTTTAGGAGCGAGCGCGCCCGAAATAATGTCGACAACTGACTTGTTTTTTTTGTCCGGCTTCTGTGTTGTGACAACTGTTGCCACGCCTTGAAGACCAACAAAAAAACGGCGCCAGTTGGCAGACTTATTCCGTGCGCGTTCCTTAAAAACAATTGCAGTTTTTTATTAATGTAGATAAATAAAAGACTTTTTTATATCTGCCATAAAATGTATTATAAAAGTTCGTACAAGATACTAATTGTAAACAAAGGGATCGGGAACAATGTTTTATGATACTTCAGTGTCAACACTACAAGGATTTTAATGGCTGCAGTTATAGCATTGACAAGTGGTAAAGGTGGTGTTGGCAAGACGAATATTGCGACAAATCTTGGCCTTTCTTTAGTCGCTAGACAAGAAAAAGTCTGTTTGTTTGATGCGGATACCGGTCTTGCGAATGTTAATATTTTAATGGGTGTTTCCCCCCGTTATACGATCGAGCATGTCCTTAATGGCTCAAAGACGATAGAGGAAATCATCATTGAGTTGCCTAATGGTATTTCTCTTGTGCCTGCGGCCTCAGGAATTAAGCAGTGTACCAACTTAGATCAAAAGCAATTATCTTACTTAATTACAGCACTGCAAAGCCTGGAAAAGAGATTTGATTACTTGTTGATTGATACCGCTGCCGGCATCGATACCAATGTGCTTGATTTTGTTGCCTCTGCACAATATAGAATACTCGTCATTACGCCTGAACCTACCTCATTAACGGATTCATTTGCCTTATTGAAAATGTTACTGATTCGAGGTAAGAAACAATCCATGTTTGTTCTGGTTAATAAAGTAGAAAATTATAAAATGAGTCAATTAATTTTTAAGCGTTTTCAGCAAGCGGTTAAAACTTATTTAAAAATTGATGTCACTTTTCTAGGATATTTAGCTGTTGATGCTCACCTTAATAAAGCGATTTCCCAACAAGTCCCTGTTGTTCTTTCTTACCCTAACTCAGCAATCAGCTGTGGCTTTGCCTCTTTAGCTGACATTATTAAAAGGCAATTTAAAAATAATGAAAATTTACCTTATTTTAGCCAATATTGGGCTACAAACACCAATAAGCCACGGCCATTAAAAACGAGTCCAGCGCTAAAAACTCAAAACCAACCGATCCCGCTAAAGGCAAAAACTGAAGTAAAAAAAGAAGCGGGCTTATCTGACATCTATGCTTTATTAAATGAGCAAACACTACCGGAACAAAAGCTAAAAGAGCTGGTTGTAACACTAGAATCTGTTTATGAAAAAAAGTATAAAAAACCAGTCAGGGATATTAATAGTACGATCGCTTTAATATTGGCCGAAGGGGATGAAGAGACAATACAGAAATTACATTCCTCCATTGGCCATAGCTATGAAAGACAATTTAATAAAAAGATCAGTAACCCCACTGATAATCTTGTCGAAGCTTTTACTGATGAGAATCTTTCAAAAGCAGAATTCAACCAGCTAATGGAAGGTTTTTCTGATATTTACCAACAACGCTTTAATGAGCACTATTTTGGTGAAGGTAATTTATTACTAACAAAAATTCAAACTTTATTGATTGATAAAAAGTAGCTATTAAGGAACGTGTATGGAATAACTTCCCAAAATTATAACGTAGGATTTTTTGTTTCATGCGCGTTCCTAAGTCAATGTTCTAATCGCACTCACCAGCCCTTGCTCTACGCTCTTTTTCTGCATTAAATCCGCTATTACAATGTGTT
>Ga0256840_1003181_pt1 | contig 13565 bp, 11 predicted proteins | sample 355202metaG_FD_185969 | JGI IMG/M metagenome (GOLD analysis project Ga0256840, IMG submission 185969) | Hydrothermal vent microbial communities from Mid Atlantic Ridge, Atlantic Ocean - 355-202 | ecosystem: Environmental > Aquatic > Marine > Hydrothermal vents | place: Atlantic Ocean: Mid...
AGGTTTGGTTTACCGCAAAAAAGCGACGGTAAATTGGGATCCCGTCGATAATACCGTTTTAGCCAATGAGCAAGTTGTGGATGGTCGTGGTTGGCGTTCGGGTGCAATCGTTGAGCAACGTGAAATTGATCAATGGTTCCTAAAAATAACAGCCTATGCTGATGAATTACTTGAAGATGTTCGTAAATTAGAGAATTGGCCACAACAAGTTCGTACAATGCAAGAAAACTGGATAGGACGTTCAGAAGGCGTAGAACTTGAATTTGGTTTGGAGCATAGCGAAGAAACACTTAGCGTGTTCACTACACGTCCCGATACTTTAATGGGGGTAACCTATTTAGCCGTAGCTCCACAACACCCTTTAGCGACACGTGCAGCTGTAGAAAACCCAGAACTAACAGAGTTTATCGACGAATGTAAAAACATGAAAGCCACCGAAGCCGAGATGGCAACGATGGAGAAAAAAGGTTTTGCAACGGGAATATCAGCTATTCACCCAATAACAGGTGAGAGTGTGCCCATTTGGGTCGCAAACTTTGTATTAATGAGCTATGGATCAGGTGCAGTAATGGCAGTACCTGCACATGATGAACGAGATTGGGAATTTGCAAAAAAATACGGTTTAGCTATTAAGCAAGTCATCACTTCAACATGTGAATCTGTTGCCAAAAATATTGATGTTGAAGAAAAGGGTGCATTTACAGAGAAAGGAATACTGATTAATTCTGGAGAATTTGACGGTTTAACGTCAGATGAAGCACTCGATAGGATTGCAGAATTCTTACAAAAAGCAAAGAAAGGACGTAAGACAATTAACTATCGCCTGCGTGACTGGGGTGTTTCTCGTCAACGTTATTGGGGTTGCCCGATACCTATTATCTACTGTGATGATTGTGGTGCAGTAGCAGTGCCTGATGAGGATTTACCCGTTAAATTACCAACAGATGTTGTCTTTGATGAATCGGGTGCTTCACCCATTAAACAGATGCCCGAGTTTTACGAAACATCATGTCCAAAATGTGGAAAGGGTGCAACACGTGAGACAGATACCTTTGATACCTTCTTTGAGTCATCATGGTATTACGCACGCTTCACAGGGCCAGATAATGACAAAGCAATGTTGGATGAACGTGCAGATTATTGGCTGCCTGTTGATCAATATGTAGGCGGTATCGAACATGCCGTATTGCACCTTCTATATGCTCGTTTTTTCAATAAGCTCATGCGTGACGAGGGTTTAATTGAGTGTGATGAGCCATTCACAAATCTGCTTACTCAAGGCATGGTGTTGGCCGATACCTATTACATTGAAGGTGAATCGGGCGGACAAGAGTGGATTGCACCAAAGGATGTAACGGTTGATCGTAACGAAAAAGGTAAAATTGTTAAAATCACCGATAATCAAGGCAGAGAAGTGCAAACCGACGGCATGAGCAAAATGTCTAAGTCAAAAAATAACGGTGTTGACCCTGCAGAATTAATCGAAAAATACGGTGCTGATACGCTACGTGTGTTCTCTATGTTTGCCGCACCACCTGACCAGAGCATGGAATGGTCAGACTCTGGTGTTGAAGGCGCAAACCGCTTTATTAAACGTCTTTGGCGACAAGTTTTTGTTCATACGGAAACGAATACAAATAAAGAAATGGATTTAGATAATCTAACGGACAGCCAACAAGAGATACGCCGAAAAGTATATACGACACTGACTAAAGTGACTGATGATATGTCACGTCGCTATACTTTTAATACAGCTATAGCAGCTAATATGGAACTGATTAACGATCTTTCTAAATTTAAAGATGAAAGTGAACAAGCCCAAGCGATTCGTCATGAAGCTTTAGAAAAAATAGTACTAATGTTATCTCCCATCATGCCTCATGTTGCCCAAAAATTATGGGAAAGTTTGGGTCATCAAAGCACCGTGATGGATGAACCATGGCCTGAAATTGATGAAACAGCTTTGGAACAATCTAAAATTCAAATGATGATCCAGCTTAACGGTAAATTACGTGGTAAGGTAGATGTAGATGTTGATGCGGATGATGCAACAGTAGAAGCATTGGCAATGGAAAATGAAAATGTAAAACGTTTTCTTGACGATGCAACCGTAAGAAAAGTTATTGTAGTTAAGGGTCGATTGATTAACATTGTCGCTAACTAATTTGCAGAAGATATTGATCACCTTTGATTCAAGCTATCCTGACTGACTGATTTTTTAAACTATGTTGAAAAGACGATCCCCATTATTAATTTTTACATTTCTTGCAATTTTATTTTTGCAAGCATGTAGCGGTAATGATTTTCATCTTCGCAAAAATGTTGATCTCCCCATAGACTATCAAAAAATTAAACTTGAAAATATTTCCTACGAAAATAATTTCGTTAAAATCTTTGAAGAAATACTTGAGGAATCAGGAGGAAAGCTCGTTAGCGATAGTGTTTCAACAAGCACAACAATTAGAATTAATAATTTTCGTGAAGGTAAAAGAATTATTGCCTTCACGAAAGATCGCAAGGCCCGTGAGTTTTTGCTCTCACTTAAATTTGATTACACAATCAAACCCACAAAAAAACGAGTATTAAGCAATAAAAATTACCGTATAAACTTAGATCGCGTCTTTATCTATGATGCTAATTTTGCATTAGGAAAAGAAGAAGAAGAAACTAAAATTAAAAAAAACCTATACAGAGAGGCAGCACGCCTTATTTTGTTAAAATTACAATATAATAAAGATTAGGTTACTCATGAAATTACGGGAGAGCCCTCATTAAACGTTTCTTCTACCAATCTGTTCTTTTTATGGCTTTAGTCTTGTTAGCTTCAATAGCTCAGGCTGAAATGAGCTTTATGCAATGGAAGCAAGATTTTAAAAAAGAAGCAGTTTCTAGTGGTATTGATTCATCACTCTTTGATCAAACCTTCAAAGATATAACGCCTGATCCTGTAGTGATTAAATTAGACACGAGTCAGCCAGAATTCACTCGAAATATTTGGGACTATATCGATAATGCGACTTCAGAGAAAAGAATAAAAAGGGGACAGAGGCTCCTTCAAAAGTATCGTGTACTTTTTGATAAGTTGGAAGATCAATACGGTGTACAACGAGAAATAATTGTCGCTATTTGGGCAATGGAAAGTGACTTTGGTCGTAACTATGGTAGTAAAAATGTTATTCGTTCTTTAGCAGCGTTGGCTCATCATGCACGTTCAGAAAAACGTGAAAAATTTGCAAAACAGGAGTTACTAGCGGCTTTACATGTCATTCAAGATAATAAGTTTAGTGTGGGTAGTTTAATTGGTTCATGGGCAGGAGCGATGGGACAGCCACAGTTTATGCCATCCTCCTATTTAAAATATGCTGTTGATTATAATAATGATGGTCAAAAAAATATCTGGGAGACAGAATCAGATGTTTTTGCATCAATTGCTAACTTCTTAAAAAAATCAGGCTGGAGAGAGCTTGAAGATTGGGGGACAGAAGTGATTTTGCCACGTGACTTTGATTGGAAATTAAACTCTTCACGTTATGAGTTGCGCTTTGTGCAATGGCGGTCGATGGGGGTTACGAATGCTAGCGGGCAATCATTTAGTCAACCACAACGATTAGCCAGTGTTTTTATTCCTGCTGGTCGTTTTGGCCCTGCCTTCCTTGTAACTCATAATTTTAATGTCATTAAAAAATACAACAAATCTTTAAGTTATGCCTTAGCTGTGGCACAACTAAGCCGACTATTTGCAGGTGGTGAAGGAATACGGATAGGCTGGCCTAGAACGGACAAAGCATTGAGTACAGAGCAGATAAAAGTAATTCAAACATTACTTAATGAAAAAAATCATAATTCTGGCATCGTTGATGGAAAGATAGGTTCTAAAACACGCGAAGCTGTAAGAACTTGGCAATTAGAAAATGGTTTTGCAGGTGATGGATATATTAATCTAGATTTACTTAAAGAGATCCTGACCAAGTCTAATTAGTTTTGGCAAGCTGGAAATAATTGGACTTGATCAGTTTCTCTTTAACTAGGGCTCTTTATGAAATATAGCTATTGAGATTAGCTCTCTTGTCAAGACAGCTAACAATGCATTAACACTATTTGTATTTTGTCACCCCCCTTATTTTCTATTGATTTGTATTTCGCTATAATCGGTAATTACAAAATGCCTAAAAATAGGGGGGGTGACAAACACCATCAATATAGGGGTTATTTTTAGAAAGTTTCCATTGGTCAGATATTAATGTCACTTTATCCTCAAAGTTTGGGTCTTGATATTTCAGATGAACGGGAAAGTGCTAGAGTCTAATATATAAGAAGTTTGCATATTAATTTCTATGAGTAGCGTCTTAAGATTAGATCGTTACGGAGTCTTTATCATTTGTACGGGCTTGCTACTAAAATTTATATTCTTAATATTTAAACTTTCATAATATATAAAAATAAAGGAAAAGCAGATATGTCAATCGATCTAAATGATTTAGTGTGCTTCAATTTCTATAAAGGCTGGCGTGAAGTTAAAGCTTTTTATCAAGAAATCCTCGGGAGTGATATTAGTCCTCAAAATATTTATATTCTTGAATTATGTGATCTAGAAGAGCAATTTACCATGCAACAACTGGCTGAAAAAATGGAGTTGGATGGTTCAGCCATCTCTACATTGGTCTCACGTATGGAAAAAAAAGGTTGGCTAAAAAGAATACATGGAACGAAAGACCGTCGTAAAGTCTTTGTACAACTGACTAAAGAAGGGCATGAAGTGAAGCATGCTTCACAAGAAAAACTGCGTTTGTTAACAGAAAGTTTAACAAGTAATCTACATACAGACGATATACAAAAGTTAAAAGAAATAGTAGAAGTTATCAGAAAAAACAGGATTAACTTAGTTTAATACTTATGATTAGCTATGTTATTCAGAGCTTCCTTAAAGATAGGATTACTATTGCCGTGCGCTAAGAATAAAATTCAAACAAAAAAAATGCAGCTCAATTGAGCTGCAAAATACCACCAAAGGAGGATGGAGGATATTCAATCTCTCGACTGAATATAGTTATATAATAATATACTTATATTCTAATGTAAAATAGTTTTTAAAACTTGATCAGAATTTCCTTAAGGAGAAACTGATTAAGTTAAGTAGAATGCTTTTTCATAAGGTCTATATAGCGACTGCGGATAGTCTTAACAATCTCTTCAGGTTTACCAGTCCCTATAGGCTGCCCATTTATTTCAACAACAGGGCAGACCAATGAAGAGGAGCCTGTTATAAATGCTTCTTTAGCATTGATGGCTTCTTCAATGGTAAAAGGTCTTTCTTCAATTTTTAGGTTTAGCGTTTTTGCAACAGCCAAAATAGCAGCGCGTGTAATGCCGTGTAATATTTTATTAGAAAGGTCTCTTGTCACGATAATGTCACTATGCGTAATAATGAAGGCATTGCTGGCCGTTCCTTCATTTACCCAGATGCCATCAACAAGCCAAGCATCATCAGCGCCGTTCCTTTTAGCTTCCATTTTAGCCATAGATTGAGAAACAAGCTGTATCGTCTTTAAGTCGCGACGGCTCCATCGTTGATCTTCTAGCGTAATAATTTTGGCGCCCGTTCGTGCGAGAGGCGTATCAATCAAATTCTTCTCTTGTGTAAAGGCAAATAGGGTTGAGGGTGTCGCATCATCTGGATACACAAAATCACGATCGGCAATACCACGGGTAATTTGCAAATACATAAAGCCTTCCTTAATATTATTCTTTTCAATTAAGGCACGGAAAATAGTCAATATATCTGCATCACTACATGCCTCTTTAATCCTCATCTCATCTAAAGATCGGTGTAAACGCATGATATGCGCGTCAAAATCGACGAGTTTTCCTTCAATAATGGCTAGCCCTTCATAAACACCATCCGCAAAGAGAAACCCACGATCAAATACAGAGATTTTTGCGTCTTCTTCTGCGATATATTGCCCATTTAAATATACGATTCGGCTCATGTTTTAATTACTCAACTCGTTTGATATATTGATACATTCAAGCGTAGTATCACAATGAAGATACGTCAATAGAGGGCATGATTTTGGACATTCAATTCAAGAAAAGTACCGAACTATCTCGGATAAAGTCGATAGCGCATGGTTTTTTCACAAAAAATGGCGGTGTATCAACAGGTGTTTACAATTCATTAAACTGCAGCCCAAGTTCTGATGATAATCAAGACAATGTATTTGAAAACCGCCGTCGTGTCATGGCCGCCTTAAACGCAGAAGACGCTAAGCTCTATGGCCTACACCAAATTCATAGCACCAAGGTTTTCGCTATCAATAAAACCATGGTAAATGATGAGTTCCGTAAAGGCGATGCAATGGTCACGAATGAACGCGGCGTATTTTTGAGTGTATTAGGGGCAGATTGCACACCTGTACTCTTTTCAAACACAGATGGCACAGTCGTCGGTGCTGCTCATGCAGGTTGGAAAGGCGCTGTGACAGGTATTGTTGAAGCCGTGGTAGAAAATATGTGTGCACTAGGTGCAAAGCGAGAAAAAATTAGCGCTTGTATAGGCCCCACCATTCACCAATCCTCTTATGAAGTGCAGCAAGATTTTATTGATCAGCTCAATGAACTTAGTAATATTTCATCTGATCCATTTTTACGAGAAGATCAAGGCAAGTTCTATTTTGATTTGCCCGCTTACTTGTTAGAACAATGCCAGCAGAGTGGAATCGCTGCAGAAGATGTTGGTTTAGATACTTATGCGTTAAGAGATGAGTTTTTTAGTTATCGCCGTAATACGCATGAGGCTTTAACAGACTATGGTCGGCAGATTTCAGTGATTGGGATTATTTAAGGAAAACCTGATTTAGTTGATTAGAATTCAGCTTCGATAAGTCTGTCGCTATTTTTCACGAAGTGAGACGTAATAGTGACTCTATTGCGCCGATCTTCGTGGGAAATATCGGCAGATTTGGCAAGCTGAAAATAATCAGACTTGATCAGGCTTTCCTTAATTACGAAGATACAAGGCTCTACTTACAAAACAGCGAAAAAGTGAGGGGGTGGCATAATTTATACTGATTCTGGTAATCGCTAGAAGTGAATATCATTGATATTCAATGATTTTATTAGCTTTTATCCGCTTTTTTGAGCCTGTTAGAACGGTTGAAAAGTGTTCAACCGTAGGGAAAGGATCATAAAAATGGTGTAACACAGCACGCCACTCTTGGTATTCATCAGACTCTCGAAAGGCAACTGTGTGATCTTCCATAGTTTCCCAGTTTACCAATAAAATATAACGGCTAGGTTTCTCAATACACTTTTGTAATTGGTGTGATTGATAACCAGGCATACTTGAAATGATACATTGTGCTTTTGAAAACGCGATTTCAAACTCAGCTTCTTGACCAGACTTTACGTCTAAGGTAGCCACTTCTAAAATCATCGTTATTTCCTTTCTAAATCCATTTTAGTTTTGCTTAGAGGATGTTTAATCTATTTTTACATCATACTTAATTGTTGCATTTTGCCCCGCTAAAATATTACCTGTTACAACACTGATTGTATTACCTACTATTTCTCCAGCATCATCACCCGTAGCATCCGTTAGGGCAACTGCATCTAGTGTAATGGTATTGGGTATGTAGGTTGTACCAGTTGGTACATCATCTGTGAATGTTACAGAGTTTGCAGTAGCAGAAGCCGTGGGATCATTACTGACAATGATAGTGTAGCGAACCGTGGATCCTGGTATTGATTTTGGATTAGTTGTTCCATTAACTGGGTCAGAAATCAATGAACGCAATTTTTGAATAGATAACATTGGCCCCGTTTGAAGTGTTATCTTTGATGCGTCAGTATCAACCCCATTCAGAGGAAACTCGTTAACCAAGCAAGCTGCGCCAGTACCGCTAGCTTCATGTCTGATTTGTAGCTGAACATAATCACCCGCTTGTAATGTATTACTTTGAGCGGCTGCAAGCCCTCCAAAACTAAAAGATTGTATGATTGCTCCTGCAGTCACATTAATGGTTTGAGTTTGACTGCTAATGGTCGTAAATGTACCTGAAATATTGTACCTAATTGTTGCAGTGATTACTTTTGAGCCTTGGCATGTTGCTAATCCATTATAAAACTGTAAAACAATAGGAATAGGCCCTTGAGCTAGAGATAAGGTAGAAGCAAGAACGGGTGTTAAAGTAAAATTGTAGGTCGTGCCAGGGGTGATACCAGGAATATAATAAGCATTGGTAGCACGAGTGGTCGTTAAATGTAAATTAGGCGGGTTATACGGAATAAAGCGTACATAAAGGGGATAATCTGTTGAGAAGGCTGATTGGAAGTTCAGTAATAAAAAAGTACCTATAAGCCATAATCGTCGCATAAAACAGTAATCCAAATTATTTATATATGCTTGAGGGTATCATATGATGATACTTTTTAAAAAATCATATCTGCCAATTAATTGGCTTTTTATGAGATCGCTCTAAAAACGCGTTCGTTTTAGAAAAAGGTTTACTCCCAAAAAAACCACGATAAGCAGAAAGGGGAGAGGGATGTACGCCTTTAATTATATGATGTTTTGATGCATCAATATGCACGCCTTTTTTCTGCGCGTAAGCGCCCCAGAGTATAAAGACGATATTCTCTTTTTGATGATTGATTGCTTGAATAATCGCATCGGTAAAGGTTTCCCAGCCTTTGCCTTGGTGTGAATTGGCATTGCCTTCTTCAACCGTTAATACCGCATTGAGCAATAATACACCTTGATCAGCCCAGCTTTGCAGATAGGCTGTATGACTATTATCAATACCTAAATCTTTCATCAATTCTTTATTAATATTGAGCAGTGACTTTGGTAATGGCTTAACCTCAGGCAGGGCAGAAAAACACAAGCCATGCGCATGACCTTTGGTGGGATAAGGATCTTGCCCGATGATAACGACTTTTACCTCATCAAAGGGTGTGCTGTTGAGCGCGTTAAACCATAGGGTTGATTCTGGTAGAATGCTTTTTCCCAATAATTTCTCGTTGTTTAAAAATATTTTAAGCTCATGCATATAGGGTTGATCGAATTCATTACCTATTTCTTTTAACCAGCTAGGGTGTAGTTTTATGTCATTCATAGGGTGTGTACATATTTAATAATACAAAAGTGGCAAAAACAGGGGGGGGCAAATTTTTGTTATTGCTGTGAATGCTATCAACCACGCCGCCAAAAAATGGCGACATCATCGAGTTGTTTATTTGAAAAGGCAAAAAGGTAAGCTCGCTAAACTCTTGTTAAATGATCGCTAAGTTACCTTTCTCCTCTAGCCATGCCTTTCTATCTGGTGCACGTTTCTTTGCTAATAATAAGTCCATGACTGCGTTAGTCTCTTCAGGTTCATCCATTGTCAGCTGCACTAAGCGGCGCGTATCAGGGTCCATACTGGTTTCACGTAGTTGCAGTGGGTTCATCTCACCCAAGCCCTTGAAGCGTGTTACGGAAATTTTACCTTTGAGCTTTTCAGCTTCTATACGCGCAAGTATCGCATCGCGCTCAATTTCATCCAGTGCATATTCTACTTTCTTGCCAATATCAATACGATAAAGTGGTGGCATGGCGATATAGATATGTCCAGCCGCAACGAGAGTAGGGAAGTGTTGCACGAATAGTGCGCAGATAAGCGTGGCGATGTGCGCACCATCTGAGTCCGCATCGGCAAGTATGCAGATTTTACCGTAGCGTAATTCGTCTAAATTGGTTGAGGCTGGCTCAACACCAATAGCGACAGAAATATCATGGATTTCATTAGATGCTAATACCTGATTGGAATCAACTTCCCACGTATTTAGGATTTTACCACGCAGTGGCATGATGGCTTGAAACTCGCGGCTACGTGCTTGTTTGGCAGAGCCTCCCGCTGAATCACCCTCCACCAAAAATATTTCAGTTTGGTTTAAATCTTGCGAGCTACAATCGGCTAATTTACCTGGGAGTGCAGGGCCTGTGGCGATCTTTTTACGAACGACTTTTTTACTGGCTTTTGCGCGTTTTTGTGCGTTGTTGATGACGTGTTCTGCAATCAAATCACCCACATTAGGGTTTTGATTTAAGAAAAGACTAAAGGCATCTTTAACTACGCCCGAGACAAAACCCGCCGCACTACGTGATGATAAACGCTCTTTTGTTTGACCAGAAAATTGCGGGTCAAGCATTTTAAATGACAAGATAAAACATAGCTTGTCCCAAATATCGTCAGGCGCGAGTTTAAGCCCGCGCGGCAGTAGGTTGCGAAACTCTGCAAAGTCGCGCAAAGCTTCTGTCAAGCCTGTACGCAAACCGTTGGTGTGTGTGCCGCCTTGTGAGGTTGGTATTAGGTTTACATAACTTTCTTGGACTAACTCGCCACCTTCTGGCAACCAACAAAGCGCCCAATCGACCGCTTCGCCTTTTGCAGCGAACTCGCCTAAAAAGGGCTCTGCTGGTAAGCTTTCAAAACCTTCAATCGCATCCACTAAATAATCGCGGATACCATCTTCGTAATACCATTCTTCGGTTTCATTCTTTGCTTCTTCTGTGAAAGTAATGTGTAAACCGGGGCAAAGTACCGCTTTAGCGCGCAAGTTATGCTTGAGGCGTTTAACCGAGAATTTAACCGTATCGAAGTATTGTCCATTTGGCCAAAAGTGAAGCGATGTACCCGTGTTCTTTTTGCCTACGGTATTGATGACTTCTAGCTCGCTTACTTTGTGACCATTTTCGAATACCATTTCGTATTCTTTGCCGTCGCGTTTGATGCGCACTTCTAAAATCAACGACAGTGCATTAACGACCGAGATACCCACACCGTGCAATCCACCGGAAAACTCATAGCTATCATCAGAGAATTTACCACCCGCATGCAGTGTGCTTAAAATAACCTCAACACCTGATACGCCTTGCTCGGGGTGAATATCAACCGGCATTCCACGACCATTATCTGTGACGGATAAGGATCCATCGGTATGTAAAATAACTTGGATTTTATTGGCATGACCCGCCAGTGCCTCATCGACACTGTTATCAATCACCTCCTGTGCAAGATGATTGGGGCGGGTTGTCTCGGTATACATTCCAGGACGTTTTCGTACCGGATCAAGACCGCTAAGAACTTTTATAGATCCAGCGTTATATTCTTTATTTTGTTTGCTCATTTATTAATATTCTCTGCAAGCCCTTGCATTGATTAAACTGAATAGCTGATGAGAGTAAACTACCATATTTGCATACAAAAGTGGCAAAAAATGGGGGGGTGTGATAGTTATTACTTACAACAAGCTTTTACTCAAGAGAAAAAACACGTAATGAACAGATGGATAGAACCTATCACCTTAAAAGGCGATTATGCAACACTAGAGCCGTTGTCACTAGAGCATGCACATGAGTTAGGTGAAGCATCAAAAGACGGTGAATTGTGGAAGCTTTGGTATACCGCTGTACCCTCGCCAGAATCCGCAGAACAGTATGTAAAAGATGCGCTGGCTATGTTCGATAAACACACAGCGATGCCCTTTGTTATTCGTAAAAATAATGGTGGTAAGATTATCGGCAGTACACGGTTTTGCAATATTGATGAACAAAACCATCGTGCCGAAATTGGTTATACATGGTACGCTAAAAGCCAGCAACGAAGCCCAATAAATACCGAATGTAAATTAATGTTACTGACTCATGCTTTTGAACAATTAGAGGCAATCGCGGTCGAATTTCGTACCCATTGGCATAATCAAGCATCACGTAGAGCGATTGAGCGCTTAGGTGCAAAGCGGGATGGTGTGTTGAGGAATCATCAAAAAATGGCAGATGGAAGCTATCGTGATACCGTGGTATTTTCGATTATCAATCTTGAATGGCCATCGGTTAAAAAGGGACTTGAATTCAAATTACAGGAAAAACAATAAAAATGGATATAATGAGAAAACTTAAAATGAAAAAAAACATAAGTAGTGTATTAATGCTGTTAGCGTTAACCATATCACCAGTAATGGCAGATTCCACATCAACGCCAGCACCAGAACCAACATCAGACGTGAGCGCAACAAAGCTAAACACCACAAAGCCAAATTTAGAACGTGAAAAACGTATGGCAACAGAAGTTGAAGATGCGGTGCTCGATGGTGATGTTATCTTTTTAAAAGATGAAGGTTCTAAAGATGGGCATGAATTCATGGCGATCGACCAAGAGCCAGAAGATGAAACCAAAGGTGCAGTGATCATCTTACACGGACGCGGTTTTCACCCCAATTGGGAAGATACCATTTACCCCTTGAGAACGCAGTTACCCGCCAGTGGCTGGCGCACACTCTCGATACAAATGCCTGTGCTAGAAAAAACCGCAAAATATTACGATTACGTCCCACTATTTTCACAATCCGGTTTGCGTATCGATGCTGCTATCAAATACCTAAAAGAGCAGGGCATTGACAATATTGTACTGTTTGCACATAGCTGTGGCGCGCACATGGCAATGGAATGGATCAGACAAAAAGGCGATTCGCAAATCAGCGCTTATATCGGTGCTGGCATGGGTGCGACGGATTATAAACAGAAAATGGCGAAACCCTTCCCGCTAGATTCTATGAAAGTCCCTGTATTAGATATTTATGGTGGTAAAGAATATCCCGCCGTTATTCGTATGGCGCCTGCACGTTTGGCAGCCATAAAAAAAGCCGCTAATCCAAAATCTAAACAAGTAATAGTACCAGGTGCTAATCATTATTTTACGGATAAGGGTGATGAGTTAGTTAAGCCTGTGGTGGAGTGGTTAGACTCTTTATAGGCTTTTTTTATAGAAAGGCTAATCAAGTTCAATTATTTTCAGCTTGCCAAATCAGTCAATATTTTCCACGAAGATCGGTGCAATAGAATAACTATTACGCTTCACTTCCTGAAAAATAGCCTCTGATTTTTCTGCGTTGAATTCTAATTAACTTAATCAGTCTTTCCTTATAGAGTCGGCTATTATACAAAATAGCCAAAAAGTGGGGGGGTGACAAATAATAACGATGCAATAGCCCCAGAATAACCCCAAAATTACAAAGAAAATCTAAAATAAACTATGCTACGCGAATGATTATAAGTATTTTTGACCTTTTTAAGGTGGGCATCGGCCCTTCAAGCTCTCACACCGTTGGCCCTATGGTTGCTGCACGCTTATTTGTGCGTGGTTTAACGGAAGTTAATCGCACTGATGAAGCTATAAGTATTGATAAAGTTGCACGCGTAAAAGTTGCACTTTATGGCTCACTCGGAGCAACAGGTAAAGGGCATGGCAGTGGTAAAGCCGTTTTACTCGGATTAATGGGGATGAAGCCAGAAACGGTCGATGTGGATGCCATCCCTGATTTGATGCAATCCATCCGTGACACACAAAAGCTAGCATTGAATAAAGAAAAAGTGATCGCTTTTAATGAAGACTCAGACCTGATTTTTCATCGAAAAGAAACCCTCCCTTTTCATTCAAATGGCATGAAAATCCAAGCCTTCGATAGTGACGATAAGCTAATCATTGAGAAGATTTATTACTCTGTCGGTGGCGGTTTTGTGATTGATG
>Ga0256840_1003182_pt1 | contig 13563 bp, 11 predicted proteins | sample 355202metaG_FD_185969 | JGI IMG/M metagenome (GOLD analysis project Ga0256840, IMG submission 185969) | Hydrothermal vent microbial communities from Mid Atlantic Ridge, Atlantic Ocean - 355-202 | ecosystem: Environmental > Aquatic > Marine > Hydrothermal vents | place: Atlantic Ocean: Mid...
ACATCTTCCATAGGAGCTAATAATAATGGAAAATCTCCTAAATCTATGTTATCAATTTTTGCCATAATAATTGCTGCAAAAATAGTTTAATAAAATCATAGAAGATTGTTTTTTATATTTAATATCAAAGTAAATTATACTTTCTTAGTTTTATTGGGTAATTTTATAATACTGCACTAGAAAAGATATCAAGTCAAAATAAATAAAACGAAATACACATAAACATAGTAAGTTAGCGTAAAGTAAAAAACAAACCTAAAAAAAAGTAAAAAAATCTTTTGCAATACAAAAAAGGAGTTTATATTTGCACCCGCTAATAAAGGCAAAGACTACTGGAGAAATGGCAGAGTGGTCGAATGCACCAGTCTTGAAAACTGGCGAGGGTCACACCTCCGGGGGTTCGAATCCCTCTTTCTCCGCTGAAATTATAATAGTTTCACACAAAACCCTGTAAACACTATGTTTTACAGGGTTTTTAATTTTCTCAATATTACATAATATACATTAAATCGCAGTCTGTAGGTGTCCTATTCGGTGACCTTTTAAACTTTAAATTAGGTCACCTAATTATTGGTAATTATCAGTAAGTAAAATAGTTATACCAAGTACATTTTGAAATGAGCTGAAAGAAATTGATTTAATTTATTACTCATTGATGAATAAAAATCTATTCATAGCCTACGTTATGGATCTATTTTTTGAAGAAAAGGAGTGATAAAATAAATGATTTATTAGGCTTATTTTAATGTGTATTTGGTATTACATAATAGTTGTGTCCTTAAAATTTTGTAAATTAAAGTTTAATAACCTGAGTTCTACTAATAATTCGTTTACAGTTTAGATTATTTTTTTCATAATCGAAGATGAATTTTAGAAGGATTATCTAGATAATTCAAAGAAATTTAGCGAGATTATGAGAAAAATAATCAAATCCGATGGGAGAACAAATAAAAGGCAATTTTTTTTGAATAATTTTTAAGAAATAACAGATTATACCTTAAAAATTATGCTTCAAATCGCACCATTTCTTCATTTTCTGTAAATAGAAGTTAGTTGAACCTTTAGATTTGTTTTTTAAATAAATTTAATTAAAAGAATATGATAATGATGATGGGATTTCTTTTTTTGCTTCTTTTTTTCTTTGTTAATAAGTATAATACCAATTTGAAAACAAAACACCCGATATAAATCGTTTCTATTTCCTTTTTTCTGCGTTAAAAAAATATTCCATAGCAAAGACTATGAAAGATTTTTTTGCTTTGAAACAAGAAAATATATTCCAATTTATTTATCAGCAATTTTGCTTACAAATTGGTATAACTTTGTTAATAACTCAAAAAAGAAAAAGAGAAAGGTGAACTTTAAGTCGAACTAGTTTAAAGAACTATCCTGAGTATTAGTCCTCACTCTTTAATTTAGGCTACAAAGAACCAAATAGAATTTTAGTATTGACCTAATAAAGGTTGTAGTCAAAGTAAGCATTTTTACTAAATTAAAAACAAATTAATGAAAATTAAACAAACAATTGGCATTGACATCAGTAAATTAACATTTGATGTTCGTAGTCACAGTAATCAAGCTTATAGAGCTTTTGAAAACACAAAAAAAGGATTTCTATTTAGCGCATTTTGAAATTGAATTGGTAATAAATAAGAAACTACCCTAAAATAAACCTCTAAAAGGATGGTTTATTTAAAAGTAAATTCCTGAAAATGTAATTATCGATTTTTAGAAGGACTGCAAATCCATCGCAAATTACATAGAGAAAAAAACTTCGTCAGATGTAGTTCAACATCAGGCTAATCGCTGGGTCATACCGACCGCTCATAGTCCTATTTATTAGCAAACGTTTTACATACTGTCTAAAATTTCTTTTTTCTTAGTTGTAAATTCTTCTTCAGTAATCAACTCCATTTCGAACATTTCTTTGAGTTTTTTGAGTTTGTCCATAGGACTTTCAGTTTGCTGAGGTGCTTGTTGTTGCTGTTGTTGGTTTTGTTGTCCCATCATAGCTCCTGTTTGTATACCTGCGTTCATTCCCATAAGTATTCCTGCGCCACCTCCTTGGTTGTTTGCAGCATCTCGCATTGCTTGTAATTGCTGATGTTCGGTATAGTTTATTCCTGCTATTTTTGCTGCTAATACCTCTGCTTGTACATCCGATATTTTTGCAATTCGGTCAAGGGTTTCTTTGTCAAATTGTGTTCCTTCTATGCGATAATCTAATACTTTAAATCCTAAATCGGTAAAAATATCTTCGGTTTTTGCACGTACTTCTGTGGCAATATTGTTTAGATTACTATCTATATCTACGTACGAAAATTTGGCGTTAGCTAAGTAATCGGTTATGTTTTGTGTGATACGAGATAAGAATATTTCTTTTAATTCTGCGTGACCAAAATATTCTTTTCCTGCGACTACATTTTCAAAGAAATTGCGTGGTTCTGTAATTTTGATACTGTAATTTCCAAAGGCAGAAAGCAGTATTGGAAAGGTGTAAGTTGGGTCTGTGTAAGCGATTGGCACACGTGTTCCCCAACGCATATTGAGTATATCGGCTTTGCGGTAAAACCAAATTCCCATTACGTGTTCTGAACCGTCTTGTAGTTTTAAAAACTTTTTGATGCTTGTTAGAAACGATTTGTTTTCCGATTTTAAATCGTACATTCCTACTTCATCAAATACTTCTACTACTTTACCTTCATAAGTTAAGATACAACCTTGTCCTTCTTGAAGTATTAATTTTAAAACGTTTTTTATTTCGTCTCCTTTGTCGCTAAATTTTAAAAATAATTCGTTTGGTCTTGGATCTTCCCATTGAATTACCGATCTGAATTGATTTACTATTCCCATTGTTATTTTTATTTTATATTGGTAAAAGTATATCTATTTAACTTTTTTTAAAAATTTGATTGATAAGTGCACTTATTTGATTGATAAGTGCTTTATAAAATCATCATTAGTAAAGTTAAAGAACAACTCATTATCAACTTTAGTAAAGTTAATAATCACAAAAAAAAGGCTTTTAATTGAATAAAAACCTTTTTTTGTAGTAAAATAAATACCTATTTTTAGGCATATTCTTATAAACTTGAATTGTTCGTAATAAGAAATTCTGCTATCTGAACAGCATTGGTTGCAGCGCCTTTTCTTAGATTATCAGCTACAATCCAAAGATTTAAACTGTTTTCCTGTGAATAATCACGTCTAATCCTTCCTACAAAAACAGCATCTTTACCTTGAGCTGTAATTGGCATTGGATATTGATTTTTTTCTGGGTTATCAACTACAGTAATACCCTTTGTATTATTTAAGAGTTTTTTTATTTCTGTTATGTTAAAATCATTTTCAAACTCAACATTCACGCTTTCGCTATGTCCACCAATTACGGGTATTCTTACGGCGGTTGCAGTAACCGAGATGGTGTTATCATTTAATATTTTTTTTGTTTCATTCACAAGTTTTATTTCTTCTTTGGTATAAGCGTTTTTTTCAAATGAATCGCAATGAGGAATCGCATTAAGATGGATTGGATAAGGGTATGCCATTTCACCTCTTTTACCTTTTATTTCGTTGGTGAGTTGCTGCACAGCTTTTACTCCTGTACCTGTAATAGATTGGTAAGTAGAAACGACAACGCGTTTTATTTTATATTGCTTGTGAAGTGGATAAAGAGCAAGTACCATTTGAATAGTAGAGCAATTAGGATTTGCTATTATCCTATCATTTTTTGTAATTTTATTTGCATTAATTTCAGGGATAATTAGTTGTTTATTTTTATCCATTCGCCAAGCTGAAGAATTGTCAATTACAATAGTGTTTACTTTTGCAAACCGTGGAGCCCATTCTAAAGAGACTTTAGATCCTGCGGAAAAAATTGCAATATTAGGTTTTTCTTTTACTCCTTCTTCAATACTGATTAACGTTTGTTCTTTTCCTTTGTATTTTAGTTTTTTCCCTACTGATTTATCTGATGCTATCAAGATTAATTTTTGAAGCGGAAAATTCCTTTCTTCCAGTACTTTTAACAGTATATTACCTACCATTCCAGTAGCTCCTATTATGGCTATTTTCATAATTGTTTGTTTTTAATATTTTTCAATTATTTTTAATAAATCTCCAAAAACACCTCTTGCAGTTACATTGGATCCTGCTCCTGCTCCGCTTATTATCATTGGATTTTCTCCATAGGATTTAGTATAAATTTCAAACAGAGCATCCGTTTTTTTGAGATTTCCTAAAGGTGTATTGGTCTTAACAATTTCTAGTTTTGCTGATAATTTTGCATAAGATGTATTTAAATTCACTTCTAATTCTCCCACATATCTTAAAGCTTCATTTTGATTCGTTTTAGATTTGATTTGCTGATAGTGTTCATCTAATTGGTTATTTAAAAATTGTTGTTTAGAACTAAATTTTATATGATTTGGAATTAAATTTTCAATTAACACATCTTTTAAGTCATTTTTTAAATTGAGTTCTCGAGCAAGTATTATTAATTTACGTCCTACATCAATACCTGATAAATCTATACTTGGATTGGGTTCTGTATAGCCTTTTTCGATTGCTTTTTTTAAGAAATATGAAAACGGTTTATTTGATTTAGAGAATTCATTAAATATATAGCTTAAAGATCCTGAAAAGACACCTCTAATTTTTACTATTTTTTCTCCAGATTCATGTAATATTCTTATTGTGTCAATAATTGGTAATCCTGCTCCTACATTGGTTTCGTAAAAATAGTTTTTTTTGTATTGTTTAATACTTTGCTTTAATTTAGTGTATTTGTTATACGGTTGAGTATTGGCAATTTTATTTGAGGAAATTAAATCAAAACCATTTTTAAGTAATGTAATGTATTTATCTACAAAAATTTCACTTGCAGTATTATCAATTGCTATAAGATTTATTAAATGATTTTTATTAGCATATTCAATTACATCTAGTACATTATCGGTAATATTTGTAGGCTCTGAAAGTGATTTTTTCCAGTTTTTATTTATGCCATTTCTATCTAATAAAATTTCTTTAGAGCCAACTACTGCAAATATGTTGAGATTTACCAGCTTCTTTTTTAAAATATTCTTTTTTGCTAATCCTATTTGATTAATTAAAGTACTACCAACAGCTCCTTTACCAAATATTGCTATATTGTAGGTTTTGGTTATTCCTATAATTTGCGAGTGAATGATGTTAATGGCTTTTTTTATATCTTCTTTTTTTATTACCAAACTTATATTATTACCAAAAATAGTACTGTTAATTAAAAAAACTTTAATATTATTTTTATTAATATTCTTTAAGGATGAAGAAAAATCACCTATTCCTTGACCAACAATAGTTATTACTGCAACATCAGTTATTACATCTATAGCGTGAATATCTTTTGCAAATAGTTCATATTGAAACTCTTCTAAAAGTGATTTTTTAGCTAATTCTAAATCTTCTATTGATACAATAAAACTAATACCTGTTTCAGAAGAACCTTGAGAGATTATTTCTATATTTATTTGATTATTACTCATGACATTAAAAATACGTGCATCGATGCCTATTTTGCCTAATAATCCTTTTCCTGCTATATTTACTATTCCTATATTTTCTTTTACGGTTATAGATTTTAGTCCTTTTTTACTGCTATTATCATTTATAATGGTTCCTTTATTTTTGCTATTAAATGTATTGAGAATATGCAATGGTATCTTCTTTTCCACTAATGGTTCGATAGTTTTTGTGTGAAGTATTGATGCTCCAAACAATGATAATTCATTTGCTTCTTTATAATTAATTTGTTCTATTATTTGAGCATTTTCTACTATTTCTGGATTGGCACTGTATATTCCATTAATATGTGTGTAACTAATTACACTATTCGCATCTAAAAAATTAGCTAAAAGTGATGCTGAATAATTAGAGCCATTTCTGCCTAGTGTAGTTGTTTCGTTTTGTTTATTAGAAGCTATGAATCCCGTAATAATGGGAATAACATCATCATCTAAGCCGTTAAAGTATTTTAGTGTTTCTTTTTTTGATAATTTATAATCTACATTAGCTGCACCAAAAACAGAATCAGTTTTTATAAACACTCTACTGTCTATATATTTTGTTTTTATACTTTGGTGTATTAATAAAGTTGCTAACATTTTAACAGACAGCAATTCTCCTTGCGCTAAAACCAAATCCTTAGTTTTAGCACTATAATCTCTTGTGAGTTGTACGCCTTGTAAAATATCTTCCAATAGCTTAAACTCCTTGCTGTAATCTATTATTTTTAAAGGTTGCTTTTGATACTGTTTAAATTTTTCAAAATCCGCTTTATAATCTTCATTTTTCTTAGCTTTTTTAAGAAGACTGTTTAATAAATCTGTTGAAGAGCCTCTTGCTGATAAAACAACATATAGAGCTTCTTTTTGTTGCTTTTTTTCTTTTAAAATAGTTATTACATTTTCTAATGCTTTGCCATTTGATAAAGACTTACCTCCAAATTTTATAATTTTCATTTTGTTTTTTTATTAATTAAATATTGGTTTTAAAAACTGAGAAATTTGTTCTTGTTCAATTAAAAAAGCGTCATGCCCATCAATGGAATTAATTTCATAGTATTCATTATCTAGTGATAGATAATCTAATATCTTTTTAGTTTTTAATATATCCTCTTTTAGAAAAAGCAAATCGGATGAAACGCTTATTTGAATTATTTTAGATTTTATTTTTTTTAGCACATCTTCAATGGGTTTGTTTTCAGTAATATTAACTGTGCACAGTAGGTGATTTACCATTAAATAGCTTAATAAATGATATCGTTTTGTCAATTTCTCTCCATGATAATTTAACCATGATTGTACATTAAAAACTGTGCTATTTTCCTTTTTTAATCGGTTAAATTTATTATTAAAAGATTGGGGTGTTCTATAGCTTAGCATTGCCACTTTTCGTGCATCTTTTAATGGTTGTTTAGAGTTGAGTAATATGTTTTCTTGAACACTGCAATGTGCAATAATCCAATCATTAGCAATCCAGTTTGATGCTATAGGAATTAAATATTTTGTGATTTTAGGGTTTAAGGCTGCCAACTCCCATGCAATAGAGCCTCCAATAGATCCTCCAATAATAGCAAATAATTTATTTATATTAAGATTAAGTAAAACCTCGTTAAATAATGTTGCTATATCTTTTGCAACAAAATTATGATAACTACTTATTAAAAAACCATCATAACCATTGCCTGGAATATTCATTGCAATAATGGTGTATTTTTGAGTATCTATACATTTATTATTTCCAATTAGATTATTCCACCAACCTTTTTCTTTACTTAATATATCAGAATTCCCTGTTAATGCGTGATTCACTAATACAATTGGTGCTGTATGCAATTTCTTACCATATATTTGATAAGAGATGTTCAATTTTTTGTATTGAACACCTCTAACTGTTATGTAGTTGTTTATTTTAAATGATTGTAATCTTGTCATTATTTTAACGAATTAAATGCTTGTAATAAGTCGGTTTTTAAATCATTAACATCTTCTAAACCAACTGATAATCGTATTAAATCTTCACTTACTCCTGCAGAAAGTTTTTCTTCAGTAGATAACTGTTGATGCGTTGTGCTTGCAGGATGAATAATTAATGATTTGGAGTCTCCAAAATTAGCTACTAGAGAAAATAGTTTTGTTGCATCTGTAACTTTTTTAGAAGCTTCATATCCTCCTTTTACACCAAAAGTTAGAATACCGCTTTGTGCTTGTGGTAGGTATTTCTGAGCTAAATTATAATATTTACTATTTTTAAGACCTGGATAATTTACCCAAAGAACCTCATCTCTATCTTCTAGCCATTTAGCTAATTCAAGTGCGTTTTTGGAATGTTTTTTTATTCTTAAATCTAATGTTCTTAAGCCTTGTAAAATTTGAAAGGCATTTTGAGGACTTAAAGAAGCTCCTATATCTCTTAAGCCCTCAATTCTTAATTTTACAAAGAAGGCAAGGTTTCCGAAGTTTTCATGATAATTAATCCCATGATATGCTTTAGATTGTCCTGTAAATTCAGGAAATTTACCTGAAGACCAGTCAAAATTACCTCCGTCAATGACTACTCCGCCTAAAGAAGAACCTGTGCCGTCAATATATTTCGTTAGGGAATGTGTAACAATATTTGCTCCATATTCAATAGGGTTCAATAAGGCAGGAGTGGCAACGGTATTATCTACTATAAAAGGAATTTTATGTTTTTGGGCTATTTTAGCTATTTTTTCTAAATCTAATACATCTAATCTTGGGTTTCCTAAAGACTCAACAAAAATACATTTTGTATTGTCTTGTATTGCATTTTCAAAATTATTAATATTATCAGGGTTTGCAAATGTGGTATCAATACCTAATCTTGGGAGGGTAATATTAAGCATATTGAAAGTGCCTCCATATAAACTACTTCCAGAAACTATATGATCTCCATTTTTTAAAAGTGTTAAAAAAGTGGTTAAATTTGCTGAAGTACCTGATGCAAAAACATTTGCAGCGATACCTCCCTCAATACTAGCAAGTCGTTTTTCCAACACATCATTTGTGGGGTTGTTTAAACGTGTATATAAAAAATCAAATTCTTTAAGTGCAAATACTTTTGCAGCATGATCTGTGTTTTTAAAAGCATAAGCTGTATTTTGATAAATAGGAACAGCTATTGAACCTTGTACTGAATTTGCATCATGACCTACATGTAATGCATTGGTGTTTTTTGAAAATTTTGTCATTCTAATATTATTTTCTGTTATTAATGAATAAAAAAAGTCCCTTTGGTTAAGTATTACCAAAGGGACTTGAAAATATAATTATTTATCTAATTATTAGTCAGGGTAATACATGAGTATTATGAACATCATCATCATATGCATTTGAGTTAAACCTAACATTTTATTAAAATCTTTCATTTTTATTTTTATTACAAAAAAAGCCCTTACAGAAGTAAGGGCTTTTAATATTGCTTTAATATTTTTTATATTTTATACAACACTCACCCTTGCGTAATAGAATTACACATTGACATAAGCATCATATTTTTATTATTTCTTTTCATTTAGGTTGCAAACATAGTATGTTTAATTTTAATTACAAAATAAAATCAAAAAAAATAATTTCGCTTCTATTCCTTTATAAGCTTACTAAAAGAAGTAGTATCATTCAAAGTAGCTTTAACATAATAAACACCCGAATTTAATTCAGATAAATCAATCGTGGTATTTGTTGTGTTTGCTTTTTTAGAAAAGATTAATTTTCCTGTATAATCATATATGGTGTAAATAGTATTTGCTTTTCCTTTAATAGTAACAAAATCTTTTGTAGGATTAGGATAAATATTTAGCGTATCTAACTGTCCCTCATTAACTGACGCTGTATTATCTATGCTTGCAATAAAATCATAGGCTACATCATTATCATTTGGAGCAGTGCCAAAATCTGATTTAAAACAAACTTTGTCTCCATTAGGTGATGCTACTGCCATTGGTGCTTTATCATAACTATTATCACTACTAAAATGATGACCAAAATGCTCAACGGTATTTGTATCATCTAATTTAACGGCAATTATCTGTCCTGTTGAACTTGCTTTGGTTTGTGTAATATAAGCCCATCCTGGACGGTTTATGTTTCTACAAGACACATGACCAGTAGCAAAGAAATCATAATCTGGCTCTGTAACAATTTGCGTGTTTCCAGTTCCATTTAATTTTTGCATATAAACACCTGATTCTCCTACGGCAAACTGTACATAAACTTCATCTCCATCAACAGCATACCCTAAATCTCCGTGACCTCCGTCATCAATAATACGGTTTTGAAATTGCATAGTTACTCTATCATACACTTCTACTCCGTAGTGCTGCATATTGTTTTGGTCTGTGTACCAATTATTGGTAATATTATAAGGATTTGACCATAAAACAACAACATAATCACCAGATTGCGATACAGAAACCCAATCAATAAATTGTGGTGCATAATCTGTACCATTACCCCAACCGTTAGTAAATGTTAATGTTTGTGTTATTTGGTTGGTTTGTAAATCAAAAACAATAACATCTAAATCAAGGTTTGCTTTTTTACCAACTAGTGCTACATAATGATCATTTTTATCTATGTTACCTTCTCCAGGACCTAGTTTTACAAATTCATATCCAGGAATAGTTGCTACAACTTGAGTAACATCTGTAGATACATTGTATTTTTTTATAGTTCCATCAACCCTAAAACTCCAGATAATATCTGGATCTGTATTTGACCAATAAGAAGGATAAACACTTGATAATACTCGTTCTTCTACATAAGTTGAGGCGTTATAAACCTTCCAAGAAGCAACTTTATATCTGGTTTGGTCTGCATTCCAAACTTGTGTCTTAGAATATTCGTGCATTGGATACCAAACTTGTGGATCTCCATTAGGGTCTGTATAATTTTGTACTTCAGTAATTCTTGTAATTTCAATAGGTGTAGGCACAGAATTATCAATTATTGTTTGTCCATAGCCTGGTATTGCAGGAGTATTTGGAGGTAAAATGTGTTGGTAAGTACCATCTTGTGGAAATTGTGCGTTAATTGTTTGGATAAAAAATAATCCAATAACTACTAATAGGTGTGTTCTTTTTGACATTGTATTTTTATTTTTTGTTGTTGTTGTTTCCAAAATTACATTTTTTTTTACAACTGAACTGAACTGAATTTAAATTTGCTATTAATTTTTTTAAAAGCGTTGATTATAAAATAGGCTTTCAAAATCTACTGATATTTTGAAAGCCTAAAAATTAACAAATATTCGTTTTAAAAATCAATATCATCACTTAAATCTACTGCTGCATCTTTAAATTTTTCTTTATAGTATGCTTCCCATTTGTTCATTAACTCTGTATGTAAATTGAAAACTCTATAGCGTTCTTCTTGCTCTGGTGTAATTGCTGGACCGCCTTCTTCTTCAAAAGCGTAACTGTCAAAGTTTTCTACATCTAGTACTTTTTCTTTGTAATATGCAGACCAATGACCTCCTAATTGGGCATATTCTGTAACCGTAGTGCCAAATTCTTTGTCAAAATCTATCTCTATTCCCACTTCTGATGCTTCGGTGCTATACGCTTGCATTTTTAAGAAATCGCTCCATTCTGGATATTTCTTTAAAACATCTTCTACACCACCAGCAGCACCTTCTGCATTGGCAAATTTTCCTTGTTTTGGATTGGTAAATACTTCGCCATAGAATTTCATATCATCCATAGACATAGATGCCATATTGTTTATCCAAAATTCTTGTACTTCTGCCCAAAGTGGTTCTTCAATACCTAATACTTTACATACTTGTTCTACGCTCATTCCTCCTGCAAGGTTTGCACCTGCACAAGCATAATCTCTAAATGTTACTCCGTGTTTTTCCATAATTTCTGTTTTAATTGTTTTATAAATGTAATGATTGTTTAATATTAATTCATTTTTTGATTTTATTTTCTCTAGCCTAACAACTCGTCCTCTTTTTCTTGTAGTTTTTCTACAAATTTATTGAATTTTGGATGCTTTTCAAAGTCTTTCATAATCGTTTTATAGTCTCTTATTTGAAAAGTTTCACTCGCAATTTGTTTCATCTGTAATATCTCTTGATATCTTTCAGGTTCGTCCTCTTTTAAATATTCTAAATAATCATCTATTTCAATTTCTTCCCAAATTTCATTTGGTTTGGTTCCAAATTGATATGGATCATCATTATAAATCATTAAACTTATTAAATCTTCTATGCTTGGTGCAATAGTAAAATTGTTGCCATCACCACCAATATACACTACAGGTGGCTCGCCTGCCAAACCTGGATAATACCATAGACAATATAATGAACCGTTAGTTTCGCTACCAAAGTCTATAAATTGATCTTCAAAATAGGGAGATAAGTCTTTTTCCCACCAACCAGTATCTTTTAAATATTCATAAGTTTTAAATTTATATGAGCCCTTACTTAATTGAATTTCTCCAGCTATTCCATTTAAAGCATATAAAACATCTAATATCTTTTCGAAATGCACACTTGGTTTTTTTATGATTTATTGTTTTAATGGCTGTTAGTTGTTTTATAAATGTAATGATTGTTTAATATTAATTCATTTTCTGATTTTATTTTTATTTTATGAAGGTCACCATACATAGTTGTTGTATAAATAGTGTCTTTAAAAATATAATATGGTCTTTTATCTGAACTATATTTTAGTTTACGATTTCTATTTTTTATTAAGTCTTTAAATTTTTCTAAATCTAAAATTAAATTATCATACGTATCTATAACTGTTACTGTTTTATGATTAAACAATAAATAGGAATGCACTTTAGGATCTACAATTTCTTCTGGTTCAAATAACTTGTTTAGTATTATTTTTTTGTTGTTTTTCGTTGAAATTTTATTTAAAATCCCTATAGTTTCTTGTTGTTTGTTATTACGAATTTCCGTTATTACTAATTTAATTTGTGAAGGCGTTATAAAATCAGCAGTAATAGTTAAATTATGCTTACTGCTATTGGTAATATTTATTAGATTGTTGTTTGATACAGACCATTTTTCATTATTACCGAATAAACCAAAACGCATTGTGTTATCATCTTTAAATTCTAGAAATTGTAGTACTGTTTTTATTACCTTCAATTCTCCTTCAAGCATTTCTGGATTGTTTTTTGCTAAAGTTGTTTCGTCAAGTTTCCAAGACCCTACTATTTCTTTACTTTTATTAATAATTGCTTTTTGACTAGCCTTGCAACTTGTAAAAATGCTTATTAAAATAATATTAATGATGATGATTTTCTTATTCATATTTAATGATATGTTCTAATATGTTATTCTTATTATCTATAATTTTATTTTCATTAATTATAGTACAAACATCCATTCCTAAAGAGGTGAATAAATACAATTTATCTCCTTTTATAACATAACTTCCTTTGTTTTTTTCCCAATTTCCTTCTAATGAATTTATATCTTTATTAAAAAAATCATAGGAAACGACAGTTTCGCTATTTGTTTCTATTGATTGGTATCCTCTGTCATTAAATATATAGTATTTTTTCCACCCTTTATCATCCGATTTTTGCTGTTCAAAAACTACATTTTCAATGATTGATTTGTTCTCTTTTACTTGTAATCTATCTAAGAAAAAGGAATATTTAATTTGTCTGTCTTCTTTTGTTTCATTAAAACGAATGTTAATTCTGTTCTTGTTAATTTTTTTAATGTAAAGTGATTTAGATTTTTCATCTGCATAATTTACTACTGCACCATCGGCAGTTTTTGTCCAATTAAATTGTTCGTCAAATGAAAGGAAATAAAAAGTACTATCTTTTTTAATGTCTAATAAGCCAAAGACGGTTTCAGACAAATTTAATTCTAAAAAAGAAGCGTCTGGATTGTTTTTAACGATGTTTTCTTTATCAAGTTTCCAAGTTCCAACTAATGATGTGGTTTTGCAACTTACAAAGAACATTGTAAGTGTTAAAATTAGTATGGTGTTTTTTGTATTCATTTATATTCCTGTTTTTTTTTTTTTTA
>Ga0256840_1003183_pt1 | contig 13554 bp, 7 predicted proteins | sample 355202metaG_FD_185969 | JGI IMG/M metagenome (GOLD analysis project Ga0256840, IMG submission 185969) | Hydrothermal vent microbial communities from Mid Atlantic Ridge, Atlantic Ocean - 355-202 | ecosystem: Environmental > Aquatic > Marine > Hydrothermal vents | place: Atlantic Ocean: Mid...
ACCTGTATGATATTAACCTTGAAGCTTAAAGAGTATGGGATAATACCTAATAAACAGATTATAGCATCTTACCTAATGACCCTAAAATACATAGAAAAAATATTACGCGCTAAAGTTTACGATGTTGCCGAAGAAAGTCCTTTGGATTTCGCTCCCGCTTTATCAGAGCGTATTAATAATCAAGTTTTTTTGAAGCGTGAAGATTTGCAGCCGGTTTTTTCGTTTAAATTACGTGGCGCTTATAACAAAATTGCATCTTTAACGGAAAAAGAAAGAAGTCATGGTGTGATTGCGGCATCAGCCGGAAATCATGCGCAAGGTGTGGCTTTATCGGCTAAAAAACTAGGCATAAAATCTTTAATTGTTATGCCTAAAACGACACCTGAAATTAAAGTGAATTCAGTCCGTGCACGCGGGGCAAAAGTTATTCTATTTGGTGATGCTTTTGATGATGCTTATGCTCATGCCAAAACATTAGCAAAAGAAAAAAAAATGACCTTTGTACATCCTTATGATGACCCAGAGGTTATTGCTGGACAAGGTACTGTGGCGATGGAAATTTTACGTCAAAAAACGGATGCTATAGAGGCAATTTTTGTTCCTGTCGGCGGCGGTGGTTTAATTGCAGGTATTGCTGTTTATGCAAAATTTGTACGTCCTGATATTAAAATCATTGGTGTTGAGCCAGATGATTCTAATTGCCTACAACAAGCATTAAAAGCGTCTAAACGGGTCACACTAAAACAAGTCGGTTTATTTGCCGATGGTGTTGCCGTAAGGCAGATTGGTAAAGAACCGTTTCGTCTGGCGAGAAGTTTAGTTGATGAAGTGATGACTGTCAGTACCGATGAAATTTGTGCTGCAATTAAAGATATTTTTGATGATACACGCTCTGTACCTGAACCTGCTGGTGCATTAGCCATTGCCGGGCTAAAGAAATACGTTGAACGAGAAAAAGTTAGCGATAAAGCTTTAGTTGCAATAGAAAGCGGCGCTAATATTAATTTTGATCGTCTACGTTATGTTGCCGAGCGTGCGCAAGTCGGTGAGCATAGAGAAATTTTATTGGCGGTCAGGATTCCTGAGCGGCCCGGTAGTTTTTTAGCTTTTTGTAAGTTCTTAGGCAAGCGCAGTATTACTGAATTTAATTATCGTTATTTTGATGATAATAGCGCACAAATATTTGTTGGTATGACGAGTAGTGGGGATATCAATGATAAGGTTGAAATCATTGGTCAACTAGAAGGGCAAGGTTTTACCGTCACGGATATGACGCAAAATGACCTAGCGAAAGAGCATGTTCGCTATATGGTCGGTGGGCATGCCCCTCGTGAGTTAAGTGAAATTACTTATAGCTTACAGTTTCCCGAGCGTCCGGGTGCTTTATTGCGCTTTTTAACTTCTTTAGGGAGTCAGTGGAATATTAGCTTATTTCATTATCGTAACCATGGCTCAGCTTTCGGTAGGGTATTGATTGGCGTACAGATTGCAGCACCTCAAAAAATAGCCTTGCAGTTATGTTTCGAAGCTTTAGGTTTTCGTTATACAGAAGAAACGCATAATCCAGCGTATCAATTATTTAGTGGTGGGCAGGGTTAAGGTCTATGATCTTGAGTAAGCATGTGAGTGCTTAAGTAGGCTCTAAAGTGAGAGAGTAAAGGCTGGCTAAAGCCTACTCCTGTTTATAGCGATCAAAAATACTGGAAATAAAGCCTTATGTTTATCCATTCACTACCGATCTTTTTTGCTTATATACAATTAGGAACACCGCTAGATTTGCTATTAATAGCTTTGTTGGTTTACATTATTGTCTATTTAACGATGCCGAATATAGCACCAACCCAAGAGGGGGAATGTATAGCGCTGAAGGGGCTTTCATTTTATAAATACTTACTTTACGCTTGGTTTGGATCACTAAAATTATGGGTCGTTTTCTGGCCATATTTCATCCTGCTTAATATCAGTTTATATCTTACTGATACGCTCGCGATGCAAGGTAATTTTACTGTATCCAGTTGGGATGAAGTTCATTTTATTCTGTTAACCCCTTCTATTTTTTGGACGCTTTGCGTATGGCGTAATGCCTCTAATACAAAATCAAAATTTAGTGCAGCGGGTGCAGGCTTTATGACGCTTGCAGTATTTTTTGAGTATGCATTAAAATTAGTCATCCGTGATGATTACCCGCGTATTTTTTTCGCTTGCCAAGATATTATGCTGGATTATGCCTCTTGTTTTTAGGCCTAATATACTTTGCTCGGTGATGGTTGCGGATTTTATAATGAGACGTGTTTATTGGCAGCAAGAGCTTGAATAGGAGCATCGCTAGTTACACAGCTATCGTACACGGCCGCTAGAAAGCTGCAGCGGTGACAGTATCAAGTACCATGACTGCCTTTATGATTCTTTTAAAGCAACGGTAACTAATTGCTTTTTCTGTTCTTCACTAAGCTCACAAATATGTGAACAATCGCGTTTATGAATCGCAATACCGTGCCCATGGGTGATAAAGCCGATGACATCATCGCCTTGCTGTGGATAACAGCAGCGTGCAAAATGGGTCAAAATATTATCGTATCCAGCAACGGTAATTTCTATTGAACGGGCTTTAGTCGAAGATTTTTTCTTAGTGACTACTTTTTTAGGGCGTTCTTTAAGGGATTGTAGTGCTTGATTTAATTGCTTGCCAGTAATTTCTTTACGGCCTAAAGCAATAAATAGCTTCTCTATACCTGATAATTTGAATTGTTGTAATAAGTAGCTTAAGTAAGCTTTGTTTAACCCTAAGCGCTTCACTTCTTTTTCTAAGGTTTTCTGACCAAGAGAACTATGCTTGTCTTTATTTTGCTGGCTAATCCAAGTTCTAACTTTTTGAATAGCGCTGGGAGTCTTTAAATATTCTAAATTCGGGTCTATCCAATTAGGGTTAGGCGCAATATCATGGTTCGTTAAAACTTCAACTTGTTCGCCGGTTTGCAAACGGTAGGTTAAGGGAACAATACGCCCATTCACCTTGGCACCGCGACATCGGTGTCCAATATCAGTATGAATAGCGTAAGCAAAATCTAAGGGTGTCGCGCCCTTTACTAGATCAATTAATTCGCCTGCCGGCGTTAAGATATAGACGCGATCACAAAATAATTCAGTACGGAAATTTGTTAATAAGCTATCCTTTTCGGTTTCCTCTAATAATCGGCGTAGCGCCGCGATACTTTTTTCCGTTGCAATATCTTGATTGCTACCTTCTTTATAACGCCAATGCGCAGCGACCCCTAGTTCTGCAAAATCATGCATGTCTTTAGTACGTATTTGTACTTCTATGCGATTTGCATCTTCAGTTAAAATAACCGTATGTAAGGATTGGTAGCCATTATTTTTAGGGTTAGCAATATAGTCATCAAATTCTTTAGGAATACTTTTCCAGTGCTGGTGTAATAAGCCTAAAACCTCATAACATTGTGTTGTTTGATGAACGATGACACGCACTGCTAATAGGTCATATAGCTCATTGATAGGTAGCTGCTTACGCTGCATTTTTTGCCAAATGCTATAAATATGCTTAGGTCGACCTTTTATTTCTGCTTTAATACCGGAAGATTGGAGTTGCTCTTGTAATCGTAAAATAAACCCATGAATGCAAGCTTCTCTATTGATACGCTTATTTTCTAAAGCTTTAGCAACAGAAAGGTAATGACTTGGCTCCAAATAGCGAAATGCATAATCTTCCAAGGCCCATTTTAATTGTCCAATCCCGAGGCGGTTAGCAATAGGTGAATAGAGGTCCAAGGTTTCTTGCGCAATAAAATGGCGCATTTCTTCGGTTTCTTGAGGGAGCTTTTTTAAGCGTGCCAAACGATAGGCAAGCTTAATTAAAATTGCACGAATATCATCAGCAGTAGACAATAACATACGTCTCAGTATCTCAACTTGAGAGGCTTTAGTCGCAATATTTTTAGAGTAGATATTCAGCCGGTTAAGCTCTTTAACATTGGCCACTAAACTGGCAACCGTGCTACCGAATGTTGCTTGAATATCATAATCGGTCAAGCGCCAATCACTTAAAATTGCTGCTAATATCGTTTCTAAATCAACATTAAGTGGCAATAAGTTTAATGCAACATCAAGGCCATGCGGCCGTTGAGCTTCGGTATCAGGCAAGTGATCGACTAAGGCAATTGCCTGATGAATTAAACCATTTTCAGTTGCTGAGAAACGCGTAAAAATATCTTGTTTTACAGGTAAATAGCTGGGCATATCGGTAAAGGTGGGTTAAAAACCCACCCTATTTTAGCTTATAGTTGATGTAGAACACGTTCAGCCGCATCAATAGTTGCAGCAATATCGGCGTCACTATGCACGCCTGAAACAAAGCCCGCTTCAAAGGCAGATGGTGCAAAATAGATACCTTCGTTTAACATGCCATGAAAAAACTGTTTAAATAGTTCTTGGTCACAGCGCATCACCTGCTCAAAGGTACTAATATGATCTTCTTGAGTGAAAAATAGGCCAAACATGCCACCTACGACATTAATTGACATACCAATATTGGCGGCAATTGCTTTAGCTTGTATACCTTCTGCTAGAGTGTGAGTTTTAGCGCTTAATTGCTCGTGAAATTTTGATGCTGATAACAACTCTAAAGTTTTGTAACCTGCTGCCATCGCGACAGGATTCCCAGATAAAGTGCCTGCTTGATAAACAGGGCCTACGGGTGCCAAAGAACTCATAATTTCATGCGCACCACCAAAAGCACCAACCGGCATTCCACCGCCAATAATCTTACCTAAAGTGGTAAGGTCAGGTTTGATATTATAAAGTCCTTGCGCACAATGCTTATCTACACGAAAACCGGTCATTACTTCATCAAAAATTAACAATGCTCCCGAGTCATCACACACTTCACGTAATGTCTCTAAAAAACCGGGTGCAGGCAAAATACAATTCATATTGCCCGCAACGGGCTCGACAATAATGGCGGCAATTTGTTCACCAAGATCAGCAAAAGCTTGTCTCACTCCCTCACTGTCGTTATAAGTCAAAGTAATGGTATCTTCGGCTACCGCAGCCGGTACACCTGGAGAGCTTGGCACACCAAGGGTTAAAGCCCCCGATCCAGCTTTAACCAATAATGAATCAGAGTGGCCATGATAACACCCTTCAAATTTTATGATTTTGTCTCGTTTTGTATGACCTCGTGCTAAACGAATAGCACTCATGGTTGCCTCAGTTCCTGAACTGACCATACGTATTTGTTCGATAGACGGCACTAATTTACATATTTTTTTTGCCATCAAAGTCTCAAGCTCGGTTGGCGCGCCGAAACTTAAACCCTTTGCCGCTGTTTCATTGACCGCATGCAGTACATCTGGGTGTGCATGACCCATAATCATGGGCCCCCATGAGCCAACATAATCTATATATTGCTTATCTTCAGCATCATATAGATAAGCTCCCTTTGCTCGATCAATATAAACAGGCGTTCCACCTACGCCACCAAAAGACCGTACTGGAGAATTCACGCCTCCAGGAATAACAGTTTTGGCATCTGCAAACAAAATAGCGGATTTAGTCATATATACCTCTAGTTTAAAAATAGGCTTACTCTAGCGTAAGCTTAAAAGCTGGACATAGCGTAGCTGCTAAATACCAGGTCATTCGATTTATTAGCAAAAAAAATAATATTTGTATTCATAAGAGCAAAAAGTACCTATCATTATCATTCTAGCGCACTCTATTGCTGAACAAAATACCCTATATAAGGACTTATCATGCAAATTAAATCTTACCAGCTCCCTATCCTCATAGCGGTCGGCCTGTCGCAAGGCTGTTCTTTTTCTGCTAGCTCAGGCAGTTTTTCGGATAGCTCAAAGAGCATATCAGATTCTGTTAGCTCAATCATCAGCAGCCCGTCATCCTCATCGGAAGATGCCGATAAAGACTACCAGATTCAAGTGATGGACTATACTGCCGCCTACCTCTCAACGGCAGGATTTGAGCGGGCAGCCTATGCTCAAGGTATTTCAGAAATTGCTACAGAAGCAGGCATTAGCAATTGGGAAGATGATGAAAATACCTTAATTGGTATTGGTCGTGCGCTGAAAAAAGCCAAATTAACCGGGAGTGTTTACGAAACTTATAAGAGGAGTTTAGCAGACTCTAAGGAAAGCAGAATGCTAATCATCCAAAAAGGTTATGACCAGCAGTAAAATCAGCACTTAGGCTTATAAAAAGAGCAGCAATGACATACTTATATTTAGCGATAGCCATTATTGCGGAGGTAGCCGCAACCAGCGCATTAAAAGCATCAGAAGAATTTACTAGGCTATTTCCCAGTTTAATTGTCGTTACTGGGTATGGGATTGCATTCTATTTTATGACGCTTGTACTCAGAGTCATACCCATCGGTATTACTTATGCCATCTGGTCGGGGGTTGGCATCGTTTTGGTTGCGGTTGTTGGTTTTGTCTTATATAAACAAATACCTGATATTCCGGCAATATTAGGGATGGGTTTAATTATTGCTGGCGTGGTAGTCATACATGTCTTCTCTAAAACGATTAACCATTAAATCTAACCAGTCCATTCAGGTCGATTGGTTTTATAAAGCGTACTATTTCATCCTGCTCTGTATCAAGCGGTCAAGTCATGCTAAGTGTAGAACTGATGTTCGTCGACCTTTATTCCCCCCTACACTATTATATTTATTGCTGACTCTAAGCAACACACAAAACCTTTATGCTCAAGCGGTAAATTACCTCTATATCAATGCCAGTGAAGGCACGGCTAGCGGTGGTCATACAGCGCTTCGTTTCGGTAAGGAAACGTATCATTTTCAGCGTTTTCCTAATGGCATTATTCGCCTAGTTAAACAGGTGAGTCGTGATTTTGATTTTCAATATCGTTACTTAGAAAATAGAACCCTTTACCAAACCCGTATTGAGTTAAATACTGAGCAATATAAGCAGTTACGAGATCATTTTAATCTCCATTTCTTACGACAAAAACAGCAGGATAATTTGCTTCAAGAAGTTAAGCTGAATCTTGCTTTATTAGCGCCAAATTCTACTGATTTCAAAACGCGAATAACGGTGCGTGGTGCAGGCTTATTTGTTCTAAAAACCAATAGCTCAAAAGCTACTGAGTTTTATAGTCAAGAAATTAATACGCGGATTAAGGATAGATTAGATAGTACATTTTTAAAGGCAAAAATTAGTCAACTGGAACAAAATATTGTCAAAATTAAACCCCAACCCTGGCCTGACAATGCCTTACACTTAAGTAAAAGTACTTTTATCTCAGTGCCTTATTCATTTGCTCAACAGTATATAAGTGCCGTCAGCCAATTACTCTTTCTACAGGTCTTGGAAAATAACGCCCCGTTAAACAAAGCCAGTTATTTTTCTCCCGAACATCAACTGTTCTTATTGTCAGAGGGAGAAATTAAAAAAATAATACAATTACAGAGCCTTTTAATCGAGAACTTGCTTAGCCTGCTCAATTCAACGCGACCTGACTCAGGGAATGCCGCGTTGATTTTATATGCTCGTATTATCAGCCTTTCTTATTCGATTAAGTCAGGTCGGTGGATTTTCCTCGATACGTATGCAGACAATAGCCCTCATATTACTTATGCAGAAGTAGCAAGCTATAAAGCGGCTTTTAAAGCACAGCAACAAGCTGCTTTACACTCAATTGCTGACATAAAGCAACAACTCTTTAGTCAGCAAACGATTACCGAAAAAGCCTATAGCCATTTTGAAAGATTAAGTAATTACTATTATGAGCGTGAACGAGGTCTTAATAAGCAGCATGGAATGAGAACTTCCGGCGAACAACACTTGCCCTCAAAAGCCGCCCCTTTACCCACATATTTATTACCAAAACTAAACTCACAAGAAATAGAAACAGCAAAAACTAGGTTAATTCATTATCAAACAAACCTGGTTCAGCAAATGCAAGCACTTTACCCCTATGATTTATTGACTCATAACTGTGTCACTGAAATTTTTGCTACCATCCGCAATGCTCAAGTCGATGCAGGACCATTAGCTAACTTACTCAATATGATACATAAAGATCCTGTGGCCTTTATTCCTTATTTGTCTTTTGCCGATATAGCAAAGCATCATAACCCGCAGGTTTTCACCTCTTTTCGCACGCAACAATTAGAGAAAATGTATGCCCAAGAAAATAATTTGTATGTTTATCTGCGAGAATTTAACACTGTGAGCGCTCGAGACTATAAATATAATGAATTAGATGCGCCCTTTTTATTTTTTACCCATGATCAAATCTGGTCACGCCCCTTATTGGGTACGTTCAACTTAATCATGGCAGGAAGCATCGGTATTTATGGCAGCCTTACTTGGCCGTATGATGCAGGGAAAAACTTAAAGAAAGGCGCGATGGGTATCTTAATGAGTTTACCTGAATTAGCTTTTTTTAATATTCGTAAAGGAACGTATAAGTACTTAGCTTTTCCAGTAAATCCTGAGTAGACCTTAATAGTCTAGGCAAGTTAAACAATATAGTACGGGGAGTAGCGTTTAGATTTTTCCTCAATGAAAAATAGTTCTGAACCGTTTATAACGCTTGTTTTTGGCTATTAACTTTCCTGATCTCAATTCTAAAGAGCCTGTATATTTCATCAAAGTAGCACCAAAAACCGATTAATGTTAAATTGCATGCCTCCTAATAAATATGACTAGCGGGACTCATACTACCCATGCAAGAAAGAAAGTCTAATTTTGATTTCCTATCAGAGCATGATGAGCTTCTCGCGCAATTGGGCATGACAGCAGAACGTGCTTTCATTCCAGATCCTAACACCACATTAGTCAAGATCCGCCAGCTCGGAGAAGCACTTGCTCAAGACATTGCCGCTAGAGTAGGCATCAACCTTGATGACCAAAACCGTCAATTTGACTTATTAAACCAAATTCACCAACAAATAAATTTAGATAAAAATGTACTCGATGCCTTCCACTTTATAAGAAAGATTGGCAATAAAGCAACGCATGACTTTAGCGCTAGCCATCGAGATGCAAAACAATCTCTAAAAACAGGATGGATGCTTGCTCTCTGGTTCCATAAAAGTTTTGGCGGCGATAAAGCCAAAAATTTTACGGCTGGGAAATTCATTGAACCTACCGACCCTTCACTTGAAGTCAGAACGCTAGAAGAGCGCATCCGAATCTTAGAAAAGGCACAACAAAAAGACTCCCAAAGACTTAAAGTTGCAGAAGCCTTAAAAGATGCCGAAGAAAAAAGAGTAGAAGCCGAAAAACAACGTGCTGATGAAATGGCTTCAGAAAGAGAAATATGGGAGGCTTTAGCACAAGAAACAGAGGCAAAACTTGCAGCAGTCAGCGCACAATTTGAGCAGAGCAATAAACGAGCAGCAAAAGAGTTTAATAAACTTCCAGAAAAAGACAAAACCAGCTTTGTTAAAGGCATTTCACAATCGACCCTAGACCTATCAGAAGCAGATACGCGCCTGATAATAGATCAACAACTCAATCACGCAGGCTGGCAAGCAGATACCGAAAATATTACTTACTCAAAAGGCGCAAGACCCGAAGCAAACACCTGCAAAGCCATTTCAGAATGGCCAACCGCAAGTGGCCCCGCTGATTATGTGCTATTTGATGGCTTAAGCCCTGTCGCCATTATCGAAGCAAAAAAACAATCCAAAAATGTTTACGGTGCAATAGACCAAGCAAAGCGATACGCCAAAGGTTTTGATGCTAAAAATGTTGCCGTCATTGAGACAATTCACGGTGAATACAAGATACCTCTGACCTTTGCCACCAATGGTCGCCCCTACTTCAAGCAGCTAGAGCAAGAAAGTGGTATTTGGTTTTTAGATGTAAGAGAGGCCACTAACCAACGTCGCGCCTTACAAGGCTGGTACAAGCCAGAAGAAATAAGAGAATATTTAAGTCATCGTATTTCAGCAGCAGAGAAAACATTGCAGGATATGGACTTCAACTATGATTTCACTCTAAGACCCTATCAAATTGATGCCATCAAAGCCGTTGAGAACTCCATCCAACAAGGTGACAAAACCGCTTTAGTTGCCATGGCGACTGGCACCGGAAAAACAAAAACCTGTATCGCCCTTGTTTACCGTTTACTCAAAGCAGATCGTTTCAGGCGCATCCTCTTTCTGGTAGATCGCTCCGCATTAGGTGAACAAGCAGCAGATGACTTTAATGAAACCCGCATGGAAAATCTCAATACCTTCGCGGATATTTTTGGTCTTAAAGATCTAAAATCATCTCAACCAGACACTGATACAAAAGTTCATATCGCAACCATACAAGGCATGGTTAAACGTATTCTTTACAGTCGCGATATAGAAGATAGACCCAGCATAGGGCAATACGACTGTATCGTAGTAGATGAATGTCACCGCGGCTATCTAATGGATAGAGAAATGAGTGATACCGAAGTCAACTTTCGTGACCAAACGGATTATATCTCTAAATACCGTTCTGTTATTGAATACTTCGATGCCTATAAAATTGGGCTAACAGCCACACCAGCACTGCATACCTCGCAGATTTTTGGCAACCCTATTTATAGTTACAGTTATACCGAAGCCGTAGTTGATGGCTTCTTAATTGATCACAAACCCCCAGTGCGTATTATCACTAAGCTAGCGCAAGACAACATTAAGTACGAGGTCAATGATGAAGTTGCAATCTATAACAAGCAAACAAAACAGGTTGAGCTATTCAACACGCCCGACGAGCTAGAATTTGACGTTTCACAATTTAACCGAAATGTTATTAGCGAAAACTTCAATCGTGCAGTGATAAAACACCTAATAGAAAAAGACTATATCAACCCCTATCAAGAGGCAAAAACACTGGTTTTTTGTGTCACCGATAAACATGCCGACAGGGTGGTAAAGCTCTTTAAAGAGGTCTGTGATGAGTATCATGGCGAAATTGAAGATGATGCCATTCAAAAAATTACTGGGCAAACTGACAAGCCACTCGAAAAGATAAAGTATTTCAAAAATGACCGCCTGCCCAATATTGCCGTGACCGTTGATTTATTAACCACCGGTATCGACGTACCCAAAATCACTAATCTTGTTTTTTTAAGGCGCGTTAATAGTCGCATATTATTTGAACAAATGCTCGGTCGTGCCACCCGCCGTTGTGATGAAATTGGCAAAGAAACCTTTAATATCTTTGATGCTGTAGACATCTACGATAAATTACAAGCCACCAGCAGCATGAAGCCAGTGGCAAGCGATCCAAAACTTACCTTTACAAAACTTGAGAGTGAACTAAGCGGTTCAACAGATGACAGCCTGACTGAATTAGCACGCGACCAATTTTTAGCAAAATTACAAAGCAAGCGCCGCCATTTAACCGATCAACAACAGCAGCAATTTGAAATCATTACCGGGCAATCACCCGAAGGTTTTATAAAAGACCTGCAAAATATGGGCATTAAAGAAATGACGGGCTGGTTTACGCAGCACCCCGGTCTAGGTGAAATACTAGATGCAAAATTAGGCGGCTCATCAACACCTATCGTTATATCAGGGCATGAGGATCAAGTGATTGATGTGCGTCACGGCTATGGTGATAAGCAAAAACCTGAAGATTATCTAAAAGCCTTTGATAACTTCGTCAATGCCAACTCAAATCGCCTTGCCGCTTTAGAGCTTGTGATAAAACGCCCATGGGAACTCACTCGACAAAATCTAAAAGAAGTCGCTATGGAGCTGGAGAAAAATTCTTTTAGAGAGCAAGACTTAAAAGCCGCATGGCACGATGTCAAAAATGAAGATATTGCCGCGCGTATCATGGGCTTTATCCGCCAAGCGGCATTAGGTGAGCCATTAATCCCATGGGAAGATCGAGTCAACCAAGCCCTGCAAACCCTACTCGCGGTTAAAGCTTGGACAACGCCTCAAAAGAACTGGCTCGAAGCTATAGCCAAACAAACCATTGCAACCACCGTAGTGGATAACAAAGCATTAAATAACGGCATACTCAAAGATCAGCAAGGCGGTATACGCCGAGCCAATAAGCTCTTTGATAATAAAGCCGAACAAGTACTAGAAGACTTTCGCAAAGCACTTTGGGCTTAAAGCATTATGTCTTTCTAAATAAACGCGTACAAAACCGTGAAAAAGTGAGGGGTGTGCTTTAATACTTCCTATTTTCAGAAATATGGAATACTAATCATGAGTAAAACCAAAACATGAGTACCCAAGACCTAATCAACAAACTCTGGAATCTGTGTAATGTCTTACGCGATGACGGCGTAACCTATCAAGAATACATCAATGAGCTAACCTTTCTGATTTTCCTCAAAATGATTGAAGAAACAGGCGACGAAAACAACCTGCCAGCAGGCTACCGCTGGGAAGATTTAAAAGCCCATAACGCGGCAGATAGACTAGAAGAATACAAAAAGCTACTTATCCACTTAGGCTCTCACGGCTCTAATATCACCAAAGCCATTTTTAACAATGCCAATACCGTGATTCGCAAACCTGCCACACTCACCAAGCTGGTGACAGAAATCGACAAACTCGACTGGTACAGCGCCAAGACAGAAGGCTTGGGCGATATGTACGAAGGTTTGCTCGAAATCAACGCCACCGAGAAGAAATCAGGCGCGGGGCAATACTTTACCCCACGGGTGCTGATTGATGTCATGGTCAAACTCATGCAACCCAGTTTGGATGACGTGATTGTAGACCCCACCGCAGGTACGGGCGGTTTTTTAATTAGCGCACATCACTATATCGAAGCTCATAACGACACCCAAACACTCAACGAAAGCGCTTATAAAAAATACAAGGAAGATACCTTCTTCGGCATGGAGCTAGTCTCCGACACCCACCGACTCGCGATGATGAATCTGATGCTACACGGGCTATCGGTAGACGGTAAAAATACAGGCATACTCTACGGCGATACCCTCTCCAACGAAGGCAAGCAACTACCGCAAGCCAGCCTTGTCTTAGCTAACCCGCCGTTTGGCACAAAAATGGGCGGTGGCGAAGCAACGCGTGATGACTTAGTGCATTACACCAGCAATAAACAACTCGCCTTTTTGCATTTGATTTATCACCGCATCCTCAAAGCAGGTGGACGCGCTGCTGTGGTATTGCCCGACAATGTGCTGTTTGAAGGCGCTACAGGCAAAGCCATCCGCCAAGACTTAATGGAAAAATGCAATCTGCACACCATTCTCAGACTGCCCACTGGTATTTTTTATGCCGCAGGGGTCAAAACCAATGTACTGTTTTTTAGCAAACCCAAAGACACCCGCCAAGATAAAGGCAATACCAAAAACGTCTGGGTGTATGACCTACGCGCCAATACCGCCCAATTTGGCAAACGCAACACACTCACCGCGCAACACTTTGATGAATTTATCCAATGCTTTGGCGATGCCCCCTTTGAAGCAAACGACAACAAACGCCAAGCCATCCATAAAAAACTCGACCAAAAACTGGCGCAAAGCAAAGATGAAAGCCGCTTCCGCTGTTATAGCCGTGAAGAGATTAGAGAAAAA
>Ga0256840_1003184_pt1 | contig 13546 bp, 8 predicted proteins | sample 355202metaG_FD_185969 | JGI IMG/M metagenome (GOLD analysis project Ga0256840, IMG submission 185969) | Hydrothermal vent microbial communities from Mid Atlantic Ridge, Atlantic Ocean - 355-202 | ecosystem: Environmental > Aquatic > Marine > Hydrothermal vents | place: Atlantic Ocean: Mid...
TTTGATTATGAAGAGTTAATCTCTAAAATATTGAGTTATTCAGAAAACCTCACTTTTTTAAAAAGCCTGGAATATCCAATGAAATCACATAAATTAGTTGCTTAGTCTAAGGTGCGAAACTTTAGATATTTATTTACTACGCCTTATCAACAAGAACATTACCAACTTACACTTAATAAAAATCAAGACAATAATTATTTACTCGGTTTTGTTTATACTTTTTAATAATGAAAAAAAATTTAGTCCTTTTTGTTTTTTTTATAGGAATTTTTACAAGTTCTTCCCAAACTTTAGACAGTTTAAAAACAGAAACACAAAGCTATTTAATACATACAGATTTGAGTTATGAATTTTCAAAACCTAAGTTTTTTGATATGTTTAGGTATATTCCTAAAGATTTGGTTGGTTTAGGTAAATATATTATCGATAAAAAAAATATTACGCCTATTGTATTGGCAACTTCTAGCACTATTGTTATGATGCCTTTTGATGAAAAATTAACCAAAGGTGCGGCTAACTTAGGAAATCAAGTAAATTTAGACAACGAAGGAACGTATTTTAGAATAAAAGGAGTTAGAATGTTGCCAAGTAATTTACCTGCAGCAATCTATTTTATTGGTAATGGTGGAACAACGCTACTTTTAAGTAGTGGTTTTTTTATTGCAGGAAAAATTAAAAACGATTACAGAATGCAAACCACTTCAAGTGAATTGGTTGAGGTGCTTATTTCTACAGGATTGGTTTCACAAACCTTCAAACGTATAACAGGAAGACGTAGTCCAACAAGTGGAAAAATGGAAAAAAACGCCAGTTTTCAATGGACACCCTTTCCTAGCTTTAAAGCTTATCAAACGCATACTCCAGAATACGATGCGATGCCTTCTGGTCATTTAATGACCTATATGGCTTCACTCACAGTAATTGCAACCAATTATTCCGAAGTAAAATGGATAAAACCTGTTGGATATTCACTAGCAGGATTACTTGCTTTTCAAATGGTGAGCAGTAAGGTGCATTGGACATCAGATTATCCTTTTGCTATGCTATTTGGATATGTTATTGGAAAAAATATTGCACAAAGACGAATACATAAAACACATTCCGTTAAAATAGGACAACAAGAAGTAAACTATAAAACAAACTACAGTTTATCTACAACTAACGGATTTACTACCATTGGTTTGCATATTTCTTTTTAAAAACGCCTTCTATTACACAACGACTTCACAATCGTAATTATCGTATTTTTTCTCTACAGCAAACTTTCGCATTGCGTGAAAATGTTGATGTTCTTCACTATGCTCTAATTGATCGTGATGTTCTTTTGTATCCCAATATTCAACTAAAAAATAAACATGTTCATTGTTTAAATCTTTAAAAATATGGAAATGATCTAATCCAGCAGGTTTTGCAGAATACTTTTCTTCAAATTTTTGAAGTTCTAAAAAGGTGATATCTTCACCTTCTCTAATTTTGAATGAAACAATTTTTACATACATAACTATAAGATTTTAAATTATATGTCAAAGTTAAGATACAATTGCTTAAAATTTTATAACATAAATCAGTTATTAATAATTATTTTTGTTTATTTTATAGGAACTATAAAGATCGAACACTGAAGACTGAACACTGAAGACTGAAGACTGAACACTGAGTACTGAACACTAAACACCAAAAATAAAACCCATAGGAATATACATTCACATACCATTTTGCAAACAAGCCTGTTATTATTGCGACTTTCATTTTTCTACCTCTTTAAAGAAAAAAGACGATTTATTATTGGCTTTAATAAGGGAATTGGAACTCTGTAAAAACGAAATTACTCAACCTATTGAAACTATTTATTTTGGTGGAGGAACACCTTCTATCCTATCAATAAAAGAAATAAATTTACTTCTTAAAACAATTTATACTAATTATACTGTAATTGATGATGCAGAAATAACCTTAGAAGCCAATCCAGATGATTTAAACGAAGAAAAAATTATTAATCTCTCTAAAACGAAGGTAAACAGATTGAGTATTGGAGTTCAATCGTTTTTTAACGATGATTTACAATTTATGAACCGTGCACATAACGCAAATGAAGCTTTAAAATCTTTACAAATTGCTACAAAATACTTTAATAACATTACCATTGATTTAATTTATGGAATACCTCATTTGAGTAATGAAAAATGGCGAAACAATTTAAAAACAGTATTTGATTTAGGAATAAATCATATTTCAAGTTATGCTTTAACTGTTGAAGAAAAAACAGCTTTATATCAATTTATTAAAAAAGGAAAAATAAAACCTTTAGATAAAGAATTGGCTTTAGCTCAATATCATATTTTATTAGAAGAAACACAAAAACAAGGTTTTATTAATTACGAAACTTCTAACTTTGGAAAGCAAGGCTTTTTCTCTAAGCACAATACTTCTTATTGGTTGGGAAAACCGTATCTTGGTATTGGACCATCAGCACACTCATATAACGGAAAAACAAGAAGTTGGAATGTAAAAAATAATATTCAGTATATTAATGCTTTAAAAAAAGATAAAATTCCGCAAGAAATTGAAATGTTAAGTGAAAACGATGTTTTTAATGAAACTATAATGATTGGTTTACGTACTATTTGGGGAATTTCTTTAAATGAAATTGAAGAACAATTCGGATTTACCAAAAAAAAGCACTTGCTAGAACAAATTCAAAAACATCTTAAAAACAATACTTTATCACTCAATAACAGCACTATTACTACAACAAAAAAAGGAAAATTTTTAATAGATGGTATAGCAAGTGATTTGTTTTTAGTGGATTAATTTATAAGGTTCTAGTTTAAAATTGTTTTGTTTATTTTTGTATAATACCAATTCTGTTTTGATGTTTAATTGGTATAATCAGGAGATGCTGAAATAAATTCAGCATGACGATGTTCCGTGTAAATTAGTGTAATTCGTGGCTGAAAACCTGTGTAAATCTGCGTTATCTGTAATATCTGTGTTCAAATATACATAAAGCTTTCCATACAGTTCTGCGTAAATCTGTGCAATCTGCGGGAGATTTAACCACAAGGAGCTTTTTATTGCTTCGAAATAGAATCTAAATACAAATCTTCCACTTTTTTTCTTGCCCAAGGTGTTGTTCGTAAAAATTTTAAACACGATTTATATGTAGGATTGCTCTTAAAACAGTTAATATTTATTCTATCAGCTAATTTATTAAAACCATATTCATCAATTAAAAACTCAAGTATTTCGGCTAGTTTTATTCCGTGTAACGGATTGTTAGGTTGCTTTTGTATTTGCTTTTGTGTCATGAGGTAAAAATAGTAAAAAATACGGAAAGGTATTATAGCTCTTTATAATGATGAAATTTTCTTTATTTACTCACACCGTGACTCAAAGTCTCGGTGTGAGTTTCAAACCTAAGTGAGGGTTTCACTTCAAGTGAAGCCCTCACTATGAGTAAAATTGTTTTTTTATTTAAAACAAAAAAATGGTTTCTCAAAGAGAAACCATTTTCCGATTGGAGGTTTAAACCAATCTAATCAACTAACCAAACCTTATCTTTTATGTTTTTTTGTGATTTTTGTATGTTGCGTAAGCACTTTTGTTTTTCTTATAACTTTAAATCGTTTTCTTGGAGTTTTTGTTACCTTACTTCCTCCTTTTTTATAAATAATATTTTCTAATCCTTCAAATTCATAACTTGTACCAGAACTTATATGATACAATTCAATTTTTCCATCATTTAAAACAGTTAATTCAAACTCTTCAAAATCCGTGCCACTATAATTTAAAGTCAATACTTTTAAAGTGTCAGAGCCTTGTACGTTGGCTATTTCGTATGTTCCTTGAAAATCCCATATTAAATCTTCTATAGCTGTTCCTTCATTGTCTTGAGAAGATTTAAAAACATTTACATTATCAGGTATAAAGGCTAAAAAGTTTTCATTATCAAATGGATTTTCTTCACCATCAAAAGTTCCTGTTTTTTCCCAAGTAACATATTCTTGTAAGAAATATTCTAAGTTTTCATAGAATATTTTATCGTAATCAAAATTAGTTACACTATATGGAATTAAAGTATAGGTTACATTTCTATCTAAATCTCTAAATTTTATTTTATTGGCATTCACTTGATAAACTTCAAAATCTATATAACCATCAAGGTCATGATCAACAGTTAAAACATCGCCATCAGTACTATAAAAACCAATTTGATCTCCATAACCGCTACCAACTGCTCCTAAACCTACTAAGTTGTTGTTTGCGTATATTTTTCCGTTTTCAAACGATATAGTAAAAGCCAAAGACATAAAACGAGTATCACTAGAACCTGTAGTTTGATTATAATCAATATACCATAAATCTGATGATTGTAATAATTCATCAAGACTTATAGAGTCTTCATATTGAGTTATATACTCATCATTATTTATTATACAAGAACTGAATAAGACAGTTGTTAATAGCAATATTAAGGTTAATTTTAGCGTTTTCATAATCGGTACTTTTAGTGTTAAAACGGAATAAATTCCTTCCATTTTAATTGTTATACTAAAAGTAGTTTCAATTTCTATGCCAAATAATTTTTTTCAAAAGAATACCTTTATTATTAAACTATATAATTACATTTGCAGTTCACATTATTACTAACTAATTATGAAGACCATACAGTTTAGACAAGCTATTGCAGAAGCAATGAGTGAAGAAATGCGAAGAGACGAAAGCGTTTATCTTTTAGGTGAAGAAGTTGCTGAATACAACGGAGCATATAAAGCATCTAAAGGAATGTTAGATGAGTTTGGAGCAAAACGAGTAATTGATACACCTATTGCGGAACTTGGTTTTGCAGGGATTGCTATTGGTTCTACCATGACAGGTAATCGTCCTATAGTGGAATATATGACCTTTAACTTTTCCTTAGTAGGAATTGATCAAATCATAAATAACGCCGCAAAAATTAGACAAATGAGTGGTGGACAGTTTAATTGTCCTATTGTTTTTAGAGGCCCAACAGGTTCCGCAGGTCAGTTAGGCGCAACACATTCACAAGCTTTTGAAAATTGGTTTGCCAATACACCTGGTTTAAAGGTGATTGTACCTTCAAATCCGTATGATGCCAAAGGCTTGTTAAAAGCTGCAATACGTGATGATGATCCTGTAATTTTTATGGAATCTGAACAAATGTATGGAGATAAAGGCGAAGTTCCAGAAGGTGAATATGTACTTCCTATTGGAGTTGGTGATATTAAAAGAGAAGGTACTGATGTTACCATCGTTTCTTTTGGGAAAATCATTAAAGAAGCCTATAAAGCTGCAGATATTTTAGAAAAAGAAGGGATTTCTGTTGAAATAGTTGATTTACGAACTGTAAAACCAATGGATCGTGAAATGATTTTAACTTCGGTTAAAAAAACAAATCGTTTGGTTATTTTAGAAGAAGCTTGGCCTTTTGGTTCAGTTGCTTCAGAAATTACCTTTTTAGTTCAAGAACAAGCTTTTGATTATTTAGACGCTCCAATTAAACGAATAACAACTGCAGATACTCCAGCACCATATTCTCCTGTTTTATTAGAAGAATGGTTGCCAAATGCAAACGATGTTGTAAAAGCTGTTAAAAGCGTTATGTACAGATAAAAAAAATTAAATGTAGAATTCCTTTTCTCTTTTGGAAAGGAATTTTATGTTAAAAAATATTCTCAATCAAAAAGGGAACAATAATTGCAGATTCTTTATCTAATTATAAAAAAATACCAATTTGGAAATAAAATTGATATTATTTTAAACTAAATAAATTTATGAAAAATACACTTTTAATATTCGTCTTACTTTTTTCAAGCCTTACTTTTGCTCAAACAAAAGTAAAAGGTAAAATAATAGATGAAAGTGGAGAACCTATTGCTTTTTGCAATATTATTTTTAAAAATTCTATTAAAGGAACAACTTCTGACGAAAACGGAAATTTTTATCTAGAATCTAAAAAAACCTATCCAGAAATGGTCGTTTCTTTTATGGGTTTTGAAACGAAAACAATTCCGTTAAAAAAAACCAATTACAATTTAGAAATTGTCTTAAAGGAAGAAGGCGCTACACTAAATGAAGTGGTTTTATATGCAGGAAAAGTAAAAAGAAAAGGAAATCCTGCCATTGCCATCTTAAAAAAGATGTGGAAAAAGAAACGTAGAAACGGTATTTATTTATACAATCAGTACCAATATGATAAATATGAAAAAATTAAATTTGACCTCAATAACATCGATGAAAAATTTAGAAATAAAAAAATTTTTAAAGGAATGGATTTTGTTTTTGAACAAATAGACACTTCAGATGTTACAGGAAAAAATTATTTACCTTTCTTTATTAATGAATCTCGTTATAAAACTTATGGAAAAAACACTTTTCCTACCAAAGTAAGAGATGAACTGGTTGCCAATAGAAATTCAGGAACTAAAAATAATCAAAATGTAAACGAGTTTTTAAAACAATTGTATGCAGACTATAATGTGTATGATAACTTTATTAACCTTTTTGATAAAGCTTTTACAAGTCCGTTATCAAAAGTTGGTCCTTATACCTATAATTACGTATTGACAGACAGTGCTTTTATTGGTGATAAATGGTGTTATAACATTACTTTTTATCCTAGACGGAAAAATGAAATGACTTTTAAAGGTGATTTTTGGGTAAACGATACCACTTTTGCTGTGAAGAAAATCCAGATGAATGCAAGTAAAAGCGCCAATATAAACTGGATTAAAGAAATTTATTTAGAACAAGAATTTACCGTATTAAACGACTCTGTGTTCTTAATGAAAAGAGACCATATGATGTCTGATTTTTCTCTTAGTAAAAAAGAAGAAAAACGAGGTATTTACGGAAGAAGAACAACATTATATGATAATTATAAATTCAATCTTAAAAAAGAAAAAGGCTTCTATTCACAGCGTGATAAAGCAGATTATGATTTATCTATCTTTACCAAAGATGATGATTATTGGAAAAAAAACAGACTTGAAAAGTTAAGCAATAAAGAAAAAGATATTTATAAGTTAATAGATACTTTACAGTCTAATAAAACCTTTAACAGGTTATATACCATGACTGAAGTTTTGGCTTCTGGTTATTGGCAATTTATTCCAGGTTTTGATTTTGGACCAGTTTTCTCCACCTTTGGATCTAATGACGTTGAAGGATTTAGAGTAAGAGCAGGAGGACGTAGCTATATTCACGAGTACGATAGATTTAGAATTGAAGGTTACGGAGCTTATGGTTTTACCGATCAAAAATTTAAGTATGGCTTTGCTGCTAAATGGTTGGTAAATAGAAAAAATAGATTAATTGTTTCTTTTGGTAATCGTGATGATATAGAACAAACAGGTGTGAGTTTAACTACTTCTAACAATGTAATGGACAGGAGTTTTGCCTCATCATCTTTCTTTTCAAGAGGAAGTAATTATAGATTAACCGATTTGAATATTAGTAATTTGGCTGTTTCTTTTGACCCTATTAAAAATTTAACTTTTACGGCTGGTGCGACCTATAAAGACATGAAATCTGCTGCTCCAGATCAATTTAATATCGATTTTATTAATGATGATGGCGCAGTACAATCTACTATTAATCAAACGGAATTAGACTTGGTTGTTAAATTTACTCCAGGAAGAAAAAGTGGAGGATTTGGTGTAGATCAACAAACGGCAAATTTTGGACGATATCCTATTTTTTACTTATCTTATACTAAAGGAGTAAAAGGCTTATTAAATAGTGATTTTGATTTTAATAAATTACAGTTATACTACAAACAACGCTTCCAAATTGGAGGTATAGGAAAATTAAAATATACGTTTGAAGTAGGAAAAACCTTTGAAAGTGTGCCTTTGTCTTTATTAGATGTTGTTCCTGGGAATCAATCGCCTTTTATGGCTGCAAGAACTTTTGATTTGTTAGATTACTATGAATTTGTAACCGATCAATACGCTTCATTGCATTTAGAACATAATTTTAATGGACGATTTTTTTCTAGAATTCCGCTCATTAAAAAACTAAATTTACGTGCAATAGTTGGAGCAAGAGGTGTTATTGGTTCAATTTCTGATGAAAATATTGCAAGAAACGCATCTCCTTTTATTTATCAAGCACCAGAAAAAATGTATTGGGAATATCATGCAGGAGTTGGTAATATTTTAAAATTATTGCGTGTGGATTTTGTGTTTAGAGGAAATTATAGACATGTACCTAATGCCACAAACTTTGCTATAAAAGGCGGAATTAATTTTGAGTTTTAGAGGAGGTTTTAACGCTTAATCATTATTTTTTGGCTCAACTTGTAAATTGCGTTGATGTGAATTTATTAACCACAAAGACCACAAAGTTTCTACACAAGGTGCGCAAAGCTGTATGTGAATTGTTAAAATCAAACAACAAACAAGTCCAAAAAAATATTAAAGATATGTATGTATATATGGAACAATTTTCCCGAACAGCTTTGTGAACTTAGTGCCTTCTTAGTGTCCCTTGTGGTTAATTTAACAACGCAATTTCAAACTAGAGCCTATTTTTTTTACCTAAGCTTAAACAAATTATTTAGTTGAAATGTTGTGTATTTATTGAAACACAGATGTTACGGATTGCGCATATTTTCAACTGATTTTCAGCCACGAATTATCACAAATTAACACGAATTATTTAAGCGTGAAATTTACACAAATTTCTAGGTATTTCTAATGTGCCTATGTGGTTAAAAACCACACAGCTAGTGTCATCTTCTTTATGCACTTTGCGAAGATTCCGTAAAAAACGTTAAATCACAGGATAAACTTATTTCAACATTGCCTCAATTCCTGGTAATTTTTTACCTTCTAACATTTCAAGCATCGCTCCTCCTCCTGTTGAAACATAACTTACTTTATCGGCAAAGCCAAATTGTTTTACAGCAGCTACACTATCTCCTCCACCAACAAGCGAAAAAGCACCTTCAGCAGTAGCATCTGCAATAGCATAACCAAGTTCTTTTGTACCTTTAGCAAATTTTGGAAATTCAAAAACACCTAAAGGACCATTCCAAAGTATGGTTTTAGATCCTGCAATTACAAAGGTGTTTCCAATATTGGTTTTTGGACCCGAATCTAATCCCATCCAACCATCAGGAATATCATTTGATTCAATAATGAGTGTATTTGCATCATTGCTAAAACTATCTGCAGCAACAACGTCAATAGGTAAATGAATTCTTGTTTTATTGGCTTTTGCTTTGGCTAATATATCTAAAGCTAAAGCTAGTTTATCATCTTCAACCAAAGAATTTCCAATATTCCCACCTTGTGCTTTAATGAATGTAAATGCCATTCCTCCACCAATAATAATATTATCAACTTTGTCCATTATATTATTGATAACCTCAATTTTACTAGAAACTTTTGCGCCTCCAATTATGGCAGTTACTGGTTTTACACTATTATTTAGCACATAGTTAATACTTTCAATTTCTTTAGCTAAAAGTAAACCAAAACATTTTTCATTTGGAAAAAACTGAGCAATTATTGCAGTAGAAGCATGTGCTCTATGTGCTGTACCAAAGGCATCATTCACATAAATATCTCCTAATTTGGATAGTTTTTCAGCAAAAGCAATATCACCTGCTTTTTCTTCAGGATAAAAACGTAAATTTTCTAAGAGTAATACTTCACCATTTTTTAGATTAGAAACTTCTTGTTCCACTTTATCACCAATACAGTCATCTATAAACTTTACTTTTACACCTAAAACTTTACTTACTGTTGAAAGAATATGTTTTAAAGAATACCTTTCATCTACTCCTTTTGGTCGTCCTAAATGTGACATTAATACAACTTTTCCACCATCTGCTAAAACTTTATCTATGGTTGCTTTGGCTGATTGAATTCTAGTAGCATCAGTTACTTGAAATTTATCATCTAATGGCACGTTAAAATCAACACGAATAATGGCTGCTTTATCTTTAAAATTAAAATTATTTACGGTTTTCATCTCTTAAATGTTTATGGAACAAAGATATTGATTATAATTGATTAGAGATGTTGTTTTTTAGGTTTTTTAAATTGATTAAAGCATCCATATTTTCCACGCATATAAATTATTTAACAGCAATTATCAATTAAATAACAATTAATTAGTTTTCTTTTGTACTTTTATACTCTCAAAAATATATTTTTGAAATATTGCTATTTATCATCTAATTTAAGTCTTTGTAAATGAAAACAAAAATCCAATTTTTAATCATTAGTTTATTCTTAATTACACTATCATCTTGTAAAAAAACTAATAAATCGGTAAAAACCGATAGTCTTTTTAAATTTAAAAATTACGTCTATTTTACCACTTCTGGAAGAGTTTCTACTCAAGAACCAATAAAAATTACTTTAGCTAAAGATGTAGCAAGTTGGGAAGCCAATCAAGAGTTAAAAGATGATTTTTTTGATATTTCTCCATCAGTAAAAGGAAAATTACAAGCACAAAACAAACGTACAGTAGTTTTTCAACCAGAAGAAGGCTTAAAAGCTGATACAGAATATACAGTAACGGTAAATCTTAAAAAACTTTTTCCAAATATTAAAAAAGAGTTTAAAGAATACACCTTTTCGTTTAAAACTATTCAGCAAAATTTTAAAGTAAATACCAACTCCTTACAATCATACTCAAAAGATTGGCAATATATAAAAGGAGAAATTAAATTAGCTGATGTAATGAAAGCTAATCAAGTAAAACAATTAATTTCAGCTACTTACAAAGGTAATTCTTTAAAGATAAAATGGGATAATGATTTACAACAAGCACGTAATTTTCCGTTTACCATAGACAGTATTCAGCGTTTTGATGAGGATAGAGAAGTGTTAATTAAATGGAATGGTAGCAAATTAAACATAGACAATTCAGGTGAAAACACTTTTAAAATTATAGGTAAAAATAATTTTTCTGTGGTTGGAGTAAACGTGTTGCAAAATCCATCTTTACACCTAGAAATCAACTTTTCTGACCCTTTAAAAAAACAACAAAATTTTAACGGATTGGTACATCTTAAAAAAGCAGGAAAATTAAAATATGTAGTTAATGGAAATGTGCTTAATGTATATCCAAGCAATAGAATTGTTGGCAATGTAGCTTTAGATGTTTATAGAGGAATTAAAAGCGAAGATGGTGTAAAACTCAAAAAAGCCTATGCAGAAACAGTTGCTTTTGAACAGTTAAAACCACAAGTTGCGTTGGTGAATTCAGGTGTTATTTTACCTAATTCAACCGATTTAAAATTCAATTTTAAAGCTGTTAATTTAGCTAAAGTTGATGTAAGAATTATTAAAATTTACGAAAACAATGTTTTACAATTCCTTCAAGATAATGATTTAAACTCTAACAACTCTTATGCTATTAGAAAAGTAGGAAGACGTATCGCCAAAAAAACCATTACTTTAATTGAAAACGAATTAGATAATAACGGAAAATTTAAAGTCTATTCTGTTGATTTAGCCAAAATGATTAACGCAGAACCTGGCGCAATTTACAGAGTAGAACTCAGTATAAAACCTGAATATTCTTTATACGATTGTAATGCAGGAGTTAGCAGTACCAATGATGATGAAGATGATGAAGACGACTATTACGAAGATGATTTTTATTACGATGAAGACCGTAATTATACCGTAGCAGAAGCAGCAGATTTAGAGGAACGTGAAGAGCAATATTGGGATAATTTAATCTATTCCTACAAAAACAACCGTTATTATAATTGGGAAGACCGTAAAAACCCGTGTAAAGAAGCATATTATTCACAAGATAAAAGAACGGTTTCGCAAAATATTTTAGCTTCAAATTTAGGCGTAATCGTTAAAAAAGGCGAAAACAAAAATTATTACTTTGCCGTAACCGATATTTTAACTACTGAACCAGTTTCTGGTGCAAAAATTACCTTGTATAATTTTCAGCAACAAGAAATTGGTTCAACCTCAACCGATAGTGACGGAATGGCTTCTTTTCAACAAGACAGAAACGCCTATTTTGCCATTGTAAATAAGAGTTTAAACACTACTTATATTAAGCTAGATGATGGTCATTCTTTATCGTTGAGTAAGTTTAACGTATCTGGTAAAAAAATTCAAAAAGGATTATTAGGTTATATTTATGGTGAACGTGGCGTTTGGCGTCCTGGTGATACCTTGCACTTAAATTTCATTTTAAATGATAAAGCCAATAAATTACCTGATGGTCATCCTGTAAGAATGGAAATTACAGATGCTCGTCAGAAATTAGTCTATAAACAGGTTGTAACCGAAGGCGTTAACGGTTTCTACAAATTTGATGTTCCAACTTCAACAGATTCCCCAACAGGAAACTGGAATTGCAAGGTAAGTGTTGGTGGTGCAAATTTCTACAAATCACTTAAAGTGGAAACTATAAAACCAAATCGTTTAAAAATAAATATCGATTTCTCTGATGATGTGCTACACGCAAAAAAACCAGTAGATGGTAAATTAGGCGTAAAATGGTTGCATGGTGCTCCTGCAAGAAATTTAAAAGCAGATGTAAAAGTAAAATTCACCAATTCTTATAAAGGATTTAAAAATTATCCAAAATACGAATTTAGAGATCCTACTCGCTCTTTTGATAGCGAAGAAATTACATTATTCGATGGTAAATTAGACGATAACGGAGAAGTAAACATCCACAAAAAAATAAATTTAAGTACCAATGCTCCAGGAATGTTGCGAGCATCGTTTTTTACTAGAGCTTTTGAAAATGGAGGCGATTTTTCAATGGATGTATTCTCTAAAGATTACGCTCCGTATATTTCGTTTGTGGGATTAAAATCACCTAAAGAACATGCTTATGGCTCTTTTTACACCAATGAAGATGTGAATTTTGATATCGTTACCGTAGATGATAGAGGAAACCCTATAAAACGTAAAGGATTACAAGTTAAAATTTACGAAATAAAATGGCGTTGGTGGTGGTCTTCATCTTATGACGACCTAGCATCGTATAGTGGAAGTGAATATCATGAACCCTATAAATCCTTTAAAATAAATACCGATGCCAACGGAAAAGCATCCTTTAAAGTAAACATTAAAGAAACCGATGATTACTATGGTGGAAGATACTTAATTAGAGTATATGATCCAAAAAGTGGTCACGCAACTGGTAGAACTGCCTATTTTTATCGTGATTGGTGGAAACGTGGTAATGATAGTGATCCAGAAGCTGCTAAAATGCTTGTTTTTTCTTCCGATAAGGATAAATACAACGTTGGTGAAACTGCAAAAATTACCTTTCCTTCTGGTACTGAAGGTCGTGCTTTAGTTAGTATTGAAAACGGAAATGAAGTTATTTCTCAACAATGGGTAAAAACTAAAAAAGGCGAAACTACCGTAGATTTACCTATAACCAAAGTAATGGCTCCAAATGTGTTTGTAAATATTTCGCTGTTACAAAAACACGCTCAGGTAAAAAACGATTTACCTTTACGTTTATACGGAATTATCCCTTTATTGGTTGAAGATCCAAATACCAGAGTACAACCTGT
>Ga0256840_1003185_pt1 | contig 13541 bp, 14 predicted proteins | sample 355202metaG_FD_185969 | JGI IMG/M metagenome (GOLD analysis project Ga0256840, IMG submission 185969) | Hydrothermal vent microbial communities from Mid Atlantic Ridge, Atlantic Ocean - 355-202 | ecosystem: Environmental > Aquatic > Marine > Hydrothermal vents | place: Atlantic Ocean: Mid...
AAAAATCTGCGCAATCTGGGTGAGTTATTTATTGCCAGTTGCCTTAGCTGTTTTATAAATTCAACCATTAAGATTTATTTTTTACATATTTCTGATAATTAATAGAAATTTTAAGCCCAATAAATCGCCCTGACATTTTAATCAATTCATCCGTACCCTTATCAAAGCTTAACTTAACAACACTTAAAGCCCTGTCTTCATAACCCTCATCAATACCCTGGGTTTGTAATTGAAAATGGTAGAGATAAACATCTTTATCAGCTTCATGTTCAATGGCTAATGGCTCTCCTAGCTGAGCGAGCACTTGTGCTTTTTGTGGCAGTTCTGTATCAATTTTTTCAATAAGATCGGTATTAGCCTTTATTTGCCGTTTACCCTGATTTATTTCAGCTCCTGCAATTGACCGTATCGATATTTCTAAAAATTCAGCTGGGGCAATTTGCAAAAACAACTGCGAAAAAACCCATTCAGTCAACATTTCCTTTTCATTAAAACTCAAATCAAAATAGAACTTAACTTCGGGGCTTATTTTTTTGCCTTGCAAGTCAACTTTGTGGAACCAATAGTGCCAAGTTTCACCTGTTGCTATTTTTGTCTTTTCACTAGGTTGTAACTTTGATAAGGATATAAAGTCGCTGTTATACAGCTTAGGTGAGTTAAACTTCAGTTGGAACTCATTACCGGCTGTAATTGTAAAATTTTGATCAAAATCATCCATCTGTAGATAGGTTTGATACGCCCGCACCCAGTAGAAACACCCCGTTAATGTACTCATCAATACAATTATTATTGCCTTACGCCAAAACTTTACCATTTTATCTCCAGTCACTATTTAAGGTGTTAATGTTTTGTTTTGGATAATTTAGTGGCCGGTTTCCCTGACAGTAAATTTTCCACATCAACTTTATCAAAGCTATATTTTTTGCCACAAAACTCACAATCAACATCGATCAACTCTCGTTCTAAAAATATTTCATCCAGCTCTTGCCTACCCAAAGAAATTAAAGCCGTTTCTATTTTTTCAGCAGTACAGCCACACTCAAAGCTAATAGTTTCCTGTTCATACACTTTTACCCGCTCTTCATTAAACAGTCTAAATAGCATCTCTTCACAGTCTAAACTCAGCATTTCTTCTTGTGTTACCGTATTTGCTAAAGCACAAATACGCTCCCAGTCCTTTTCATAACTGTCCTGAGCAGGCAGCTCCTGGATAAATAAACCTGCAGCATATGTTTCATTAGCAAACAGCCACACTTTAGTTTCCAACTGCTCAGATTGAGTAAAATAGCGAGTAATAACACCCGCCAACTCATTATCTTCTAGGTCAACAATGCCTTGATAAGGCTCACCCTGTTTAGGCTCAACAGTAATCACTAGGCGGCCAGCTCCCATCATTTGCGTTAAACTACCCGCTTGCATTTTTTTATCCCCTCTCGCTAAGCCACGAACCTTGCGGTCATGAGTCGCTTGGGCTACCAGAGTATTTAATTTACCATCTCCTTGTGCCTGCAAAATCATAGCACCTTCAAACTTAATGGTTGCTGACAATAAAACGGCTGATGCAAGTGCTTGGCCTAATTTCTCCGCTACTCCTGCAGATAATTGCTGATATTGCTTTGCCTTTTGCCAACTAGTTTGTAGTCGAACCCATTCACCTCTTACTCCGAGCTCTTCAAATAAAAAACGCCGTAAACAATCTTGTTCTTTCATTTATACTTTACTTTATAATTAATAATCTCAAATTTAATTATAGCCCTGCATGCCTTTATCCCCAACAGAAACTATTCAAACCACCTCTGCTCCTGAGCAGAACTTTGCTGTGCATTTTGTTAGCAAAAACCCAATAACAGCTCCTTTTCCTAGCCACTTACAACAAATTATATTTGGACTAGGTTGCTTTTGGGGGGCAGAAAGAAAGTTTTGGCAACAGTCAGGCGTGTTTTCAACGGCTGTTGGTTTTACCGGTGGAACGCTAGCTAACCCAAGCTATAAAGATGTTTGTAGTGGATTAACTGAACATAATGAAGTTGTTTTGATTGTTTTTAACCCTGAAGTCATTACTTACTCTCAATTATTGGCTATATTCTGGGAGTCACATAACCCTACACAAGGAAATAGACAAGGAAATGATATAGGTACACAGTACCGTTCGGGGATCTATACCTTTAACGCTTTACAAAAAGAACAGGCACTAGAATCAAAACAACATTACCAAAATAAATTATCTGACGCAGGGTTTAGTAAGATCAGCACCGAAATAGTAGAGGCTACAAAATTTTATTATGCTGAAGAATACCACCAGCAATATCTAGCCAAAAACCCTCAAGGGTACTGTGGCCTAGGCGGCCTTGGTGTTAAGTTTTAAAAAGTAGTAGGCAAAAAAAAAGCAGTTAATAATTAACTGCTTCAAAGTGTATTTTAGGAATAACATAACGCAACTTTCGCTGTTTAAGCTACTAGAGCTTTAAAAGTTATACATATAATAGCAGTACTTTTGTCAAGTGATAATGTGACAAATTGTCGCACTACCAAAAAACTGTTATTTTTACAAGGGGAATTGTACTTCGCGCGGTCACGGATGCGGAATTTATAAGCTGCTGATTTTTGTCGATAGCAAGGCGCTGAAACAGGCGCGTAGCAAGCTACGCAACTGTTTCAGCAACGCAGCTATTGGCAAAAACTCAGCGGTTAGAAACCGCAGTCGTGACCGCGCGAAGTATATAGTCAAATAAGAGCTACAAATTTAAGGCTGGACAGTTTATAAACTGCAGGTTAGACAACCTTTTCTGCCCACCCTACTTTTGATAAATATCTGCCTCACTTGAAGTATATGCAACTAAAGTCCTATCCCCATTAGAACTATAAAAGTTATAAACATATAGCTTAACTTAAAAAGTAATTGAACATTGTTTAATTAAAGTTTATAGTAAACCCCTCACATCTGCTAAGCTGATCTCAGAGGAGATTAAAATGCTAAAAAAAATACTACATTGGTTACTCACTTTAATTTACAAGGTTGAAGTTGAAGGTCTGGAAAATTATAAAAAAGCTGGAGATAGAGTTCTTATTATCAGCAACCATACTTCGTTTCTAGACCCTTTATTATTAGGCGTTTTTTTACCGGACAATATTACCTTCGCCATCAATACACAAATTTCAGAACGCTGGTGGATCAAACCCTTTCTGGGGCTATCTCATGTATTCCCTATGAACCCTACCCAGCCCCTCTCATTAAAGGCTCTTATTCATCATTTACAAAATGACACCAAAACAGTTATTTTTCCTGAAGGGCGCATTACTGTTACTGGCTCTTTAATGAAAATTTATGATGGTACTGGTATGGTTGCTGATAAATCTGGCGCATCAATATTGCCTGTCCGCATCCATGGTGCTGAGTATACTCATTTTTCAAAACTAAGAAATATTGTTCGTTTACGCTGGTTTCCTAAAATCACCATTAAAATCCTGCCTCATACCACTATTAAAGCCAAGCCGGAATTACGAGGAAAATCTCGCCGCAAATACTGCGGCCATATTCTGACGGATCTGATGAGTGAAATGATTTTTTCTACCAGCCATTACCATCAGACTCTATTTTCTGGACTTCTTGAAGCGCGTACCATTCATGGGGGAAAACATACTGTTGCAGAAGATATGGAAAGACAGCCACTTTCTTATGATGCTTTGATTACTCGGACTATAGCGATTGGCACCGCCTTAAAAAACATAACCCAATCAACTGAAAATGTGGGTGTATTCCTACCGAACTCAACCAAAACATTAAATGTTGTGTTAGGTTTGCAGCTATATGGCCGTGTACCTGCCATGCTTAATTATTCAACGGGCTCTGCAGGTATGGCTTCGGCCTGTAAAACAGCAGAAATAAAAACGGTACTGACCTCTCGCCGCTTTATTGATTTAGCCAAATTAAGCGCTGATGCGGATGCATTAGCCAAGCAGGTTAACCTAGTTTATTTAGAGGACTTGGCTGAATCTATTTCTACAATTGATAAACTAAAAGCCGCCATTCAAGCGAAAACAGCTGATTATTGGTATAAGCACCAACAATATAGCCCAGAAAGCCCTGCCGTTGTGCTTTTCACTTCAGGTTCGGAAGGTGAACCTAAAGGCGTTGTGCTATCCCATTCCAATATACTAGCCAACCATAACCAATTAAAAGCCCGTATCAATTTTAATGCTCAGGATATCGTATTAAATTTTTTACCTATGTTCCACTCTTTTGGTTTTACCGTAGGAACCATGCTACCTGTACTTAATGGTATGACCACTTTCTTTTACCCATCACCTCTACATTTTAGCGTTATCCCAGAAATTGCTTATGATACAGCGGCAACTATTATGTTTGGCACCAATACCTTTTTAGCCGCCTATGCTAAAAAAGCACATGCTTATGATTTTTATAATATGCGCTATGTCGTAGCAGGTGCTGAAAAATTACAAGAAAGCACTCGTGACTTATGGTCAGAGAAGTTTGGTATTCGTATATTAGAAGGTTATGGCACGACTGAAACAGCCCCTGTTGCTTCAGTTAATACGCCAATGGATTTTAAAGTAGGAACCGTAGGCCGTTTAATGCCTGATATGCAATATAAATTGCAAGATATTCCAGGCATTGAAGATGCAGGCCAATTACACCTTTACGGCCCTAATATTATGCAAGGATATTTACTTGCGGACAAACCAGGAAAATTAACCCCGCCCGAGTCAATTTATGGCAAAGGCTGGTACGACACAGGGGATATTGTCAATATTGATGAAGATGGCTTTGTGAGTATTCGCGGCCGTAGTAAACGTTTTGCAAAAGTAAGTGGCGAAATGGTTTCGCTAACGGCTGTAGAACAAATAGCATCAAAAGTTTGGCCAGATGCACAGCATGCTTCAACAAGCTTACCTGATCCTAAAAAGGGCGAGCAGGTTATTCTATTAACAACCCAAAAACAAGCGACCCAAAAACAACTTATTGCCAAATCTAAAGGGGTTCATGCTATTAGTTTACCTAGAAAGGTGATAGTAGTCCCTACCATCCCCGTGCTTGCATCGGGTAAAACCAACTACCCTGAAGTGGCAAAACTAGCAGAAGGGTTAATCTAAACAATTGTAACCGTTCACCTCCCCCTTTGAAAAAGGGGGATTGAGGGGGATTTGTCCAATAAAATCTCCCCTAACCCCTCTTTTCCAAAGAGTGGGACTGAACGGTTACAAACAATTTATTGTAGCTAAGCGTTCCAGCCAGTTTTATTGTCGAATTGAACAGAGCCCCTCCCTAAGGAACGTGCATGAAACAGCTTACCGATTTCTAAGGGGCGAGCCTTGCTGAAATTAATGGCCTTTTAATTACTCTTGCATGACCGAGAAAAATTCATGGACAAAAAAATTTACCCCCTGCTTATAGCTCAATTTCTTTCTGCCTTTGCTGATAATGCTATTTTATTTACCATCATTGCTTTAGTCATGCAATCTACTGAATTAGCAACTTGGTATGTTCCTGCGTTACAAAGTGTGTTTCTCATTGCATTTGTATTATTAGCCCCTTGGGTAGGTGCTTTTGCCGATACTCACCCCAAGCCCTATGTACTAATTATCGCTAACCTTATTAAAGCCTTAGGTGCTGTGCTACTATTACTCAATGTAGAACCACTTATTGCTTATTGCCTAGTCGGCATGGGCGCTGCTATTTATAGCCCAGCAAAATACGGTATTTTACCTGAATTAGCCAATAACGAAACCTTAGTCAAAGCCAATAGCTGGATAGAAGGCTCAACTATTTTCGCCATTTTATTAGGCATGATTGTTGGAGCAAAGGTAGCTGATTATTCTATTCAATGGGCATTGATTGGTACGATCAGTCTTTTTATTATTTCTGCAGCCGTTAGTTTTTTACTACCCAAAAAAGTAAGCAAAAAAGCAGAACCAGGTTTTAAAGTCATTTTGTTTTACCAACAAGCCCACCTGTTTTTTACCACCCCCCGCTCTCGCTTTGCCATCTTAGGAGCCTCATTATTTTGGGCGGCAGCGGCAACCGTCAGAGTCATTATTATCGCGTGGGCTCCTTTAGTATTAATGACCCAAAATGCCAGTGATATTGCTGAACTTACTTTATTTTTAGCTATCGGCATTATTGTAGGCTCAGCCTTAGTTCCAAGGTTAATCCCGCTAGACTTTTTAGGTCGTGCCAGAATTCCCGCTTATTTAGTCGGTATATTTATTGTTTCTCTTGGTTTTACCGAAACTGTCTGGCCAGCTCGTGCCGCGCTATTTTCTGTAGGCATGGCTGGTGGCATGTTTATTGTCCCTATCAATGCCGCCTTGCAAGAACTAGGGCAGGATAGTATTGGTAGTGGTGCTGCGGTAGCCTTGCAGGGTTTTTTCCAAAATGTAGCTATGTTAGTTGCCGTAGGTAGCTATACCTACGCAGCATCACAACAGCTTGACCCCGTTACCGCCTTATTCTTCTTAGGAGGACTGGTTTTTATCGCAACTTTTCTAATTTCTTTGCACTTACCACCCCCACCTGTAAAAGCAGGTAAATAGTTGATATCTACTCTTAGGATCTGATGTAGCTTGTGAGTAGACAATGAAGTGGTGTATAGGAGCAATTGCCGAGGGCGGGCACTCCTACGAAGCATTTCACTAAAGGTAAGTAGTCGCTCATAAGTCATTTAACATTTTACCCCTCGTCATTCCTGCGTGCTCTTAGCAGGAACCTTTGTGACCGTAGAAGATCCCCGCTAAGAGCATGCGGGGATGACGCGGTTTTTTTGTTAAAAGACTTTTGGTCGACTACTTACTGAATAAGGCTTTAATTAATTATTTACCTTGCTTCCAGCCGAGAATAAAATTTTCGACTAATAACACTACAGTATCTTCAATATCATCAACCCCTAACAGGTCTAACTTTCCGCTTAAAGACAGTGTGCAAATACCATGAATACCACTCCATAACGCTCTTGCGGCCTGTTTGGCTTCTGCCTCTGTATGTGCTGTTGATAAACCTTCAAACTCGACTTCAACTATCCTAAATATCTGCTTTACTTTTTGCTGATACCAGTCGGGAATAGTTTCATTATCTGCTAGTTGGTGCTCAAATATCATTTGCCATCGATTAAAATGATTACAAGCAAATAATAAATATGTTTTAGCCAATAAAATGATCTTCTGCTCTGCTATTTCTGTAGAGTCAATTGCATTTAATTGAATCGCAATATCATCTAGAGTTCGGCCTTTAACATGCATAATTAAATCAGCCATATTATTAAAGACCATATAAATACTGCCTACGGTATAACCAATGTCTAAAGCTACTTTCCGCACCTTTAACTTATCAAAGCCCTCGTCAACCACTATAGTCTCAGCGGCATTTAAAACCATATCTCGTATTTCTTGCTGGCTATGTTCACTTCGTCTTGCCATCGTGTAAACTATTTCACTGACATTAAAAACTATTACCTTACACCACATAAGCCTAGGAATCGACTTAAATTATGACTATAGAATACCTATCTGTTGTAGATAAAAATGACATCGTTATCAACTCACGACCAAGATCCGAAATTCATGCATTGGGATTATTTCATAGAGCCGTTCATATTTTAGTTTTCAATAACAATTATCAACTTTTTCTACAAAAAAGATCGATGAAAAAAGACTTGAATAAAGGGCTTTGGGATACCTCTGCCGCTGGTCATGTTGATGCGGGTGAAGATTACACCCCAAGCGCGATTAGAGAAACTGCTGAAGAACTAGGCATTAATATTGAATCTAACTTAGAGTTATTGTTTAAACTCCCCCCGACACCTCAACTTGGCATGGAGTTTATCCAGGTTTATCGCTGCCACCATAACGGACCCTTTATTCTAAATAAAGACGAAATTGATGAAGGTCGCTGGCTTTCTTTTGAGGATATATCTATTCGCGTCAGAAATAATGATGCAACTCTAACTGAGACCTTTAAAGTTATTTGGCGGTATTATGAAGGAATGAAAATATGGCCAAACAATAACTAGGAGCCTATGGCTTTAAAATAATGTATATTTTATATGTAAACTCATTCACTTAGGTGTAAATAGTGAATGGGTATATACTTCGCGCGGTCACGACTGCGGTTTTCTAACCGCTGAGTTTTTGCCAATAGCTGCGTTGCTGAAACAGTTGCGTAGCTTGCTATGCGCCTGTTTCAGCGCCTTGCTATCGACAAAAATCAGCAGCTTATAAATTCCGCATCCGTGACCGGGCGAAGTACAGACAAAAAAACAAGGACTTTATATTACTTTTATGATATAAGCAGTGAGAATCCTACTTAATAAATTAGGTGTCTTTGGCGGAGCGGACGGGACTCGAACCCGCGACCCCCGGCGTGACAGGCCGGTATTCTAACCAACTGAACTACCGCTCCGCAAAGAAGGCACAGTTTAGGTATATTTCATTTTTCCGTCAAGTTATTTTTTCATTTTTTCAAAATTAAGTTAAACTATAGCTTCATTTTGTAACGCATAAAGCGCCTTGTTCAAAAATATTATGAAAACAGAGCATCATACAATCACCATCACAAAAAAAGCAGACATTTCTTCTACCTGGTTAATTCCTGATAAATATCAGTCTGTTCTAATTATTGCTCATGGTGCGGGGCATGATATGAACTCTACCTTTATCTCTCAAATCCATGAGGGTATTGCTCATCATAATATTTTAACGGTTAAGTTTAACTTCCCTTATATGGAACAAGGGTTAAAAGCACCTAACACCCCTCACGTATTAGAGGAAACTTGGCAACAGGTTATCAATACAGTCATGGAAAAAACAGGGGTAACCCGCAAACAAATCTTTCTTTCCGGTAAAAGTATGGGGGGGCGTTATGCTACCATTCTATCCTCCAAAGAAGATTTATACGCAGGCATTATCTTATTTGGCTACCCTCTTCATGCACCTGGAAAACCTGACAAACCGCGCTTTAATCATTTAAAAGCTATTCATGAACCTATGTTATTTTTTCAAGGTACTCGTGATTCTTTATGTCAGCTAAAAGTTTTTGAACCCTTACTTGAAACCTTATCTCCTAAACCTGTTTTACATATCATTGATGGGGCAGATCATTCGTTTAAACTACTCAAACGCATTGATCGTACAGAGCAATCTGTTTTTGATGAAATCGCTCAAGCTAGCGCTGAGTGGATCAAGCAAAAAAGTTAACTCCTTTTTTAATTATTCTAATAATTAGTACATTCTATTACTCATCTCTTATTGGAGAAGAGTAATGGTATAAAACTTTTAGGGTAATAAAGAACCCCATATATTTCATAGGCTCTTTAACCCAAGTTAAAGGTTACAGCTTAAATATATAAATCATTAAATTAGTTTAGGTATTTTGTGGAAAATTTCACCCCATATTCAGCTTTACTGGGTGGCGCTTTAATTGGCCTTAGCGTCACCATTCTTTTATTATTTAACGGCCGCATGGCGGGCATTAGCGGCATTATGAACGGTTTGTTCAACTCCCCTAAAAGTGAATATATTTGGCGTGCAGTCTTTCTTTGTGGCTTAATATTAGGAACCGTTATATTTAATTTCATTTCCCCTGATTTTTTTATACCTCGACAAGGATATCCATTATGGCTAATAGCGCTTGGTGGATTTTTAGTGGGTATAGGAACTCGACTTGGTAATGGCTGCACTAGCGGACATGGCATTTGCGGAATCGCAAACCTATCAAAACGCTCTATTTTTGCAACAATCACTTTTATGCTGACAGGTATGGTCACCGTTTACCTTATTAGGCATTTATTATGAAAAAACTTATTATATCGCTGCTGAGTGGTACTTTATTTGGGCTTGGCCTTTCTTTATCTCAAATGGTTAACCCAAATAAAGTTATTAATTTCTTAGATATTACCGGGAAATGGGATCCAAGCCTAGCATTTGTTATGATGGGCGCACTGCTAGTAGCTTCTATTTCATTTCGAATCGTATTAAAAAAACCAGCTCCAATTTTGGAAGAAAATTTTCACTTGTCAAAACGTACTGATATTGATAAGCCGCTACTAGGAGGTGCCGCAATATTTGGTATTGGCTGGGGAATGAGTGGGTATTGTCCAGGGCCAGCAGTTGCAGCTTTAGGCTCGGGGGGCTTAGAAGCTTTGGTTATGGTGATCTCTATCTATATTGGTTTCTTTTTTCAGAAGTGGGTTGCTAGTCGATCATAAACTGTATTTTAATAAATGATAGGCGATACCTGGAGTTTCATCTACCTTAGCCAACTGTTTTATTATATTTTTTCCAAATAAAATACCCTGCAATCACCAGCGCCAACCAACCCGCAACTAAGTACCCAACCACACCATCATAATAAGCACTCACCAAGTAATAATAATCAGAATCAGGGTTGGTATTAAAATAATCTTTCCCCAACTTGATTTGCCACACCCATGCAGCATGACAGCCAATACAAATACCGATACTATTAGCTATTTGAGTTCTTATGGTTGCCAAAAAAATACCGACTACGAGTAAAGCAATAAAAGCGGAAATAATTTCGGGGTTTAATGCATTGGCAAAAGCTTCAGCCATTAACTGAAAGCCACTCCCTAAGGTCAATTCATCATATGGAATATCAGTCTTTGTTTTAACAAAATGAAAAGCTGAATAATAAGTAGCACTTAATAATACAGCAACAGCGGCTGTCATTTTCTTGCGTAATCCCGCCAATAAAATACCACTAAATATGGGTTCTTCCCCAAAAGAAATTAAAGTTGCTAACAACAAGGCTAATGATGCTCGCGTGACCACGGCACCCACTGTCCACTCACGAGTTTGATCAACCACACTAATATCAAGAAAGTACAAAATAATCATAACAGGCAACAAAGACAACAACCCCAACAGCCCTCCATACAGAACCTGTTTAAAAAAAACAGTACGTTTGGCAAACCCAATATCGGCCCAACTTAATTTAAAATAATGTCGTAATGGAAAAATACTTAATAATAAAAATATCTGTGCGGCTTTACTGACCAGTTTACGCATTGATAAAATATCACCTGCCAGCATTAAAACGAGGTAACTCAATATTGAAGCCAATACGGCAAAAAAAAGTAATATTAATAAAGGTACCAAGGCATAATAAACTTTCTTTACAAAAGCCTGCCCTGAAAAAAACTCAATCATCAGATAAAATCTCCCCATAACATCTGCACAGCAGACAATGCCGCTAACGATGCGGTTTCAGTTCGCAATATTCTTTGTCCCAGGCGAACCGAAATAAAACCAGCAGCAATAGCAACTCCTCGTTCTTGGTCGCTAAAGCCGCCCTCAGGCCCAGTTAACAAGGTAACCTCTAACTTTTCTGGCTTTAACTCCGCCAAAGAATGTTTAGCGTAAGGGTCTAAAAAAACCCTTAACCCTTTCTGCCCTATCACCCAATCATCAATAGCCATTATTTCATTAAACGCTGGCAATATTGTTCGACCACTTTGCTCAGCAGCATGCTGTACTATATTTTTCCAGTGCTGTAATCTCTGCTGTTTTTTATCGGCTTTAAACTTAACCACACAACGCTCAGTTATTAAGGGTGTTATAGAGTTAACTCCGAGCTCTACTGCTTTTTGCACAGCCCAATCCATTCTGTCGCCACGCGAAATACCTAATCCCAAGGTAATGTGTAAGGGGGACTCAACCGTTCTACTGTTTTTCTCCCCAATTAAAACCACAACGCGCTTTCGACTCACCTCTTCAATACTACATAAGTATTCTCCACCCTGCCCATTAAAAAGTGTAATCGACTGTCCTTTACTTAGCCTCAATACCGTTCTTGCATAGTGAGCATTATCCACTTTCAATTCAATGAGTTGACCTTTATTTAGATTATCAGAGGTATAGAGCCTAGAAATTCGCATAACTTGTTTTATTAAAAAGTACAGATATAAAAAAAGGGGCATTCAGCCCCTTTTTCCAGTTTCACTATTCGAAAATAACCTTAATAACGATAATGACTCGGCTTATACGGCCCTTCCACAGGTACATTTATATATTTAGCCTGCTCTGCTGTCAACTCAGTTAAATTCACACCTAATTGTGCTAAATGAGATCTAGCTACTTTTTCATCTAATTTTTTAGGCAAAATATACACTTCATTTTTATAATCCGCGGCATTAGCCCATAACTCTATTTGAGCTAGTACTTGATTACAGAATGAGTTAGACATTACAAAACTAGGATGACCTGTTGCACAACCTAAGTTAACTAAACGCCCTTCAGCTAAAATAATTAACCGTTTCCCATCTGGAAAAATAACATGATCAACTTGAGGTTTAATGTTTTCCCACGTGTATTTACGCAGTGAAGCTATCTCAATTTCTGAATCAAAATGACCAATATTACAAACAATGGCATTGTTTTTCATCGCAGCCATGTGATCATGAGTAATGATATTGAAGTTACCCGTTGCTGTAACAAAAATATTGGCTACAGGCGCAGCTTCTTCCATTGTTACAACTCGAAAACCTTCCATTGACGCTTGTAATGCACAAATAGGGTCAATTTCTGTTACCCAAACTGTTGCCCCTAGGCCACGCAATGATTGCGCACAACCTTTACCAACATCGCCATAACCACCAACAACTGCAATTTTACCCGCAATCATTACATCAGTAGCGCGCTTGATACCATCAACTAATGATTCACGACAACCATATAAATTATCAAATTTAGATTTTGTCACTGAATCATTTACATTAAAAGCAGGAACTTTTAACGAACCATTAGCAACCATTTCATATAAGCGCAAAACACCTGTTGTAGTTTCTTCAGACAACCCTTTTACATCAGCCATCAATTCTGGAAATTTATCATGCATCATAACGGTTAAGTCACCACCATCATCCAGAATCATATTTGGACGCCAGCCATTAGCGCCAATAATTGTCTGCTCAATACACCACGCAGCTTCCTCTTCAGTCTCACCTTTCCAAGCAAATACAGGGATACCAGCTTCAGCCATAGCCGCTGCCGCATGATCCTGAGTAGAAAAAATATTACAAGACGACCATCGAACTTCTGCACCTAACGCAGTTAGCGTTTCAATTAAAACAGCTGTTTGAATGGTCATATGCAAACAACCCGCAATTCTTGCCCCTTTTAATGGCTGCTCTGCACCAAATTCTTCGCGTAAAGACATTAACCCTGGCATTTCTGTTTCTGCAATCGTAGTTTCTTTACGACCCCATTCAGCCAACGACATATCAGCAACTTTATAATCTTGTGAACTCATACTATTTAATATCCTATTTTATTGTGACAGTTATAACTGTTAAAGACCGGCAGCACTTTTTAATGCATCAACTTTATCTGTTTTTTCCCAAGTAAAGGAATCTTCAGTTCGACCAAAATGTCCATATGCTGCAGTTATACGGTAAATAGGTCTTAATAAATCTAACTGAGCAATTAAGCCTTTTGGTCTTAAGTCAAAAAGCTCTCGAACAATAGTTTCTAATCTATCTTCAGCAATTTTTCCAGTACCAAAAGTTTCAATT
>Ga0256840_1003186_pt1 | contig 13541 bp, 16 predicted proteins | sample 355202metaG_FD_185969 | JGI IMG/M metagenome (GOLD analysis project Ga0256840, IMG submission 185969) | Hydrothermal vent microbial communities from Mid Atlantic Ridge, Atlantic Ocean - 355-202 | ecosystem: Environmental > Aquatic > Marine > Hydrothermal vents | place: Atlantic Ocean: Mid...
TAATAGAATATGTATTGGTAGGATTACCTATATTGAAGATTTCATTATCATGGGAATCATCTAAAAATAATTTTAGCATTTCAATAGCATCTCTAATATCACAAAAACTTCTTATTTGATTTCCAGAATCGTGAATAATAATATCTTGATTTTCTTTTGCTCTTTCTAAAAATGTAGGAATAACCATACCGTACTTAGATACTTGACCTTTTCCTACAATATTGAAAAATCTTACAATAACACTAGGAAATGAGTATGACTTCAATATAAATTCTGACATTAATTTTGCACAAGAGTATGAACCTCTTCCAAATTCAGGACTAGAAATTTGTAATGTATCAGTTTCTTTAGCATCTATACACTCTCCATAAACTTCTGATGTACTAGCAAATATTAATTTTTTTTGATATTTTTCACAAAGTGCAAATACTATATTATTTATGTTTATGGAATTCATTAAAGAACCATGATATTCAGAGTCTATTTTCTTAACACCCACTGAACCAGCAAAATGATATATAATATCTGACCATTCAATTAATTCATCAATTTTTTTAGAATATTTTGAGAGGTCTAAATTTATAACATTTTCTTTTTGGTGGGATGTACTGAAGTTATCTACTAAAATTATTTCATGTTCTTGTTTAAGGCTATTATAAAGATTATACCCTATAAATCCTGCTCCACCGGTAATCAATATTTTCAATGTTTTCCTTTATAATTTATATTTTTCTTTAATTTCCCGAATTGTATTTTGCTGTAAAGATTCATAAAAAATATATTTTGGTGTAGTTTTTAGTTTTTGAAATGTTTCGGAAACAAAATCATCTATATCAATATATTCAATTATTTCATTCCAATCTTGTATTGTTTCATTTTTAATATAATTCATTAAACCTTTTTTTCTGTCTTTTCCATAAACTCTAGGTATTCTTAATATAGTATAATCTTTATTTGAATTTTTGATAAGATTTTCACATTGTAATTTAGCATCATTGTAAAGTCCTTGAATACCAGGCTCTCGAAATGTTGCTCCCACCGACGATGCAAAAATTATTCTTTTTTGGGGTAATTTTAAAAGTTCTATTACATCTTGAATCATCTTATCAGTGCTCTGTTTTGTAAATTCTTCTTTACAAGATGGACTTCCAAAATGAATAATTGTATCTGTCATTTTTAAATATGGTAATAGATGAGATAATAAAAATCCATTCTCGCCTGTGATTATATTATTAAAAATTATATATCCTTACCTAATTGAATATAATATATACCATTATCTTTTATATTTTCTATTATACTCAAAAACTGATTAACATTTTTAGGGGAATAAAATGGTATCTCTAGCATTTTCATAATTGCTTCATCATCATCTAATTTATGACCAATACCTAATTTTTCATAACCATATTTTCCTGCATTACATATTATAATTTTACCTTTTTTAGCACCAAAATGTTTACAAGAAAATTTAAGCTGTTCTAATCTATGAATTATAAAACCAGCCACACCATAAATATAAACTGTATTTCCTTGTGAAGCAATACCTCCTGCAATATTTAAAAGATTTGCTTCACCTAACCCTATATTAAAAATTTTTACAGATTTGTCAAGAGGAAATCTATCAAGATTCCACATATCTGCATGAAGAAAATAACAATTTTTAATATTTTTTGAAATGGCTTTCCTCAAAATTATCCTTTATCTTTCAATCTTTAAATAAAATGGATATAACGCAACAAGTTTTATTGTTCCATCAGCTTGTTTTATAAATGCTGAAGTTTCATCAAATAGTGGTGTTAAAAATCTATGCTGATTAGGTAATAAATCTATAATCTTTTGAATAAATGGTTTAATTTCATCAATAGTAGGTTTAGTACCATCTATAAATTCAAAATAATAAAAATCATCATCTTCACTTTTAAAATTTATAACAAAATCTGTACTATTCATTAAATCTAACATTGATTGTTCGAATGTTACAGTAAATACAGCATCTTTAACTGTATATATTTTTGGAACTGCAATTGTTGTTGAATCCTTTTTAAATTTTATATCATTAGTGCAAGGATTTTCAGTAAGAAGTGATAACATATTTGAAAATTTTTGATCTTTTGCAACATAATTTAATTTATTATCTTTAACTTGTGTTCTGAGAACATCGCTAAGCAAATATAATGGTGCGAATTTATCAACAACTGCATCGGGATTTATTGAACAATCTATACTTATTGAGTAATTTGAATCAGTAAAACATCTAATACCTTTCTTAAGATTATTCAAATTCCATTTTGTTAATGAAAACATAACTTTAAAATCGCATCTTTGAAACATCGATTGTATTTGTTCAGCTTTATTCATATTCCAACTTGATAAATCACTATTTAATATAGAATTCATAAACATCCCAATAAATTTAATTCCACTAGAAACATCCCAATTTTCTATACCAGAAACAGTTTTACCTAAAAATACTGTTGTAAAATCTGTTATTAGTGAAACATCGATTGTTGAATTATCTACAGTATCATCATCAATCAATTTTATAAGTTCTTGTCTAGTTTGTGGTTGTGGCATTTAAAAATCCTTTTGTAATTTGTTTATAGTGCCAATACTTTGGATTATTTTCCATTTCTTTAACACCTTCTCCCTTTTTGGTTTTACATAATATAACCGAGGGGAATATTATCTTATTTATATTTATATTCTCATTGAAGTCTAAAACATTCCAATTATATATTTCAAACATTTTCCTAATTTTATCATATCCTGTACCCAATATATCAGTAGTTTTACCAGTTAGTTGAAACTCATTAATATCGATGGTTAATAAAATTTTAGGTTTATGAAACCCTATATATTGTATTGCTTCTAATGTTGCTCCCATTTGTAGACAACCATCTGATATATTACAATAAACATGTTTATCCTGACATATAGCAATTCCTGTTGCTACTCCCAATGCATTTCCTAAAGTTTCTTCACCATATTCGATGAAATCTAACTCTTCATGTTTTATTCCATACCCCAATTTTTTAGGTAATTTGTACATATCTTCCCAGATTACATAATATGCTTGAGCACCAAATGGCTTACCTATTACAATTTTAAAATCTTTTAATTCAGATAAAATATATTTAAGATATGAAAATTGTGATAATGCACTAGGAATATGTGAGAGATTATGCTCTAAACTATACTCTAAAATATCATTAACTGTTTTCATTTTTGTCTTTTTTTAAGTAATTCATAAATATAATTCACTAGTTTAATTAAGTCTAAAATTTGATAAAGATCCTTATCATCTTCCCTATATAAATATGTTTCCTTATTTGCAGTACCTATACTATCAATAGTTTTTTCAAAAACAATGAGATTTTGTGTATATCCAATAAAATCATCAAGAACATAAAAATATCCTTCATCTGATGAGTATAACGATTTAACAGTTTCGGTATTTACCCTAAACATATGATTTGAATTTCTAATTGTTTTCATTTCATTATAAAATTTATCAGTAATTTCTATATCTTCAAAATTAACTTCTTTAGTATTTTTTGGTAATTTATATACTATTATATTGTCATCAATATATAATCTTTCGCTTAAACATTTTTCTAAAGAACAATTATATATAATTTTTCTTAAAAATTCATCTTGATTATCAAAATTTAAATGAACTTCTTTAATACTTTTTAACATTTCTTTTAAAAAAGGAGAATCAGAACCTAAAAGTATTTTGTTTATAATCTTTTTCCTAACATTAAAAGTGCCTTTAGAAAAATATGAACCAGTAGCATTTTTCATACTTTCTAAAAGATTAGGAATATACGTAATGATATATTCATCTGTAAAAATTGTTGAATAATGTTCAATATCATGTACCACAGAAGGAATAAATTTTATATTTGTGAAATTTATTTTTTTAAATTTCTTAGAGTCCTTCATTATATTTCGTAATAACTTAATTTTAGATTTATTTAGTTTCATGTTTTGTCACCTTTAATGCACATAAATTTGGCTCACAATGATCATAAGAACATATAATAGTCTTAATTTTAATTTTATCATTTAGTTCTTTCATCGAACAGGTGTTTATATTAGTAATTAGACCTAGGTTTCCTGCACAAGAAGCATACATATCTCCATTTTCCCTAATTTCATAAACTCTTAATAAGCAATCCATATTTTGAAATTTATATTTGTATTTTGTAAATAATTCATATTTACCTTCAATACCTCTAAACTCTTTATCATTTATCCAAAAACTCATTTCTGATCTATTATTATACTTTAAAAGAACTTTTTTAAGATAATCAACATTTATTTTTTGTTTCATCATTTCAAATGTACTGTCACCATTTCTATCAAAAATTAATGGTTCAATACTTGTTTTGTCGCACTTTTCAATAAGAGATTCAAAAAAATCAATATTATTAGTTAAACTAGGAGTTGGAAAAATCACAAATGATTTATATTTGAAATTTTTATTCACATAAATAGCATTTTTTAAAAAATTATCTTTTTTAATATCTTCAAAGTGTATTGACTCAATTATTCTAACACTATCTTTAAGTTTTAAAACAGATTCCATTTTTTTCTTAAATAATTCTGGGTTGTGCTGAGCATGAGTAAATAATAAAAACTTATGTTCTGGTTTTTTATAATCCACAATAAAATCTATTATTTTATTGAAATCCTTTGAAAGTAATATTTCTCCCCCTAAAAGACTTATAACAATTTTGGGATAATCTATATCCATTATCTTTTTAAGGATTTTGATAATATCCTCTGTACTTCTAGAATATCTTTTTTGATTGTTTTCCACATTATAACAATATGAACAATTTCTATCACAAGTCGTAAACCACTCAAAATCTATCTTTAAGTAATCAAGACCAAAGAATGTATTTTTAACGATGGCACTTTTTAGTGTATTTTTCATTTATTTTCTCTTTCTGGTGTATTTCTTAATGTATGTAATTGTTTATATGCTGATATTGAACAATGACAGTAAGTATCTTTACAAAATATTTTGGGTGTTTGTATTCCGTCTGATAAATCATATTCAATTCTAGGTCGCCTTGAACAGGAATTGAATACTTTGCCTTCATATGTTATATTATAATTTAAAACTGAGCAAACAAGATTATATTTCCAAGAAATTTCAAATAGTTTTAATTCTTCAAATTTATCCATTCCAAATTTTTCAGTTTTTCCTTTTTCAGTAAATGTGAAAAAATTTTGTTTAAAATTTACAGAATTTTTATAAATTTCAGTACTGTACTTATCATAATGTGAAAATACTCGAGTACCCAAATGGTCATTAGAATAATAGTGTGTTATTCCATATGCAATATTATGATCTTTCATATATTGATATTTTTCATATTGAACTTTATCATTCATAAGTACTAATGAGGCCACAATATTTGAAAACGTAATTTCATCTATTTCTGCATATCGTTGTCTTTTAAATTGACTCAAATATTTCATATTACTTTTCCAAAGTTCTTGATCACAAGAGTCATGCCATGTAGCACTTAATCCTAGTCTATCGTATTTTTTTAGGAGTTCCCCTAATCTTACTATTTTATTTTGATCTTTGGGAGTTAGATTTGTTACAATCCATATATCTGCTTTTACTTCTTTTAACCATCTTTCAACAAAATCAAGAGTTCCAGAGCAAAATAAAGGGTCTCCACCTAATAGGTCTAACTCAACTTGATAATCTGGATGTGTATTTAAAAATTCTTTAAATTTTTGAATTACGGTGTTCGCCATATCTGAATCAAAATCTACTGCATTATCTAAGTGACCTGACATATAACAGTAAGGGCATCTAAGGTTGCAACCTTTTGTAATTTCATATGAGATTACAAGTTTCTTTTTCATATATTTATTAAATTCTATCATTATATTTTCAAAATCGTAACATTGTATTACAAGAACAAATGTCTCTGGGACAAGTTATCATTTCATCTCTTATTTTTTCAGTGTAAATATGAATTTTTTTACCTGTGCACATATTTTCTATATCCCCACTTTCATTTATAACCAAATCTTGTGCTGTACATTTAAATCCTTTAAAATGGTTTAGTTTTGAATTATTAATTTCAGATAATGTATATGCTTGTTTAGTATAATTTATCTCATATAAATATTTCACTTCATCTTTATTATATATTTTAAGAAAATTCAAATAATTCTGGTCTTTATATTGTATTTTAAAATCTGGTGTTTCATGTATATCATTAAGTGAAAAGGGAATATTATTATCTTTAACAATTTTAATAATATTTTTAGTTTTTTCAAAATATTTATTTTCAGGAAAAATATTTATATTACAATGTAAATTTATGTATTTTAATTTATGTAATTCTAAAATTTTATCAATATAGTTTACATCATATTGTGGATGATATGAAGCATCAATATTTAATTTTTCAGAAAATTCTTTTATATTGAATTGTTTCCAAAAGCCTATATCTTTAAAAAGATTGGTTGTTAAATCTATATCATGACAAAATTTGTATGATGTTAAGGTTTTAATAATTTGAAATATATCTTCATGAAGGGTTGGTTCTCCTCCAAGTAAACATATATTAAATGGAACCCTCACTAATTTTAAATTAATTAATGCCTTTTTAATATTATAATCTTTAGGAACTTTCATCATTTCTTTAGCATAACAATATTTACAATCTAATTGACAAACATTGTTTATTGTCCAATTAATACTTACTTCATGAAAATTTTTAAATCCTTGAGATATAACTTTTGATGTTCCATCTAAATTTTCTGGTAAAATAGTATTTTGTATTTTTGGATTAAATTGATCAAAATATTTTATTCTATCTTCTTGAGTTTTTAATAATTCAAGGTTCATATGTGCCTTTCAACAAAGAAATCTATACAATTACTCCAATTACAAGTTACAGGAATATTGATAAATCGCGATGATTTTATAAATTTTTCTGGTTCTTTTAATATATTTATATAAGGATTGGTACTGTCTTCCGTAAGATGTGTAGCACATTTATAAGCATCACCATTTCCATTAATATACAATTGAGATTTTGGAGAATAACATTTTGATCCTCTACAATCTAATCCCTTAGAAAATAAGTCATTTGTGTTATATATATTTCCATCAATAATAAATTTTTGAACATTTTTATTATTTTTATTATAAAAATCCATATGAACAGATGTATATCCACCATAATATCCATATATCATCTCAGAAGTATTTGAATTTTTGATTAATGATTTGATAATTTTATAATATTTTTCTGAATCGTCCACATTTTCTAGCATAATATCTAAATTATTTATTATTTTTGGATTAATTTTTTTGAAGTTCTCTATAAAAAGATCAAGATGATTTGTTCTGATTAATTCATTATAATGAAAAGAAATACTAAAATAATCTATTTCTTTAATAGTTGATATATCTTTAACTAGATTAGTTTGTACTTCTATTATTGCTTCAGGTATTTTTGCTTTAATGGTTTTACAAATTAAATCTAAATCTTTATGAGTGCTAGGTTCACCGCCATGAAAATAAAATGTAACTGATTTATTGATCTTCTTTATAAATTTTTGAAGCACATCAATACATTCTAATATATCTTTTGTTGCGTATTGTGGTCCATTATTCCAAGCACAATATTCGCAGTTAAGATTGCATGCATCAGTTATTCTAAATTGAATTTCAAACTCCGTAGCATCAATATCATGTAAGGTTTCTAAAATCCTAAAATCTTTTTTAAGAACTATACTCATAAATATCCTAACTGAGATTTGAACATATCATTGTCCATTTCTCTTCCTGAAATTTTGAAATGTGAAATGCCTTTATCATATAATGATTTGATTTGAGATTGAGTTAAGTCCATTCCTTTCATATCCTTATATTCTTCATAATATTTTGTATCACCAATATCAGGATTGAAATTTTTTAACCAACATTCTGATATATTATATTTTTCTTCTGGTGTGATATTTACACCTGGGAGATTTTGCTCATTTATTTTTTTAAAATGTTCATTATACAGTGGGCAATTATATAAGCATGAATCATTAAGCATTATCTCATATTTTGAAAGATTTACTCTATCATCTAAGAACATAGCATGCTCCATTTTTGGAACTATAAAATCATAATCCTTTTCTAATGATTTATAATATTCAATATTTTCTTCAAATATTGGAGATAATTTTCCTGTATCGGTTATACTATGAACTAACTTATATTTTGGGAAGTTTTGACGTATATGCTTTCTCAGATCATCATTAACCAGGATTATTTTATTTCCTTCCTTATGAAATTTTTGAAGTAACTCATTGCCTAATCTATCATTAATATCAATTATATGATTTGTAAATGTTAATGCTATTCCAATATTTCTTTTATAATAGAAATTTATTTGAGAGTCTTTATAGTATATATCTTCGTTGATTCGCCCACCATTCCACGAGCACTGATTTATACCATCATAAACGGTTTCAATATTTTTAGGATTATTTTTTAATATAAAAATTGAAATAACACCAAACTTGCTAAATGCTCCAGCAAGATTAAATTTACATAAAGAAGCAGTTTTGTTCATCACATATTCCATTCGTTGATTTTCTATAACAACAATTCATTTCTTGTAGAGCAGGATTAAATAATTTATATTTTCCTTTATACATGCATGGTTTGCCTTTTGTTAATGATTCTTTTTGAGAATTTTGGAGCATCCATATATCACTTCTAAGCATTTCTTTACCTTTATATATTATAGTATTGGTATCATATATATAATTTTTCTTAATTTTATCATAATGTTTTAGAATATCAGTATATCCAGAACAAGCAAGATTTGAAACAGGAGTTAAAATAAGTTTTGATTTTCCTTTGATTATATTGATTTTTTTATAATATTCTTCAACTTTTCCTGTATTTTCTGTGTACATTAAGTGTATCTCATTAGGGTGGGTTTTGGTAATATTTTTTATAGCATCCATTAGGCTTAATTGGGAAACATGAATACTACAATAAAATTTAAATGGTTCTGAAATTTTTGTTATTACATCTGTACTTCTGTTAGATAGATTAGTTTGAATAACAAATGGTTGTTTCACCTTATTTAATTCAGAAATTATAAAATCAATTTTAGGGTGTAAAAATGGTTCTCCACCAAATATAAACCATTCAACATTTGGATATTTTGCATTAAGGTCCCTAATGAATTCTGAAATTTTCTCTTCATCAAGAACAGGAGCAATAGGTCTTAAAAGTCCACAATAATCACAATTAAAATTACATTTAAGGGTTATTTCCCACTCTATCATCATACTGATTCCTTATGAATTTTAAGAAGCCCATCACATTCACAAACTTCAAATGGGCAATGTTTAGGAGTAACTTTTTTTATATTTCTAAAAAATAATGGATTTTTAAGAAGATCATTATGTTCATCAAAACAGAACCTATTTACCTTTCCATCATAATTTATTTCGTAATTATTGTTCCAACACTTCCATCCTTTAAAACGATTAAGGTGATTAGTATATATTTCATAATCATTATAAAGTTTACCATCTAATACAAACTCTTGATTATAATTTTTAAATTTTTCAAATGTTTTATAAAATTCGTCAGAGTATTGATATATTTCTGATTTATCCATACTATCAGAATACAAGAAATGTGGGTGTAATTCTATACCATCAATTTTTTCTAATTCAGCTGTAAAATTTAATAGATCCTGCCAATATTCCTTTTTATCTGAAAGCATAATATTTACCTTATTTCTAAAACCTCGTTCTTGCATCAATTTTATATTATCTAAAATTACACCATATGGTCTTCCATTATTATACTTATCAAGAAATTCGGAGTGAAAACTCCAAAGAAAATATATATTTTTATGATATGGTATCTTTTTGAAAAAATCTAAAGATTGAGAACCATTTGTTGTAATATAAATTCTACCATCATCTTTGCTCATAACAGCATCTATACAAAGATCATATAATTCATAAAAGTTAGGATGTATTGTTGGTTCACCACCTAAAAGTCCTAAAAATACTGGTAATGATGAAATTTTAATTGCTTTTAGTATAAGTTTTTGTTTTTCAAATGATATTCGTTTTCCCCAATTTTCACCATATTGTTTTATAGCATAACAGTATGAGCAATGGAAATTACACTGAGTACTAACATCCCAATGTACATATAATCTTTGAATTTTATGATTTAATCCTTCTTGTATCATTGTGACATAAACCTTTCATCTTTACAAAGATTTTTTGAACTTATATTGTCATTACCATCTATTGTTTGAATGAACATATATTTTTCAATAATTTTAATACTATCATTTTTTATTTTTTGAAATAGAAACCAGTCATTATGTAATATATTATTTTTAGGAAAATCCTTAATATCTAATAATGACTTTTTAAAAAGAATTTGTGATAATTGAAATTGGTCATTTTCTTCTTCGATTTTAAATGGTTTTGGTTTTTTATGATTTTTAAAAAAATAAGCATCTACATAATTCATATAATTTATATCATAATTATAATCTATGTACTTATAAAATAAGCTAGTAGCATAATCATCATCTTCAAGAAACCAAATATATTCTCCTTTTGCTTCACTAAAAAGCATCTTATAAATATCTGATAAATCTTCTGATTTATGATAAAAATATTTTGCTCCCTCTATCTCTTGGATATCATCAGAATCATTATTTACCAAAATTTCTACATTATCTGGTTTATTATTTAGAACAGAATTTATACATCTTTTGAATAGTTCAGGTCTATTATGTGTTAAAATTAAAATTGAAAGTTTAATCATAAAATTCCTTTCTAAAATAGTTTACTTCTTTTATTTTATCTCCTTCTTCAGGATAAACATCTATATTTTCATTTTCTATTCCATCACAGATTCTTACAAATTTACATTTTGAACATTTTTTAGGTTTTATATATAAATTACATCTATCATTATATGCTATTCTATAAGCTTCATCAAGTTTATCATTATTTGAATGTTCATAATTATAAAGGGTCATATCCCAATCATAAATATCATAGATATGTTGATATATATTACAAACATATTTTTCGTAACCTTTCATATAACAATATGGGGTGTATCTAACATTAATATATTTTATGCTTTCTAACTTATCTATATATTGTTTAATGCTATCTGTGCTTATTTTATAGTCAAATTCTTTTACATTAGAATACTCGCTCCAGTGATTCAATGTTAAAAAATTAATTTCAAGTGGATTTAATTTTTTCAAAAAATCTGTAGAAATTCTATTATAATTTAAAGGAGTTATAACAATATTTATTCTTACAGTTATTCCTAATGTTTTAGCATTATATATTGATTGAATTAATTTTTCATATGCTCCTTTTACTTTTACTACTTTATCATGAGTTTTAGCATCAGTACCATGGAGTGAAAATAATATTTCTTTTAGTCCTTTATCATATGACTTTTTTATAAAATCTTTATCATAAAACATTGAACCATTTGAAAGAGTACTGATATTTGGAAATACTGAACAAGCATCTAAAATTTTAAACCAATCTTGATGAGCACTTGATTCACCACCACTTAAATCAACTTCAGTAGCACCTTCTGATTTTAAAAAATCTATTCTTTCCTTAATTTTTTCAAATGGAGTAACCTCAGTTATTTTTTTAATATAGTAGCAAAAGGAACATCTATAATTGCAAAAATATCCAGTATCTAATTTTGCTCTTTTACATATTCTTGTTTCTTTGTCCATATCTGGTTTATATAATTTATTAATATTCATTGTATTTCTTTTTGTATAATTGATATAATTTCATCATTGTCTATCATATTTACTTTATTAGCAGTATAATCTTGAAGTCTATAAAATAATCCTTTATCTTCTGATATATTATAATTTAAATCAAATATAACTTTTTTATTATAATGATAACACTCTAATACTAATCTAGGACTACAATCAAATTTTCTAGGTACTGATGTATAAATGAATGTATCAAATTCACTATGAAAATTATTTAATGGGGGTTTGATAGTTTTAATATATTTATATTTATTTTCAGACAAGGCTATTAGATTATTGTAATTTTTATATTTTTCTTCATTTTGAAGACTTCTACAATGATCTGTAATATAAATTAATGTATTATTTTTGAATTTATCAATTTTTCTAAATCTACTAAATAACATTTTTTTAGTGTAATCATACCATTTTATATGTTTAGGTACATCATACAATCTCTTATCCATTAAAATAACATATTTTTTTAATTTTTCATTTAATATAGATAAATCCCCACACATAAAAACAAAAATTTTATCTGCCAAATAATTTGTAAGTTTAATTTTTGAGTATGCTCCATCAGTGATTAGAATGTATTTTGATTTAATAATTTTTGGTTTATTTTTAAAATATGTTTTTGATAAAATAAATGATATTTCATCACCACTGAAGTTATACTTTTCTTGAATAATATTTTTGAAATTATTATAAACATGCTCCTCTGCTAAAAATATTTTAACATTAAAGTGATCTTTGAGTAACCAAAAATATTCTATGCACTCGTAAGTGTGCCCACAGATACCTTGATCATCTGGTCCATATGTATAAGTTATAACAAGTGAGTCATCATTAAAAAATATTATATTATCCAACAAAATCCTTTAATAGTATATAGTCATCATCAATTTCAAAATCTGTATATGGTCTTGTTATCCTATCAATAATTGAATCATTTTTAGGGTCATTTAAGACTTTTACATTAATACCCATAAATTTACATTCGGGTATTAATCTATTATTTCTATCTAGTGTTGTATGAATATAGCAAATTTCCTTATTTTCAAATAAGTTATTATGTTTTACAGAATTTTTAATGATATAAGGATATTTATATGTATATTGACTAACAAGACTATTAATTTTTTCTTGTTCACAATGAACAAATGATATGAATGATTTATCATATTTTGGGGTAATTTTTTTCATAAATTTAAATGCTAATTTTAACTCTGTCTTATTTTCCCAATTTTGATAATTATAAAATCCATATGATTTTACACCTTTATAAAAATTATCAGAAGATATATTTTTACGCGGTCTTGATGGTTCTTCTAAAATTTTACTATTGCTATACAAAAATACATTTATATTTTTTGTAAATTCTTTAATTTGCAATAATGTTGCCTCGGATAGAATAAGTGCATTGTCAATTTTTTCTTTAAGTATTTGAATTTTAGAAACATTCTTAATTTTTGAAAAATTATTAGTATTATATTTTTCTAAAAATATATTCGTAATTTTTTTAAGAATTGCTTCTGAACTATTTATTAACCATAACTCACAATCATAATCTCTATCTAAAATTTCCAAAAGATGTTCATAACTATAAAAAAGTGTTCCATTGATTATATTATCAAGATCAACATAATGTATAATTTTTAAATTTTTTTGTTTCATAATTCTTTTTCTAACCATTCATTAAAA
>Ga0256840_1003187_pt1 | contig 13538 bp, 12 predicted proteins | sample 355202metaG_FD_185969 | JGI IMG/M metagenome (GOLD analysis project Ga0256840, IMG submission 185969) | Hydrothermal vent microbial communities from Mid Atlantic Ridge, Atlantic Ocean - 355-202 | ecosystem: Environmental > Aquatic > Marine > Hydrothermal vents | place: Atlantic Ocean: Mid...
CGCGCCAGCGTTTCGCGGGTCAGATCGCTGTGGGCTTCGATCCCTTCAGCGCACAGGATCACCCGTTCCAGCAGATTATGACCCAACCACGCGCCCGAGGCCTGATCACCCAGCCGGAACCCCCATCCGCCCAGATAGCCGGTTTTGCCCCCCTTGCTGCGGGCGACAAAGGAACCGGTGCCGATGGCGGCAACGGCCCCGTCCCCGCCAGCCAATGCGCCGGTGACGGTGGTTGCGCGATCCTCGACCACTTTGGCCTGTGCGAAGGGCAGGATTTTTGCAATGAATTCGGCGTCGGCATCATTGCGGATACCCGCAAGGCCGACATAGGCGCGGGCGGAATTTATGGCTGCCTGCTCCAGCCCTGCGTCAAGGCGGGCGGCATCGATTGCCGCCAGAATATTGTCGCGGGCCTGTTGCGGGGTATAGGTCGGATTGGCAGGGCCACCCTTGGCCGTTCCAATGATATTGCGATCCGCATCGGCAATGGCCACGCGGCACCCCGTACCGCCGCCATCGATTCCCGCAATAATGGTGCTGTTTTGGTCAGACATGATAATACCTTTATAATACCTCTTGCGAAATTGGAAGGCTGGAAAATATGACATTTACAGGGATTATTAGAAAAACAGCGGGATTTAGCGCTAAATCAATGGGGATAGACAAAAGGTATTAAAAAGGTATTCTTTGTAAAAGAGTCCTTGGGGGAATCATATGGCATTGCCGCAAACCGAAGCTGTTCCGACGGAGTGTTCCGGCATTGATACAATGCCGGAGGCGGCTGTTCTGGCGCAGGTTCTGGCGGGGCAGAAGGCGGCGGTTGCGGCGGTTGAAACGGCAATGGTTCCGGTTGCCGCGGCGGCTGAAATGATGGCCGATGCCATGCGCGGGCAGGGGCGGCTGATCTATGCTGCCGCCGGTTCCTCGGCGCTGATGGCAATTGCCGACGGGCTGGAACTGGGCGGAACATTCGGCATCGCGCCCGACCGTATCCGCCTGTTGATGGCGGGCGGATTGCCGGTGGATGCCGCGATGCCCGGCAACACCGAAGACGACGTTTCCGAGGCCGAACAGGCGGCAAAACACATCCGGCGCGGCGATGTGGTGATCGCGGTCACGGCCAGCGGCAGCACGCCATACCCCTGCACCATTTCCGATCTGGCCAAAAAGGCCGGCGCGCGCACCATCGGTATTGCCAATAACGCAGAGGCACCGCTGTTTGCCACATCGGATATTGCCATCCATCTGCCCACCCCGCCCGAGGTGATCGGCGGCTCGACCCGACTGGGCGCGGCCACGGCGCAAAAGGTGGCGCTGAACATGATGTCCACCCTGATGGGGATCAAACTGGGCCATGTGCATGACGGCATGATGGTGAATCTGCTGGCAGACAATGCCAAGCTGCGCAAACGTGCGGCGGGGATGGTTGCGGCCATCGCCGGTGTGGACAAGGCGCAGGCCCAGGCCTGTTTGCAAGCCAGCGGCGGGTCGGTGAAAACGGCCGTGCTGTTGGCAGTGGGCGTGGAGGGGGCAGAGAATGCCGAGGCCATGCTGGACAGCGCACAGGGCAACCTGCGGGCGGCCCTGACGGCCCACGGATTTTACGAATAACGACGCGAAATACTATTAACCAAGGGAGAAAAAATATGAAACTGAAACTAGGTATGGCGCTGATGGCGACCACTATTCTTGGCTCGGCATTTGCCGCCACAGCCGAGGATGTGACGATCACGATCGAAAGCTGGCGTTCCGAAGACCTGTCGATCTGGCAGGACAAGATCATTCCGGCATTCGAGGCCTCGCACCCCGGCATCAAGGTGAAATTCACCCCCACCGCCCCGGCCGAATACAACGCCGCGCTGAATAGCAAACTGGAAGGTGGCGTTGCCGGTGACATGATCACATGCCGCCCGTTTGACCAGTCCTTGCTGATCTTTGAAAAAGGTCAACTTGCCGACCTGACCGATCTGGATGCGATGAAAAATTTTGCTGCCGTGGCCAAATCGGCCTGGAGCACGGATGACGGCTCGCAAACATTCTGTGTGCCGATGGCCTCGGTGATCCACGGGTTCATCTATAACAAGGACGCCTTCAAGGAACTGGGGCTGGAAGTGCCGCAAACCGAAGATGAATTCTTTGCCGTGCTGGACAAGATCAAGGCAGATGGCACCTATATCCCGATGGCGATGGGCACCCATGACGAATGGGAAGCCAACACCATGGGCTATTACAACATCGGTTCCAACTACTGGAAAGGCGAAGAGGGCCGTCTGGCCATCATCAACGGCACGCAAAAGCTGACCGACAAACCCTGGGTCGACGCGTTCAAATCGCTGGCCAAATGGGGTGCTTATCTGGGCGACGGTTACGAGGCCCAGACATATCCCGACAGCCAGAACCTGTTCACCCTTGGCCGCGCGGCGATCTATCCTGCCGGGTCCTGGGAAATCAGCGGCTTTAACACGCAGGCCGATTTCGAAATGGGCGCCTTCAAGCCGCCAGTGCCGGTCGCGGGCAACGATTGTTATATCTCGGATCACACCGACATCGGCATGGGCATGAACGCCGCCTCCAAGCATCCGGAAGAAACCAAAGCCTTCCTGAACTGGGTCGGCTCGCCCGAATTCGCATCGCTCTATTCCAACGCGCTGCCGGGCTTCTTCTCGCTGTCAAACGAGCCGGTCACACTGGAAGACCCGCTGGCACAGGAATTTGTAAGCTGGCGCAAGGATTGTCATTCGACCATCCGCCCGACCTACCAGATCCTGTCGCGCGGCACGCCTAATCTGGAAACGGAAATGGGCAATGCTTCGGCCAATGTGATCAAAGGCACCGAAACACCCGAGGCCGCCGCAGAACGTCTGCAAAAAGGTCTGGCCAGCTGGTATGCACCACAGCAATAAGCCGGTTTAACCGACCAAGGCTCCGGCCGGCGCAGATCGGCCGGAGCATCCACAGGGGAACATCATGCAAGACGTAAAAACCAAGCCACGTTTCAAGTGGCATATCGTTGTATTTCTGGCACCCGCCGTGCTGATCTACACCACCATCATGATCATCCCCATTTTCAACACTCTGGGCATGTCGTTCTTTACCGATGTGGACAACCGGCAGGTTTTTGTCGGCTGGCAGAATTTCAACACCCTGTTCGGGGATGAACGCTGGGCTTGGCATTTCTGGAACGCGTTAAAGAATAATACTTGGTTTTTCATGATCCATATGCTGGTGCAAAATCCGGTCGGCATTTTGCTGGCGGCGATCCTGTCCTCGCCCAAATTGCGCTTTGCGGCGGCTTATCGCACGGTGGTGATTATTCCGGCGATCCTGTCCTTTGTGATTGTCGGTTTCGCCTGGAAACTGATCCTGTCGCCGCTTTGGGGCATCGCACCTTGGCTGCTGGACAGTGTCGGGTTGAAATCGCTTTTCGCCCCGTGGCTCGGCCTTGAGGAATACGCCCTGACCACCCTGTCGCTGATTTCCGTCTGGCAGTTTATCGGCATCCCGATGCTGCTGATTTACGCTGCTCTGCTGTCGATCCCCGAAGAGGTGCTGGAAGCCGGTGAATGTGACGGGCTGACAGGGTTTTCCGCCTTCTGGAAAATCAAACTGCCGCTGATTTTGCCCAGCATCGGCATCATTTCAATCCTGACATTCGTTGGCAATTTCAATGCGTTCGACCTGATCTATGCCGCGCAAGGGGCGCTGGCGGGGCCGCATTATGCCACCGATATTCTGGGCACATTCATGTATCGCACCTTCTTTGGCAACCAGTTGCAACTGGGTGATATCAACATGGGCGCGACCATCGCCAGCGCCATGTTCGCGATCATTCTGGTCGGGGTTTGCCTGTATCTTTTCGCCATCCAGCGCCGCCTGCGCCGGTATCAGTTCTAGGGGGCGAAAAGATGAACAAAGCACGCCGCAATATCTGGCATTCGGTTGCCGCCCACGGGATTTTGCTAAGCTACACCGTGCTGGCCCTGTTTCCGGTATTCGTGATCCTGATCAACAGTTTCAAAACCCGCAAGGCCATCTTTCGCAACCCGCTACAACTGCCCGGTCCCGATACGTTTTCGACCATCGGCTATGAAACGGTGCTGAAACAGGGGGATTTCTTTCTCTATTTCCAGAATTCGCTGATTGTTACCGTGGTGTCGCTGTTCTTTGTGTTGCTGTTCGGGGCGATGGCCGCCTTTGCACTGGCGGAATACCGGTTCAAGGGGAATGCGTTGCTGGGGCTTTTTCTGGCGCTGGGCATCATGATCCCGATCCGCATCGGTACCGTCGCCATCCTGAAAATGATGGTGGCCAGCGGGCTGGTGAATACGCTGACGGCGCTGATCCTTGTCTATACCGCACAAGGGCTGCCACTGGCGGTGTTCATCCTGACCGAATTTATGAAACAGGTGTCCGAGGATCTGAAAAACGCAGGCCGGATTGACGGGCTTAGCGAATACGCGATCTTTTTCCGGCTGGTGTTGCCGCTGGTGCGCCCCGCCATGGCAACCGTGGCGGTGTTCAACATGATCCCGATCTGGAACGATCTGTGGTTCCCGCTGATCCTTGCCCCAAGCGAGGCCACCAAAACCCTGACGCTTGGGTCACAGGTGTTTATCGGCCAGTTTGTCACCAACTGGAACGCTGTGCTGGCGGCGCTGTCGATGGCGATCATTCCGGTGCTGGTGCTTTATGTGATTTTCTCGCGGCAACTGATCCGTGGCATTACCTCGGGGGCTGTAAAATGAGCAACACCACCCGTGAATGTGATTTGATGAAGGATACGAAATGACCGCTTTGAAACTGGAAAAAGTCTGCAAATCCTTTGGCCCGGTCAAAGTGCTGCACGACATTGACCTGACCGTCGAGGATGGCGAATTCGTGGTGTTTGTCGGGCCCTCTGGCTGTGGCAAATCCACCCTGTTGCGGGTGATTGCTGGGCTTGAGGATGCCACATCGGGCAGCGTGGAAATTGTGGGCCGCGATGTCACCACCACCCCGCCATCCAAACGCGGGATCGCAATGGTGTTCCAGTCCTACGCGCTCTACCCCCACCTGACGGTGCGCGGCAATATGGAACTTGGACTGAAGCAGGCAAAGATGGCCAAATCCGAAATCGCCGCGCGCGTGGCCGAGGCCAGCCGCATGTTGTCACTGGACGACTATCTGGATCGCCGCCCGGCCGAACTGTCCGGCGGGCAACGCCAGCGGGTCGCGATTGGCCGCGCCATCACCCGCGAGCCGGACCTGTTTTTGTTTGACGAACCCCTGTCCAATCTGGACGCCGCCCTGCGGATGAACACCCGTATCGAAATCGCCAACCTGCACCGCACGATTGACAGCGCCATGGTCTATGTCACCCATGACCAGATCGAGGCAATGACACTGGCCGACCGCATCGTGGTGCTGCGTGACGGGCGGGTGGAACAGGTCGGCAGCCCGATGGATATCTACAACGACCCCGACAATCAGTTTGTGGCCAGCTTTATCGGCTCGCCGGCGATGAATTTCGTCAAAGCCGCTGCCTACGGGTTTGACAAGGGGGCGGTGCTGGGCATCCGGCCTGAATATCTGACGATTGTTGATGGCGGGCGCCTGTCCGGGGTGGTGACACATATTGAACGGCTTGGGGCGGAAACCAACCTGTTGGTGGCCCTCGATACCGATGACGTTCTGACGGTGCGCCTGTTTGGCCAGTATTCCTTCGATGTCGGGCAAAAACTCGGGGTTGATTTTGACGATGCCAACGCGCTGTTCTTTGACGAAAACGGCCAGCGCATCCGCTGACCCTTCTTCTTGCTGCAAATACCTGCGCCGCAGGCAAAAGCGCGCCCCGTCAGGGGCGCGCTCGGGGTGACGCGCGTCAGCGCGGCACAATCTCCTCGGATATGCTCTAAATCAATTTAACCTGCGTGCCGACCTTGGCCAGATCGAACAATTCGGCAATCTGGTTGTTATACAGCCCGATACACCCGTTGGACGAGCGCCGCCCGATCTTGCGCGTGTCATTGGTGCCGTGGATCCGGTAATATTGCCAGCTTAAATACAGCGCATGTGTCCCCAGCGGGTTGTCCGGCCCCGGGCCGACATAATCGGGCCACTCGGGGTTGCGCCGTTTCATCGATGCGGTCGGCCGCCACGACGGGCCAACGACCTTGCGGATAATCCGGGTATAGCCACGGCGGGTCAAATCATCGGTCATCGGCACGGAACTGGGATAGAGTTTGTAAACACTCTCGTCCTCGGACCAGAACTGCACCATGCGCGATACCGTATCCGACAGAATCGCGCCGTTTTTCAGATTGTCGAAATGGTCCTGCCAGCGCGGAACCCGAAAGGATGAAATGTTGCGCCGTGTCCCGCCACTTGCCTGCGCCAGCAATGCCGCTGCCGGAAATATGCTCAGGGCCGCTGCCCCAAGCAGCACTTTACGTCGCGACTTGTTTTCAGGTTTGTCGTTGCTCATTCGTTTCTCCTGTTATTTCACCCGTTACGGGATTGCCTCATGCGCACATAGGGGCTTCCAGCGCTGGCAGGTAAAGGGCGGCGGTGATCACAAAATGGTGAGGGAACGGGCAGATTTTTCGCGTTGAATCCAAGTAATTTCTTGACCGGTTGATAAAACAACGCCACCCTTGCGACACATTGCCACTTGGGAGGTTACAATGGGAATTTTGAAAACATGGAGCAGGCGCACGGTTTTAGCGTCATTTATTGCCGCAGGGACAATGATGTCTGCCGGCGCAGCACTGGCCGAAAAAATCAAGGTCGCAGGGATATTCACCCTGCCGGTTGAACAGCAGTGGATCAGCCGGATTCACAAGGCGCTGGTTGCCGCCGAGGAACGGGGCGATATCGAATATGTCTATTCCGAAAACGTTGCCAACACCGATTATGAACGTGTGATGCGCGAATATGCCGAAGGGGGCCAGCAGTTGATCGTTGGTGAAATCTTCGGTCTGGAACGCGCGGCCCGCAAGGTGGCCGCCGATTACCCCGAAACCGCATTCCTGATGGGCTCGTCGTTCGAGCCGGCGGGCGACAACCTGTCGGTGTTCGACAACTGGATCCATGAACCGGCCTATCTGTCGGGCATGGCGGCAGGGGCGGCCAGTAAATCCAATGTGATCGGCATGGTCGGGGGCTATGCCATCCCCGAGGTGAACCGCCTGATGAACGCCTTTATGGACGGCGCGCGGGAAACCAACCCGGATGTCAAATTCCTCGTGAACTTTATCGGCAGCTGGTACGATCCGCCCAAAGCCAAGGAAAGCGCATTCGCGATGATGGATGCCGGCGCCGACGTGATGTATGCCGAACGCTTCGGCGTTTCGGATGCCGCGGTCGAGCGGGGCGTGAAGGCGATCGGCAACGTGATCGACACATCCGGTGATTATCCGAATACGATCCTGTCGTCGGCCCTTTGGCATATGGAGCCAACCATAGACAAGGCAATCGCAGCGGTTGCGGACGGGTCCTACAAGGCCGAGGATTACGGCAAATACAGCTATATGAAATATGGCGGCGGGTCTGTTGTGGTGGACGAAAACCTTGTTCCGGCCGATGTGGTGGCTGCGATAAAGGCCAAAGAAGCCGCAATTCTGGACGGATCCTTTGTTGTGAATGTGAACGACAACGAACCCGTTTCCGACAAGTAAAAGGCAGCAGGTGCCGGATTGAATCCGGCACCTCACCCCCTATCATGAACAAACCCCTTATCCTGACCCTTGCCGGTCTGACCAAACGTTTTGGCGATGTGATTGCCAATGACGCCATCGACCTGACCCTGCATCAGGGCGAGGTTCTGGCCCTGCTGGGCGAAAACGGTGCGGGCAAAACCACGCTGATGAACATGCTGTTCGGCCATTACACGCCGGACGCGGGCTATGTCGAAATCATCTGCGAGGATGGCACGCCGCTGCGCCTGCCGCCGGGTCAGCCGCAGGCGGCGATTGATGCGCGCATCGGCATGGTGCACCAGCATTTCACACTGGCCGAAAACCTGACCGCGCTGGACAACATCCTGCTGGGGTCCGAAAGCCTGCTGTCCCTGCGCCGCCATCGCCGCGCCGCGCGGGCCAAAATCGAGGGCCTGATGCAGGACTCCGGCCTGATCGCGCCACTGGATGAAAAGATCGGTGCGCTGTCCGTTGGCGAACGCCAGCGGGTCGAAATTCTGAAGGCCCTGTTTCACGACGCCCGCGTGCTGGTTCTGGACGAACCCACCGCCGTTCTGACCCCGCAAGAGGCCGACAGCCTGTTCGTGTCCCTGCGCAAGATGGTTGATCGGGGCCTGTCGGTGATCTTTATTTCCCATAAATTGCACGAGGTTCTGGCCTTTTCCGACCGCATCGCCGTGCTGCGCCACGGTAAAAAGGTGGGCGAACTGACCACCGCGGACGCCGACAAAAACCAGATCGCCACCTTGATGGTGGGCGAGGAAACAGCGCTGCCCGATCGCGAGGCCTGCGCAGTGGGTGATCCGGTGCTGGAGCTGAAATCCGTCACCGTGCGCCGCGAAAACACCCGCAATTCGCTGAACGATGTCTCGCTCTGTGTGCGGGCCGGTGAAATTGTCGGCGTGGCTGGCGTGTCCGGCAATGGCCAATCTGCCCTGGCGCAGGTCATTTCGGGGCTGGAACGCCCTGATCGGGGCAGCATCGCCGTGGCGGGGCAGGTGATGCCCGCGCCAACGCCCAAGGGGATGATCAAGGCCCATGTAGGCCGCATCCCCGAGGACCGGCACCATGACGGCGTGGTTGGCAGTATGACCGTGGCCGAAAACCTGATTATCGAGCGGCTGGATGCACCCGATGTGCAGACACGCGGGTTTCTGCGCAAGAAGCGGATTGCCCAACATGCGAGGGAACTTGTGCAAGCCTATGACGTGCGCGGCCCCGGCATTGACGCCCGCGCGGCACTGTTGTCGGGCGGCAATATCCAGAAACTTATTCTGGCGCGGGTGCTGGAGCAGGAACCGCTGGTGATCCTTGCCAACCAGCCCACACGCGGGCTGGATTTCGGCGCGGCGGGCGAAGTGGCGCGCCGTTTGATGGAGGCCCGCAAACGCGGCGCCGGTGTGGTGCTGATTTCCGAGGATCTGGACGAGGTTCTAAGCCTTGCCGACCGGATTGTAGTGATGCACGACGGGCAGTTGATCGAGGCAGACACGCGCGATCGTGCGGCAATCGGATTGTTAATGGCGGGGCAGGCAGCATGATGGTGATCGAGCCACGGGGCAATATTTCACGCGGGGTGCAGATGGCGATTCCGGTGATCGCGGCATTGGTGGCGCTGGGACTGGCGGCCTTGCCGCTGGGTTTTGCGGGTGCGCCAATTCTGGAAGCCTATAAGCAGATGTTCATCGGCGTTTTTGGTTCGGTGTTTTCCTTTACCGAAATGCTGACCCGCGCCACGCCGCTGATTTTCACCGGTCTGGCGGCGGCGCTGGCGTTTAAGGCGCGGCTGTGGAACATCGGGGCCGAGGGGCAGTTATACCTTGGCGCGATGGGGGCGGTTGCGGTTGGCACCGGCCTGATTGATGGTCCGGCTGTGCTGATGATCCCGCTGGTGATGATCGCGGGGGCGGCTGCCGGTGCGGCAGGGATGCTTGGCCCTGCGATCCTGAAAACCCGCTTTGGCGCGGACGAGGTGGTGACCTCGCTTTTGCTGAATTTCATCATCCTGATCTTTGTGCAAATGATGCTGGAAGGCCCGTTAAAAGACCCAATGAGCATGGGCTGGCCGCAATCCGAACCGATCCTTGACAATGCCGCCCTGCCGCAACTGATCCCGCGGATGCGTATCCATGCGGGGCTGATCGTGGCGCTGGTGGCGGCGGTGATCGCGCAGATCGCGCTGACCAAAACCACATGGGGTTTTAAAATCCGCGCAGTGGGCGAAAACGCCGCCGCCGCGCGGCACGCCGGGATCAACGCGAACCGCACCCTGCTGGGGGTCGCCTGTATTTCCGGCGCTTTGGCCGGATTGGCAGGGGTTAGCGAGGTTGCGGGGCTGAAAGGTTACCTGACCACCGATCTATCCCCCGGATACGGCTATTCCGGCATCGTGGTGGCGATGTTGGCAGGGCTGTCGCCGATGGGGGTGGTGATCGCCGCGCTTTATGTCGCCAGCGTATTTGTCGGGGCCGACAGCATGAGCCGCGCCATGGGCGTGTCCAGTTTTCTGGCCGATCTGGTGGTGTCGATGTCGCTGATCTCGGTTCTGGTGGGCGGGTTTTTCGCCCGTTACCGCATCCGGTTTGCGGGCAAAGCGGGGGCAGGCCGATGATGGACATGCTGCAAATATTCCTGAACGAGAGCTTCTGGGTCGCAAGTCTGCGCATCGCCACCCCGCTGATTTTCGGTGTGTTGGGCGCGTTGCTGTGCGAACGTGCGGGCGTGCTGAACCTGGGGATCGAGGGCATCTTTGTGGTCGGCGCCATGGTTGGCTGGATGTCGGTCTACGCCGGTGCGCCGCTGTGGCTGGGGGTGATTGCCGCTGCTGCTGCGGGCGGGTTGTTCGGTCTGTTCCACGCCATTCTGACCGTGCCGCTGGGCCTGTCGCAACATGTGTCTGGGTTGGGGATTACGCTGTTCGCCACATCGGCGGCGTCGTTCCTCTATCGCACCATCCTGCCCGATGTGTCCTCGCCACCGCGCATCACAGCGTTTCAGCCGATGGATGTGCCATTCCTGTCCGACATCCCCTTCCTTGGCCCCGTGGTGTTCCAGCAAACCGCGCTGACATGGCTGGCGCTGATCATGGTTGGCGTGGTCTGGTGGGTGATCAACCGCACACCATTGGGCGTGGCCCTGCAAGCGGTGGGGGACAACCCCGATGCGGTGAACGCGCAAGGGCTGTCGGTTTACAAGCTGCGCATTGGCGCGGTGATGGCCGGATCAGCGCTGATGGCGCTGGGCGGGGCGTTCCTGACCATGTCGGCGTTTGACGCGTTCTTCTTTGGTATGGTAAACGGGCGGGGCTGGATCTGTATTGCCTTGGTCATTTTCGCCAGTTGGCGACCGGGCAAGGCGCTGTTGGGCGCATTGTTATTTGGTATGTTCGACGCTTTTCAGGTGCGCCTGCAAACCGAGGCAGGTGCCGTGGTGCCGTCGCAGATTTTCCTGATGGCGCCCTATGTTTTGTCGATTATCGCGCTGGTCATCGTTGCCAGAAAAGCCGAATACCCCCGCGCCCTGCTGCACCCGTGGTTCAAGGGCCACCGATAGGAGAATACCCCATGCAATTTGACCTGCTTGTCACCAACGCCACCCTGCCGGATGGCCGCAAGGGACATTGCATCGCCTGCAAGGACGGCAAAATCGTTGCGATTGAACGCAACATCAAAGCCGAGGCTAACAGGGTGCTGGACGCGGAATCGCAACTGGTCTGCCCGCCCTTTGTGGACCCGCATTTCCATATGGACGCAACACTTTCGCTGGGGCGGCCCCGCATGAACACCTCGGGCACTTTGCTGGAAGGAATTGCGCTGTGGGGCGAGTTGAAGCCGCAGCAAACGGTGGACGAAATCATCGAGCGCGCCCTGCGCTATTGCGATCTGGCCGTGGCGATGGGGATCGGCGCGATCCGCAGTCATGTGGACATTTGCGATGATGAGTTGAAAGGCGTGGATGCGTTGATCGAGGTGCGCAAACGGGTCGCGCCCTATCTGGACCTGCAGCTGGTCGCCTTTCCGCAGGATGGTGTTTTGCGTGACCCCAAGGCGCTGGAAAACCTGACCCGCGCACTGGATCGCGGGGTCGATGTGGTGGGGGGCATTCCGCATTTCGAGCGCACCATGCAGGAGGGCACTGAATCCGTGCGCCTGCTGTGTGAAATTGCCGAAAAGCGCGGGCTGATGGTGGACATGCATTGCGACGAAAGCGATGACCCCCTTAGCCGCCATGTGGAAACGCTGGCCTATGAAACAACGCGGCTGGGCTTGCAGGGGCGGGTGGCCGGATCGCACCTGACCTCGATGCATTCGATGGACAATTACTATGTCTCCAAACTGATCCCCTTGATGGCAGAGGCCGGATTGCACGCCATCCCCAACCCGCTGATCAACATCATGTTGCAGGGGCGGCACGATACCTACCCCAAACGCCGCGGGCAAACGCGGGTGCGCGAATTGCGCGATGCGGGGATCACGGTCGGCTTTGGCTCGGACTGCGTGATGGATCCGTGGTATTCTCTGGGCAAGGCCGACATGCTGGATGTCGCGTTTATGGGGCTGCATGTGGGGCAGTTGTCGTCGCGTGATGACATGCGCTGGTGTTTTGACGCGGTGACGGTGAATTCGGCGGCGATTATGGGGCTTGAGGGCTACGGGCTAAAGGTAGGTTGTGACGCCAACTTTGTCCGCCTTCAGGCCGATGACCCGATCGAGGCGATCCGCCTGCGGGCGCACCGGCTGAACACGGTGCGTGGCGGCAGTATTATTGCCAGCGCACCTTGTGTGGAACATGTATTGGACATGCCCGGCAGGCCGATGACGCTGGAGGCGTCAAACTATGCGCCAAAGGGCCGTTCAGGGTAATGCACATGCGCCAGATACAGCCCTTGCGGCGGGCTGACCGGCCCACAGGCGGTGCGGTCGCGGGCCTCCAGGGCCTCGCGCACATCTTCCGGCTCCCATGCACCAGCGCCGACCCGTTCCAGCGTGCCGACGAAACTGCGCACCTGATTGTGCAGAAAACTGCGGGCGCGCACATGGAAACGGACTTCGCTTCCATGCGGGTAATCGACCCGCTCGATGCGTAATTCGTCCAGCGTCTTGACGGGGGATTGCGCCTGACATCCGGCGGAACGGAAGGTGGTGAAATCATGCTGCCCCAGCAGATAATTCGCACCCCGCTGCATTGCGTCCATATCCAGCGGGTGCCTGACTTGCCAGACCAGCCCCCTGTCATGCACCAAGGGCGCACGGCGGCTGACCAGCCGGAACAGATAGCGCCGCTCGCGGGCCGAGAAACGGGCGTGAAAATCATCCGCAACCGCAGCCACATCGACAATCGCCACGGGGGCGGGTTTCAGGTGATAATTCAACGCCTCCATCAGGCGGAGCGTCTCCCATTCTCGCGTCATATCGCAATGGGCCACCTGTCCGGTCGCATGAACACCGGTATCCGTGCGCCCCGCTGCCTGAATCCCGTCAAAATCCGGTTGCAGCTTGCGCAGGGCGTCCTCGACGGCCAGTTGCACGGTCGGCAGACCCTTTTGGCGTTGCCATCCTGAAAACGGCGCGCCGTTGTATTCTATTTTCAAAGCATAACGTGGCATGAGCCTTGGGTAGCGCGGCGGGGGCGGATTGGCAATCGGGCTGGCTTCTTCTTGCTGTAAATACCTGCGCCGCAGGCAAGAAAGTTTTTATGCCTGCGGCGCGGATATTTGTGGAACAAAGATGGGGGGACTAGGCAGCGGGTGTTCGGGGGCCTATCTTATGGACAAAGCAAGGGGAAGATTTTGCGGATTTCCGAGGTTGTAAGCGGTTTGACAGGGGGCTGGATCGGTTCCGAGGTAACAGTGCGGTTGGGGGT
>Ga0256840_1003188_pt1 | contig 13537 bp, 9 predicted proteins | sample 355202metaG_FD_185969 | JGI IMG/M metagenome (GOLD analysis project Ga0256840, IMG submission 185969) | Hydrothermal vent microbial communities from Mid Atlantic Ridge, Atlantic Ocean - 355-202 | ecosystem: Environmental > Aquatic > Marine > Hydrothermal vents | place: Atlantic Ocean: Mid...
CAGGGGTATTGGCATGGATCTCAGGGTACTGAAAGATGCGGTTTTTTGATATGCACCCGGTTGTAAGTATTGCAAGAGTACCCAGGAATAGGGCTATATATTTCATTTGGTTATCCTCTCTTCACATTATCTGGTCCGGTTAATGAATATGGGCCTTTTTATGGAAAAAATAATAAGATCTGTATCCATTATGAGATTGTTGGAATGGAAAGAGTATAGCAGCAGGATGATTTCACGTGAAACACAGGTCTTATGAAACCCGGAGAACTATCTTCCCTCCTTAACCCGGTGTAGTGCCGCAAGAAGCTGGTTTTCGCTATAAGGTTTTGAAAGAAACTGATCCATCCCTGCATCAAAACATTTCTGCCTATTTCTGGTGCTGGCGGTCAGGGCTATCACTGGCGTAAAGGCATACCCCTCTTTCCTTCTGATCTGCTGGGTCAAGGTGTAGCCATCCGAATCCGGCAGGTTGATATCCATGAATATAGCCTCGAAACGAAACCGTTCAACTGCCTTCAGGGCAGCAGCCCCTGTGGTTGCCACTACACTCTTGATGCCAAACCGTTTCAATATATCTATCAAAATCTTCTGGTTGATTCGGTCATCTTCCACCACCAGGACCTTCATCCCCATGAGGAGTTCCAGGTCCGGTTCCTCCACTCTTTCCTGGGTGTCTGAGTATGGAGATCTGAGCTGTTCCCGGTCTATCTGTAAGATACGAAGCAGCTCCGGTATCAGTTGCTCTCCCCGGGAAGGGAACATTACAAGGCCCACATCATCCCTGTTCTGGAAAGACGACATATTCTCCAATTCTGTGCTGAGTGCCATGAGGTTGAGGGGTGGAATATCGAATACAATCACTGGATGTCTGAGGCTGGCAGAAAAAATCTGCTCAGGAATCAGGACAGGAGCGTGGGGGGCAACGGCCTTGATCAGTTGAAAATCGATTAGGGTCAGGCCTCTTTGACCAGATACACCATCTGCCAGATGAAAATCCAGAATTTTCTGGGCATCTTCCAGGCTCGAAGCTGTTTCAACCTGAAAGCCGCAACCCTGTAGCCGTCTCATAACTATGATACGGGCGAGGGGATCCGTTGCGGCAATGGCAACTACAGGGGTGGGAAGAAGGGGTTGAGCCCAGGGCATGTTCAACTGCTCCGCTTTTACAGAAAATGTCAGGTGGAGCAGACCTTTTTCTGAGTCAATCTCTGCTTTGAGATCATGTCCAATCTCCAGGAGAATTCTTCGGCATATCAGTATCCGTGGGTCCTGGAATGGAGACAGCTGTTCGAACAGATCTGACCTGACCGATGCCTGCAGGTGAAACTTCATAAGTTCATCTTCCGGTCCTGCACTGTGGAATGAGATACGCAGCAATGTCTCAGGGGATTCTGCCTGCCTTATGGCATAGTTTATGAGCTGTGTGATTATCTGTCTAATACGGCCTCTTGGCCCTCTGTACCACTCAGAGATTTCCTGAGAGAATTCCACGGTCAAGGCAGAGTTCCTAGCGAGCCTTGTCCCTGCAGTGCTCTCCTTGATATCTTCCAGGAGCTCTGTCAGGCCAAATTGCTGTACCTTGCTGTTCTCTCCATTCCCATCATCGGAGAGCTCGATAATATCATCCAGAAGGCTCAGAAGGCCCTTGGCAGATCGCTCGATGGTGTTGATATATTGTTGTGTCTCCTGGGAGAGCTGGTTCTGGCTGGCCAGCTCCACCATGTTGATGATGGTGTTGAGTGGAGATCGGATTTCATGGTGAAGGTCGGCCAATAGTGTCACCAGGGGTATGTGCTGTCCCGTGGATCTGCCTGAACCGCCCTTTGCTTTCACCTGTTCTCCTTTTCCCTGGGCAGGAATTCCTACATTGAAGATGAATGTTCCTGAAGATTGGAGCAGATCTCCTGAAGCATGGCAGATGCGGCCTCAAATTCCATTTCAGCTATCAGGTCTGTTATCTGATGAATCGGCTCTTTGGGGATAATGGTTCGCAGTTCTGCCCGGAGTTCATGCCAGATAGACTCACTCTCAATATCGTTTAATTGCAGCAGTTCGTCAAGTTCTAAGATTTTTTGCAAAAGTTCAGCGTTATCTCTGTCTGCCGCAGGTTTTTCCCTCTCAGCTTTCAGTTCCCCCCTTTTGTTGCCTGTTTCTTCTATGAAGGAGGCGATGGATGCGATTTTTTTCTCTATGGCGGGAATGATCCCCCAAAGGGCTTCCGGTTCCTGTGTACTCTTCATCTCAGCCTGCAGGAAGTGTGCTCCAAGTTCATTGAGTGCCAGGTTGAGGCATACACCTTTCTGGGTATGAAAGAACCGTTTCAGCTCTGAAAAACGGCCCTTTTCAATGAGCGTTTCCAGATGTTGGGAAAGTCCCTCCATGTCGGATACGAATCGTTCCAGCAGCTCCAGATATAGGCTGAGGTCTTGTCCAAACCGGCTCCTGACCTGCTCCATATCTGCCCCGGGAACTTCTCCTGTGTTCCATGTCTTTTCTGCATGGTTTTGCATGGTATCTCCATGCTGCTCATCCGAAGAGGGGGATAATATCCTCTGTTTTTCTTCAGGAATCCATTTTTTTAGTACTGCCATGAGTGATTCAGGCGTAACAGGCTTCATGATGAAATCATCCATTCCTGCCCGGGCACAACGCTGTCTGTCCTGCCTGAAGACGCTTGCTGTCATGGCGATGATAGGGATCTTCCCAATGTTTGGTCTTTTCTTCAGTATCCTGGTAGCTTCATAACCATCCATTTCAGGCATCTGAACATCCATAAGGATCAGATCATGGTCTGTAGAGGCCTTTTCCAGGGCCTCAAGACCATTGTTTGCAAATTCCACTGTGGCACCATGTTTTACCAGGATCTCTCTCGCCACCATCTGATTGATCTCGTTATCCTCAACCACCAATATCTTTACATTGCGGAATCCAGTTCGCACAGCTGAAGACTCCTGTCCGGGTAGGCCTTCTGGAGAATCCTCCCTGGCAACAATTTTTGCCAGGGCCCTTTGGAGCCGGAAAGGTGTGGCAGGCCTGGGGGATGTCAGGATCTCTTTATGACCATGGAAGAGCTGTTCTATCTCTGCTGTTTTGCATTGGGGGGCAAGGAGAATAAACAAGGGCGCAGCTTGCTCCTCATATTGTTCCATGATCAGCCCTGTAAAGGCGATGAGGAGATCTGCTGGAATCAGCTCTTGGGGTGGAATGTCTATGATGAACAGGTCTATGCCGTTATGAGTGCAGGGAAGAGCTGTTTCTTTATCCAGATGGAATCCATCTATCCTGATGCTGGATTTGAGCTTACTTCCAAGACGGGCAAGCTGTTCCCGAATACTCTTTTCCACCTCCTGTTGCTGGTACAGGAGATGTATGGCCAAGGGTTTTTTCTTTTCATTTAAAAGAGGGAAGAGTGTTTCTCCCTGCCCGGGTCCATTACGATCGGAGGACGAAGCCAGTTCCAGTTTCACCTCGAAGGTGAATGTTGTTCCCTTTCCCGGTGCACTCTCCATGGATATGGTGCCATCCATCAGGGTTGCTATCTTGCGGCAGATGGCAAGCCCAAGTCCGCTGCCCCCATAACGCCTGGTTGTGGAACTGTCCGCCTGTGTGAATACCTCGAAGAGATCTTGTTGCCGCTGCTCTTCGACACCTATGCCAGTGTCCATGACCTGAAATCTCAGGTGCACAATGCCGGCTTCCTGTTCAATCAGGCTGCACCTTACAATGACCTTGCCTTCTTCAGTGAACTTTATGGCATTAGAGGTGAGATTGGTAAGGAGCTGTCCCAGCCGTACAGGATCTCCCTGAAGATTTTCAGGCACTTCCCTGTCTATATGGATGATCAGGTCGATTCCCTTGGCGGAGGCCTGTTCAGCAAAAACATCGGCAATCTTCTCCAGTAGTTCCAGCAGATTGAATTCAAGGGTTTCCAGCTCCATCTTTCCAGCCTCAATCTTGGAGAAGTCCAGGATATCGTTTACCAGATCCAGAAGAGAATCTGCAGAGACCTTGATAACCTTGAGGTAGTCCCGCAATTTGCCGGTGATATCCATCTCCATGGCCAGGGCGGTGATGCCGGTGATGGCATTCAGAGGGGTCCTGATCTCATGGCTCATGTTTGCCAGAAAGAGTGACTTGGCCTGGTTGGCCCTTTCTGCCTGCTCTTCTGCGCGGCGCATCTCTTCTGTCTGTGTCTTCAGGAGCCGATTGGATTCCTCAAGCTCCTTGGTGCGCTGCTTGACCTTCTCTTCCAGGTTGCGGGCAAAGTCTTCCAGACGCCTGTTTGCCTCCTCCAGCTCCCTGGTGTATTTGGTCTGGAGCTGGTCCTTTTCCCTCTGCAGAAGGGTGAGTCGGTCGCTTAGGGCCATGGATAGAAGAATCACTTCCCATGCAGATCCTATCTGAATGCCCCAGATGGTGAAGAAGTTGTTGGGCAGGACGCCAAATGATTTCAGGGCATATATGGCTGCGCCTCCCATGGAAACAGTCCAGGCTAGGGCATAATACCTTGCAGGACGCCATCCCCGGTAGAGACAGACATAACCGGTGAGTATATGGACAAAGACCGTGGTGGTGACCAGGGTGGCCATCCTGATGCTGATCTCATAAGGAAGAAAAAGGCTGGCGACAGACCCTATACTTGTGATGATCAGGAAAAAACAGAGCACCTTGTCCAGGAACGGGGCATGCTTTCCTGAATTGAGAATCTTTCTGGTGAACAGGGTGCCAAATGTATAGGCAGTCAATATAAAGAAGGGAAGACTGATGTTTGCCCATCCGATCCAGCTTGGCCAAAGGTATTTGAAGGCCACTCCTGTAAGATCCAGCTGGAAAAGGAAATAGAAGATGACGAACAGGACGTAGTAGAGATAGACGGCCTCCCGGATGTTAAAAAAGAGCAGCAGGTTATATGCCAGCATGGCAAAGAGAATACCAAAATAGATTCCCAGGGCCAGGTCTTCTGTTTCCACCCGGTTTATAAATGCAGGCTCAGAATAGAGATAGGCTGGCAGATTAAGAGAGCTCGATGTCTGTACCCGCAAAAAATATAGGGCCGTAGAGTGCGGCGGCAGGTGCAGGTTAAAGACTATGTTCCTGTAGGGAATGATCCTTTTCTCAAAGGTGAGATGGTCTCCCTGTTCAAGGGGGTGATATCCGCCTTCTCCATCTGGCACGAAGAGTTTTACACTGTCAAGGAGGGGATACTCTATTTCAAGGTAACGTGTAAGAGGTCTCCCTGTTGGATTCTGTATGGAGAACCGGAACCAGAAGGCAGAATCAGTGAAGCCGAAACCAGGAGATTTCTGGTTGCATCCCCTGAATCTGTCCTGAATCTCTTTAGAGATGATCTGGGAGATCTTGAGATTGCCATCAGGGTCTTCCAGATAATCCAGAAAGGGACCGAGAAACACCCTGTCCCTGTCTGCACTCAAAACAGGAGCGGTTTCCCTGCAAGCAGCGTGTTTACCAGTACTCTCCTGCGAGACACCAAAAGAAAGGAAAGGAGGAACTGCAAGAAAAAAAATAGACAGCAGATATAGGCAAGAGTTTGAACGGTTCATTATTCCTCCGGAAAACCTTGTATTCAGTAGCAAGAAATAGCCTGATTTTTTTCTGTTTGCCATCTTTATTTCATATTATGAACAACCTCTTTAAAAAAGAGAGAAAGTGGTTCATAATCTATCTGCAGAGTCATTATCAAAGGTCTTTTGTCTGATTCAAGTTGTCAAGGAGGATTGGAAAATGAACATTCTCATTATTGGTTGCGGTTCCTATATGGATGCAGGCTATGGTTGTCCTGGCGAATACAAGTGTATAAATGCGGTCAAGGAGAAGAATGGGGAGTTTGCCCAGTACGATGACCCAGTGATTGTAGGTTTTCTTCGGTGTCAGTGTCCAGGCAGGGCCACCATCAACAACATCGGTATGGTCAAAAAGAATGTCCATATAGACGCAGTGCATCTGAGCAACTGCATGGTCAAGGCCCAGCCCGGCTGTAAAAACCACGATTTTGAACAGTTCAAGAAGATGGTGGAGGAGAAGTTCGGGGTTCCCTGTATTCTCGGAACCCATGCTTACGGTTAATTCGCAATAACCAGATAGGGGTCAGGGCTGTTTTTTTTATGTACAGCCCTGGCATTTTACCTGTTGCAGCATGATGGTAGTACCTATATCAAAAATAATCAGCTATCCTTCTAATGTTATGGTTTGACATTTTTTTTCATCTCACATACCATCTTCATTGATGGGAGTTTGGGTTTCAACAGGGCTTCTGCCTTTGGAAGACCATTGTTTCATCAGGCATAAGTCCACAGCCTACCGGAGTTGACACAGATTATGATAGATCTCAAAGGCCTCAGGCGCCGAGTAAAGGCAGAGATAGAAAAGGCAGTGCCTGATGCCCGTATAGACTACTGCCTCACTTGCGGTCTTTGCGTAAGTGGATGTCCTGCATCAGGTATAGAGGGGCTGGATCCCAGGAAGTTTTTGCGCCTCCTGGTCCTTGGACGGGATGAGGATATCCTGGAAACCAACTGGATCTATAGCTGTACCATCTGCCAAAGGTGCAGATATGCCTGCCCCATGGGGATAGATATTGGTCGTATTGTTTATGAGATCAGGGGGATGCGGCCACGGGAGAAGAGACCGCCGAATCTCCAGCGGTCCTGCGATCTGCAGAAGCAGTCAAACAGCACCGGGATCCCCAACGATGATTTCGTCTGGGTGGTGAACGATGTCCTGGAGGAGGTACGGGAGAACGAGCCTGCATGGCGGGATCTGAAGGCCCCGATAGACAAGCAGGGTGCTGAATACTACCTCAACCAGAATGCCAAGGAGCCCACTGTAGAGCCTGAAGAGATGGTTCCTCTCTGGAAGATTCTTCATGTAGTGGGCATCGACTGGACATATTCGTCCAAATGGTGGGATGGCGCCAACTACTGTCTGTTTACAGGAGATCCTGAAGACTGGGCATATGTTGTCAGGAAACAGGCAGAGACGATCGATGCCCTGGGGTGCAGATACTACATAAATACTGAGTGAGGACATATGTATTTTGCGGTCCTGGAAGGGCTGCGAAGGTTCAAGATTCCTCACAAATTTGAATTTATCAGCATTATATCCCTTTATGCCCAATGGATTCGTGATGGACGGCTGAAGGTATCTTCTGCATGGAATGTGCAGGGCCTGAAGTTTACGGTGCAGGATCCCTGCAAGCTGGTGCGTCAGGGGCTTGGAGACACGGTAGCGGATGATCTGCGTTTTGTAATCAAGCAGGTTGCAGGAGAGGACAACTTTATAGAGGTCTGGCCCAATCGCTCCAATAATTACTGCTGCGGTGGCGGCGGAGGTGCCCTGCAGGCGGGTTTCAAGGAGAATCGCAGGCGGCACGGAAAGGCCAAGTTTGATCAGCTTGCTGCAACCGGAGCAGATGTGGTCATTACCCCCTGCCACAACTGTCACACTCAGGTAAAGGATATCTGCTCCCATTATCAGGGCAACTGGGAGACCACCCACCTGTGGAACTGGATAGAAAAGGCCCTTGTGATGGAAGACCGGTCCAGGGAGGGAAAAAATGGATAAGCCAAAAGGGTCTGTTCTGGTAGTGGGCGGCGGCATTGCCGGGGTTCAGGCTGCACTGGACCTTGCAGACAGCGGCTTCTTCGTTCATCTCGTGGAGAAGGAGTCTGCCATTGGCGGGGCAATGAGCCAGTTGGACAAGACCTATCCCACCAATGACTGTTCTGTCTGTATCTTCTCTCCAAAGTTGGTGGAATGCGGCCGCCACCTCAACATAAATCTTGTGACCCTTGCCTCTGTAGAGGATGTAACTGGAAAGGCAGGGAATTTTACCGTTAAGATACGCCAGGCTCCCAGGTTTGTCGATCCGGACAGATGTATCGCATGCGGGAGCTGTTCGGAAAAGTGTCCCAAAAAGGTGCCTAATCAGTTCGATCTTGGTCTGAGTAAACGCAAGGCCATCTATCTCAAATATCCGCAGGCCGTTCCCCTCAAATATACCATTGATTCTGATGCCTGTATCTATCTGAAAAGGCCGGGCAGATGCGGGGCATGTGTCAAGGTTTGCCCTACCGATGCCATCAATTTTGAAGATAGAGAAAAGAGTTTTGAGATAAATGTAGGCAGTATCATCCTTGCCACGGGTTTCAGACCCTTCGACCCTGCAGTTCTGGATTTTACAGGTTATGGCAAGCTGCCAGGTGTGGTGACCAGTATGGAGTTTGAGCGGATTCTCAGCCCTTCTGGTCCAACCCATGGTCACCTTAAGAGGCCGAATGGCAAGGATGAGCCGAAACGGATCGCTTGGCTGCAATGTGTTGGATCCAGGGATATCAATCGGGCGTGTCACGGATATTGTTCTACAGTATGTTGTATGTATGCCATAAAGCAGGCCGTGATTGCCAGGGAACATGCCTCCTGGGATCTGGATACCCATGTGTTTTATATGGATGTGCGCACCATGAACAAGGGGTTTGAGGCATATTATTCTCGTGCACGCAAGGAGGGCGTGAATTTTCACCGTTCCAGGGTCCACTCAGTCCTTCCACAGCCGCCGGACCAGGGTGATGGCCTGATCCTGAGATACAGTGGAGAAGACGGAGAACTGAAGGAGCAGGTCTTCGATATGGTAGTGCTGTCCGTGGGAGTAGAGACCAGTCCTGAGATACTGGAGCTGGCAGGACGTCTTGGGGTCCGGCTGGATCATGACCGGTTCCTGGAGGCATCACCCCTTAGCCCGGTATCCACATCCCGTCCTGGAATTTATGCCTGTGGCGCAGCACTTGAACCCAAGGCAATTCCCCTTTCAGTGGTTGATGCAAGTGCTGCTGTGCTGGAATCCGAGCTGCTCATACATGAGGCGCGCTGGAGCGAGACCAGGAAAAAGGAGTTCCCGCCAGAGCGGAATATCTATTCAGAACCTCCGAGGATCGGTGTGTTCGTGTGCTCCTGCGGAATAAATATCGGTGCAGTGGTAGATGTGGAAAGGGTGTGCAGATATGCCCAGTCACTGCCTGGAGTGGTCTTTGCGCAGACCAACCTCTTTTCCTGCTCGCAGGATGCCATCGAGCGGATTGCAGAGACCATAAGGGAGAAGGGGTTGAACCGGGTGGTTGTGGCCTCCTGCTCACCCAGGACTCACGAGCCCCTGTTTCAGGAGACCTTGAGAGAGGCCGGTATCAATAAATATCTCTTTGAGATGGCCAATATCAGGGATCAGGATTCCTGGGTGCATAGGGACGATCCAGAGGCAGCCACCCGCAAGGCCATGGATCTGGTCCGGATGGCTGTAGCCAAGGTGAGGCGGCATATCCCCCTTCCCTATGAGAGCATCCCTGTTACCAAGGCTGCTCTGGTGGTTGGAGGCGGTGTGGCAGGCATGACCGCTGCCCTTGCCCTGGCGGATCAGGGCTTTCCTGTTCATCTCGTGGAAAAGGGTCCGCAGCTTGGTGGCAATGCCAGAACTCTTCAAAAGACCTGGAGAGGCGATGATGTTCAGCCATTCCTTCATGATTTGGTTGAGAGGACTTCGGGTCATCCTGGTATTACTCTCCATCTTGGTGCTCTGGTGCAGGAGGTCTCCGGTTCTGTGGGGAAGTTTTCTACAACGCTTTCGTCTGGTACCAGTGTGGAGCATGGAGTTGCCATCGTGGCGACTGGTGCCGCATCCTTCATTCCCCGGAGCAAAAGAGATGAAAAGTGGCGCTACCTGCATGGTCAGCATAAGAATTCTGTTAACCTGTTGGAACTGGATAGGAGGTTCATGGATGATCCTGATGCCCTGTCGCATCTGAAACAGGTGGTTTTCATCCACTGTGTCGGTTCCCGTGCCGAAGATCGTCTTTATTGCAGCCGTATGTGCTGCTCTCGGGCTATACGCCAGGCCCTGCAACTCAAGAAACTCAATCCCGGGATGGAGATCTTCATGCTTTACCGGGATATAATGACCTATGGAAAGAGGGAGGAGATATATCTCGAGGCCAGGCGCAAGGGTATCATTTTTATCCGCTACGATCTGGATTCATTGCCAAGGGCCTCTTTGGATGCGCACGGAAAGATTCAGGTAGATGTCAGGGACCATATTCTCCAGGAACAGATAAGGCTGCATCCTGATCTGCTTGTCCTGGCAACGGCAGCAGTGCCGAGAGAGGATTCTGGAGAACTGTCGCAGCTCTTCAAGTGTGCTGTCTCTGCAGATGGTTTTCTCCTGGAGGCGCATATGAAGCTGCGGCCAGTGGACTTTGCCACTGACGGGGTGTTCCTGGCAGGCCTGTGCCATTATCCAAAGCCCATCGAGGAGACTATTGCCCAGGCAAAGGCTGCAGCAGCCAGGGCTGGCCTTATCCTTGCCAGGGATTATGTGCCGGCTGAGAGTATCACTGCCAGTGTGGATCAGACCAGGTGTGTAGGTTGTGGTGTTTGCCAGGAGGTTTGTCCCTATTTTGCAGTGAAACTCGATGAAAAAAATAGAAAGGCAGTGGTTGACAAGGCAGTATGCAAGGGGTGCGGGGTCTGTGTGGCATCCTGCCGGTCTGATGCCATAACTCTTCTGAATCTGGGTAACCAGGAGCTCATGTCTCAGATAGAGGCGTTGATGGAGGATGATCCTGAGCCTTTTACAGTACAGGAACTCTCTTAGTTACCGGTCTGGAGTAGCCTGTTCCAAGGGGTGTAAAAGGTTTGAGAGTGAAGGTGGTAAAGGGGATTTGAAGATATGAGAGACAGGAGTCAAGAGGGCTGGGAACCCAAAATAGTTGCCTTTCTCTGCCGATGGTGCAGTTATGCCGGGGCTGATCTGGCCGGGGTGAGCAGGTATCAATATCCGCCATCCATCAGGATAGTCAGGGTCCCCTGTTCCGGCCGGGTCAATGCACAACTTATTCTGGATGCCTTTAAGGCTGGAGCAGATGGTGTCTGGGTTTCCGGGTGTCATCCAGGAGACTGTCACTATATCAGCGGAAACCTCTACGCAAGGCGGAGATTTGTTCTGCTGAAACGGTTTCTTGAATTTGTTGGTCTGGAACCGGATCGCCTCCATTTTTCATGGATTTCTGCCTCGGAGGGAGAGGGCTTTGCGGAAAAGGCCACCGAGGTTACTGAAAAGGTAAGGGCCCTGGGGCCATGCAAACGGTTACACAAGGAGTTTGATTCTAATCAGGAAAATATCTGGTAAGCAAATGGTATCTGTCAACAAACGCATAACTGAAGAGCTCCGGGCAGAGGCAGGAAGACTGCTGGAATCCGGGGAGATAGCAGCCTTTCTGGGGTATTGCAGGGGTAGTCTTCCCTATGCTCCGCGGCCTTTTGTCGCCAGGACCGCCAAGGATGCAGAGAGGCTTATCTGGAACAGCTTTTGTGTGATCAATCTTGCTAATTATATTCCTGGCCTTCTGCAGGAGCTGGATAGTGAACATGGAGCAGGAGATGAAATCTCTGGCCCAAAGGTGGGGGTGGTAGCTACTGGCTGCTGGTCCAGAAATATCGTAATCCAGATCCAGGAACAGCGTTTCACAAGGGAACGGGTGTTGATTATCGGGGTTTCAAGCCGCGGAATGGTGGATCGGAAACGGTTGCACTCAGCAGTAGATGGAATGGAGATCACCGGAATAGAGGAGGAGGATCATATCATCACATTGATGGCGGGAGGAGAGGGTATAGAGGTTCCCAGATGGAACCTTATCAGGGACAACTGCCGAACCTGCACAAGGCCTGATCCGGTTTTTTTTGACGAAATGATAGGTGAACCACAGGGTGAGCGAAGTATTGCAGAGCCTTTCAGCCAGGTTGAAGAGATAGAATCCCTGACGCCGGACGAAAGATGGGAGTGGTTCCAGCAGGAGATCTCATCCTGTATCCGCTGTTATGCCTGCAGAAATGCCTGCCCCCTCTGTTACTGTTCCACATGTTTCGTGGATGACTCCAGGCCTCAGTGGGTGGGAAAGAGCCTGAATGCAACGGATACTGCCCTGTTTCATATTCTGAGGGCCTTTCATTGTGCAGGGCGTTGCACTGACTGTGGTACATGTGAAAGTGTCTGTCCCATGGGTATCAAGATGCGGCTGCTGACCAAAAAGCTGCAGAAGGATCTGTTGGAGCTTTATGATTTCGAGCCCGGCCTGGACCTTGAGACCCCCCTCCCCCTCTCCACCTACAGGCAGGATGATCCTGATCTGGATATTGTTTCAGAGCCTGCAGAGCAAGATGGGGTCAGGCCGTCTCGGAAAGGGGGGTGATCATGGACCCGGATGCCAGAAAGCTTTTGAAAACGGATTGGAGCCATCTGCTTTCTATCCTGGAAGAGCGTACAGATGAGATGTTGATTCTTGCTCCTTCTCTCAACGAGAAGGGGTTAGTTGACTGGGCCAGGTTCAGGGCGGGTGAACGTCCGGTATTGGAGAGAGGATTGCCTCTGAATTCTGTTAAGCGATTCTGTTTTCCGCAGCCGGAAGAACTCTTCCTCTTCTCATGCAGGCCTGCTGAACCTGGTGCCTTCAGGCTTCAGGAACCTGCTCGGTTAGAGAAGAACACTGTCCTCTTCGGAGTTAGACCCTGTGATGCCAGGAGTATTGAACTCAACCGGCTGCCCTATGAGCATGATCCCTATTTCAACAGCAGGCTTGAGTCCCTCATGGTTATAGGTATTCCCTGCAGAGAGACCTGCAGCACCTGTTTCTGTACCTGGACAGGAGGCGGCCCCCAGGGCACAGATGGGATGGATGCGGCTGTATGGGAGTATGATGAAGGGGTGGTGGTTCAGCTTCTGTCAGAAAAGGGCGAGAAGTTTTTCTCTTCTCTCTCTGCTACCCTTCTGTCCCGTGAGGAGTTTGAGTCCCTGTTTGCTTCTTCCTTTGGCAACCTCTCTGAAGATGTGCAAAATCCGGCGGACTTGATGAAACAAAAACCCCTTCTGTCCTGTTACGACGCCCCGTTCTGGCAGAGGGTGGCAGATTCTTGCATCAACTGCGGGGTGTGCACCTTCCTCTGTCCTACCTGTTACTGTTTCGATATTCAGGATGAGAGGCTTGGTGGTCAGGGAAGACGTATTCGATATTGGGATTCATGTATGTTTCCTCTCTTTACCCAGCATGCCTCCGGTCACAACCCCCGGGGAAGAAAGGTTCAGAGGGTGCGGAACCGGTTTATGCACAAGCTGAAATATTTTCCTGACCGTTTTGGCCCCCTTTCCTGTGTTGGATGCGGCAGATGTATTCGGGAATGTCCTGTGAATATCGATATTCGGGAGGTTCTGCGGGATCTCCTGCAGGTGCCTGGTGAGGAGTCAGACAGTTGAGCATACAATCGATCAATGGTGTTTCAGGAAGCGTTATGAATCAGAATCCCTATAAACCATATCCTGCCCGGATTCAGGAGATAGCAGTAGAGACTGAGGATGGCAATATCAAGAGTTTCAGGCTCGTCCTCGAGAACCCAGAAGATCAGGCAGCCTGGAACCATCGTCCAGGACAGTTCGCCATGTTGAGCCTTGCCGGTCATGGAGAGATCTCTATTGGTATTGCCT
>Ga0256840_1003189_pt1 | contig 13534 bp, 15 predicted proteins | sample 355202metaG_FD_185969 | JGI IMG/M metagenome (GOLD analysis project Ga0256840, IMG submission 185969) | Hydrothermal vent microbial communities from Mid Atlantic Ridge, Atlantic Ocean - 355-202 | ecosystem: Environmental > Aquatic > Marine > Hydrothermal vents | place: Atlantic Ocean: Mid...
GCAAGTACCGTGTTACTATGAGCCATGGCCTGAATCTCCTTTTGTTATAGGCTGTTAGGGGTAACAACACTATACACAAAAGTAGCCCTTCAGGCCGTATCTATTTCCTTAACCGGACAGCAGTGATTTGGTATAGTTTTTTTTGCAGTCAGAATGATCTCGGACGCAGCATCGGATTGAAGACAAAACAAAGTGCCGGTATGCGCCATAGATCGAGATGCTCGACTATTCTTCGGATAGCTTTAGGTTCATTAATAAAGCTGATGATTTTCATTTCCCCCTGGCAATGGGGACATTTCAGAGGATCAACTTCCCACACCTTTTTTATACACTCCCGCCAGATCGGTGGCGGGATCCTGCGCGGCTTGTAATTTGAGATATCAATAATTTCAATTTCGTTGCTTCCGTTTTCGCTTTCAGTTTTCTCCGTTTCCTGTTTAGACCGTTCTCCCCGCATCCGGTTTGAATACCAGCCGAAATATCTCACCAACTGGAAATTTTTATCGGAAATATGCTGGGTTATGGCGGCGATAAATTCTTCGGCGCCGGATATGGTAAAATTCTTTTTGTTTTTTCAATGGGTCGTCTTTGAGCGTTAAAAAACTTACGCAGAATTATTGGAAAAATTTTTCCCTGGTTATCACCTGTCCGGGCCTTGATTCTGCCCTGAAGAGTCGCAGTCCCCCATACCATGAGGGAGAAAAAATGATTGCAAGAGTAAAGAATCCCATTCCACCCAGCAAATGGGTCTGGCTTTGCCAGAATAACAAGCCATGGGGTACAGCTTCAATGTCATTCAGAATAGTTGCACCTGTGGTTGTATATCCTGACATCATTTCAAAAAACGCATCGGTAAATGACGGAATCGTCCAATGTATCATAAAGGGGATAGCAGAAGAGGCTGAGACAACAATCCATCCGGTCAGAGCTATAAAAAAACCGTCTTTATTCTTTAATTCATTTTTTTCTGAATGCGAGAAATACAGGGCTCCCCATACCAGTGGTTATTATAGCTGAATAGATGAGGGCAGAAGATCGTTCTCGTGATAAATAAAAGAGCAGGCAATCGGCAATGACATGGAACAATCGGTAACAATAAGTAAAAGCCCTATAACATGGACGATTGAAGGAAAATGCATGGGATTAGGTTTCAGGGTATTAATGGTTTTACGGGATATGAGTTGGATTCGTTTGCTGAGAGAGGTGCTGAGTCACATGGGAGCACCACTCTTCAGAAGCACTCCCTTTTCTCTACGATTTTATGTTGAGTCGACGTACAACTACACATATGGTATGTACCATGCATCTGAAAGGAATAAATTATCAATAAGCGAAGAAACAACACTAATGTGACAAAAAAAAACAAATCAATCGGCCAAAGAGCCCACGAGACCATCCTTGATTCCATATCTGACGGCGTTTTCACGGTAGATCATGACTGGCGAATTACGACTTTTAATCGAGCCGCAGAGGAAATCACCGGCACAAGCAGAGAAGATGCCATCGGCCGGTACTGCTGGGAGGTTTTTCGCTCCAATATGTGCGAAACCGACTGCGCCCTGAAACGTACCATGCAGGAGGGGAAACCCTACGTCAACAAATCCACCTACATTATCAACAACCAACAGCAACAAATTCCCATTTCCGTCTCCACCTCACTTCTCCGCGATGAAAAGGACTGTATTCTGGGTGGCGTGGAGACCTTCAGAGACCATAGCCTCGTCGAGGAACTACGACGGGAATTAGAAGGGAAACATACGTTTGCAGATATGGTCAGTCGCAGCGAGTCCATGAACCAGATTTTCCGGATTCTCCCCCAGGTCGCCAGAAGCAACGCCACCATTCTCATAGAGGGTGAAACAGGAACAGGTAAAGGGCTGCTGGCCACCACCATCCACACCCTGTCAATGAAAAAAGACGAGGCCTTTGTCAGCATTAACTGCGGAGCACTGCCAGACAATTTACTGGAATCAGAGCTTTTCGGCTACAAATCCGGAGCTTTTACCGGTGCGGTGAAAGACAAGATGGGTATTTTCGCTTCAGCGGGTCAAGGGACTATTTTCCTGGACGAGATCGGTGACACAAGTAGTGCCTTTCAAGTGCGGCTACTGCGTGTACTCCAGGAACAGGAATACCAGCCACTTGGTTCCGTGAAAACGATAAAAACAGAGGCACGGGTTATTACCGCCACCAACCACAATCTCAAAGAAATGGTTGCCAATGGCAGTTTTCGTCGCGATCTCTACTACAGAATTAATGTTATCAGTTTTTGCCTGCCTCCACTTCGGCAACGAATAGAGGATATTCCCCTCCTAGTTGAAAAGTTCATCACAAAACTCAACCGTATCCAGAAAAAAACCATACCCGATGTCGACCAGGAAGTTATGGCGGTCCTCCTAGCCCACGACTACCCTGGCAATATCCGTGAGTTGGAAAACATTATTGAGCACTGCTTTGTCCTCTGCCTGGAAGGAGAAATCAACACCGGCCACCTCCCCCCCTATCTTCTGCAAAAAAACACAAAACTCCCCACCACCACTAAAGCCGTACACCAGGTCATCAGCAAAACAGAAAAGGAACTCATTCTTGAGTGCCTGAAAAAAAACCACTACAACCGTTTGGCCGCTGCCAGAGAGTTGGGGATTCACAAAAGTACCCTGTTCCGTAAAATTAAAAAGTACCAGATCAGTCTGCCAAAAATTGATGGTCGAACAAGCCCTCAAACCAGCCCGACAGACAGAAAAGTCTACTAAACACGCAGCAAGGGTAGCAAAAGGTTCTCAATGCGACCCTGCACAGTCGCACATCCGCACCACTAGCCACCAAAGCGACCGTTCTCCTCTCAGGAACTACTCACCCTTGTATCTGAAAACATTAGAAAAATTCACACAAAACATGAACTGGCACGCTAGTTGCTTAATGTGGAAGGAACCGACAGTGAGGAAGACCAATGAAAATAGCCATCACCGTATGGGGAAATCGAATTTCCCCTGTATTTGATTCTGCCCGAACTCTCCTGCTGATTGAGGTTCAGGGAAATGAGATAATCACCAGGCAGATGGAACAAATGAGATGTTGCATACTTGGAAAAGTTTCAGACATTCTCGAAAAGCTAAGTATTGATGTATTAATCTGCGGAGCAATGACCAAAGACACGGCTACCCTTTTTGAGAGCGGCCAGATCGATATAATTCCTTTCATTGCTGGTAACACAGAAAAGGTTTTAACATTTTATATAGAGGGTAAAAATCTTACTGATTTCATCATGCCGGGATGTCTTCGGAGGCAATACGGTCGAGGCAGACGATGCGGGAGAAATCGGCAGACAGAAAGCTGCTGTCACAGTGACAGTAAAATAAAAAGTAAAGGAAAAGGACAGGAGGTATGAAAATGCCAGGATTCAACAAAAACAATGCAACACCCCAGGGAACTGGAAACGGCAGAGGAAAAGGAATGGGGATGGGCAAATGCCGCAGACAAGACGTTAATGATTCTGCCAATGCTGGCACTGGTGCTTCCGACCCTAACGGTTGTGGTATGAAGCGCGGTCAAGGTGCAGGACGTAATTGTGGGCTTGGCAGGGGAAGAGCGAAGGGAAAGGGGCAGGCTGGAAACCAGGGATAATTAAAGGATAGTCTAGCCGGAATTCATGTTTTTTCGGCCAACCCGGAGAGAAAGATGAAACAAATATTACTTGTGAGCAATAATTCTGCAAATTTTTCAGAATTTGCAAGCGAGTTAAAAGAAAAAGATGCGATTCAATTGCTCATGGTCGAATCAGCACAGGAAGCTTTGCGAAACGCGGAAAGCACAAGCCTTGATGTTGTGGTGACAGATGAGGAACTGAGTGATGGGAAAGGTCTGGAATTAGTCAAGCAACTGGTACAAAAGTTTCCTCTTGTTAATTGTGTCATGGTCAACACGCTTCCCGCAGATGACTTCCACGAGTACACAGAAGGCCTTGGAGTGCTCATGCAACTCCCTCCACAGCCCACCCGGGAAGAAGCAAAAAAAATGCTTTCAATTCTCGATTCCATCAATGTCCTGCTCAAGGAAACATAAGTAGTAACACAAGGAGTTTATAATGATTATCAGCGTGGCAAGTGGCAAGGGCGGTACTGGAAAAACAACGGTGGCCACTAATCTTGCGGCATCCTTGGATCAGAGGGTACAACTCTTGGATTGTGATGTTGAGGAACCAAATTCCCATCTATTTTTACACCCCGATTTTAAAGAAACACAGGATGTCACGACTTTCATTCCTGAAATAGATGATGAACGGTGTACCGGCTGCAAAAAGTGTATGGAAATATGCCGTTTTCGTGCACTTACAGTTGTCGCTGGAAAGGTATTGGTTTTCCCGGAACTGTGCCATAGTTGCGGTGGTTGCGTAGAGGTGTGCGAAGAAGATGCCATTAGTGAAGGTAACCGAAGCCTTGGTATAATAGAATACGGAAATGCCGGAGATATCCTGTTTGCCCACGGCAGAACGAGAGTCGGTGAAGCCATGTCCCCTCCTCTGATCAAGGCAGTTCGCACACTCGAAGACAGAGAGAAAATCACCATCATTGATGCTCCGCCTGGAACATCCTGCCCGGTCATAGCAGCCACTCGCGGAGTTGACTTTGTCCTTATGGTCACAGAGCCCACTCCCTTTGGCCTGCATGATTTGCAATTGGGTGTGGAAGCAATCCGAACGCTTAACATTCCCTGTGGACTGGTAATTAACCGCTCTGATATTGGAGATGATGGAGTAAAAAACTATGCAAACCGGGAAAAGATCCCTGTATTACTTGAAATTCCGTTTGAGAGAAAAATTGCCGAGGCTTATTCCGTTGGTAAACTGATTGTTGAAATTATGCCTGAATGGAAGGAAAAATTTCGTGAGTTATACAAACAAATGACAGCCCTTAGCAACACCTGATGGAGAAGAAATCAATGAGAGAACTGGTAATTGTCAGCGGCAAGGGAGGAACGGGAAAGACGAGTCTCACGGCAACTTTTGCAGCCATGGCAGAAAACGCTATTTTTTGTGATGCTGATGTGGACGCATCGGACCTGCACCTGCTGCTGAACCCCGAAATTCGGGAAAGAAATGACTTCATGGGTGGGTCTTTGGCATTTATTCTCCCAGACGAATGTACGCAATGCGGCAACTGCCTGGAGTTATGCAGGTTTGAGGCAATATCGGAACAATTTGTGGTAGACCCCATTGCCTGTGAGGGATGTGGAGTTTGTGTGGATCTTTGCCCCCAGGAGGCTATAGATTTCCCCGTCCAAAAATGTGGTGAATGGTATATTTCCAACACCAGATACGGCACCATGGTTCACGCCCGCCTGGGAATTGCCGAAGAAAATTCCGGTAAACTGGTGAGCTTGGTTCGCCAACAGGCCACGGCTGTTGCTGAAAAGGAAGGCAGAGATCTGATCCTAACCGATGGGCCACCGGGAATCGGTTGCCCTGTGATTGCTGCCATTGGTGGAGCAACGGCCCTGCTTATTGTTGTGGAGCCCACTGTCTCCGGACTGCATGATATGTCGAGGGTAGCAGACTTGGCAAAACATTTTCAGGTTCCTGGGCTGGTCTGCATCAATAAGTATGATCTCAATACCGGAATGTCAGGAAAAATCGAAGGATTTGCACGGGAAAGAAACATGGAACTTGTTGGCTGCATTCCCTTTGACCCAGAGTTCACCAGAGCCATGGTGCAAAAGAAGAATATTTTGGAATTTGCACCGCGTTCGCCCACTACGGTAACAGTTCGACAGGTATGGAAAAAAATTCTTTCTTCCACGGCGATGAACCGCCTTGGTTTAAAAGACATGAGCAAAACAATACGATGATTATATCCCTCAAAGATGAGGCCTTTTAACAAAATATCAAACTACAAGGAGAAAACCATGACAACAATACGCATAGCAATTCCATCTGAAGGTGAAGGCGGACTTGATGGTAAAAGGGCAGGACATTTTGGACACTGTGATGTCTTCACCCTGATAGATTATGAAGATGGTGAAATCAAGGAAGTTTCGATTCTCCCTAACAAAGAGCATGTACAGGGTGGTTGTATGGTACCGGTAAATCTGCTTGCTGAAAATAATGTGCGAAAACTGGTTGTTGGCGGAATTGGCATGCGCCCCCTTATGGGCTTTCAGCAGGTTGGCATTGAAGTATGCCATGATTCTGAAAGAATGGATATCAGACCCGTGGTTGAAGATATGATAGCTGGGAAAATACCAGTCATTGAACCGGATCAGGTCTGTGGCGGAGGCGGCCAATAATTACGACTCTTACCGGACAATTTCCACTCACGAGCTGAACAAAACCCCACATGCTCGTGAGAAATACACACAAGCAGGAGCTACCATGAAAATTGCTATAACAGCTAAAGGAACAACCCTTGACGATGACGTTGACCCGCGTTTTGGCAGAGCACCTTATATTATTGTAGTTGATTCTGAAACCATGGATTTTGAAGCAATAGACAACAGTGAAAATGTCAACGCTCTTAAAGGTGCCGGAATCCAGGCGGCAACCATGATAAGCGAAAAAAATGTAAATGTTCTACTCACCGGTCATTGCGGCCCCAACGCATTCAAGACCGTCGATGCCGCTGGCATAAAGGTGGTTAACGATGTAAGTGGTACCATACGGGAAGCTGTTGAAAAATTCAAAACAGGACCAGTTGAGTACAGCACGGGTGCTAATGCGGACGGCCACTGGTAATACTAGGTGATAAGTAATCGCTTTCAGAGTATAGCAGGAGGACTAAGATTCCTTAAAATTCCGGGGTAATTTTCCAGGGTTTCTTGTCGAAAACACCTCTTTGGCTGCTGGTTGTAGCCCCGACAGCGACCTGCAATCCCTGAAAAATTTTCAGTAAGAAGTAAAATCAGGTTACAAAACCAGGGGGGAAAATGCAAATTTGATCTGAAAAGAGAGTTTCAGGAATCGGTTGATGCTTCCAGGCTGCATTGGGATGGTGCAATTGTACAGATGGAACCCGGGTTTCCACTGGAAAATGTGGCTCTGCTCAGGAAGAAGTTTCCAGTAAATGAATGGCAGTCAAAGGGAGTATATTTTGGAGGGGTTCATGCTGTTATCCCCGGTGTCGGTGGAGCGGCAGATGGCAGGAGAGGCGGTAAGGTTATCGAAATCACCTGAGCATGGTTTAATTGAGTATATTATATGCATCATGAGTTCTGCCTGGGTAAAAAGGATACAACTTTGGGGTGGACATTGCCGTTGCTTTTGCGTGCGTGTTCTTTTTAATGCGTAAAAACAATGTTATAGTTGTTTGGCGAATTCTGGCACGTATGTTGTATTAGTATAAGGAAAATGAACTTCATTTTTTTCTTCCCCTCCCTAGCCCCTTTGGTCTGTTCCAAAGGGGTTTTTTTTTTGCTTGTTTTCAAGTGGGTGACCTTTATGGTGTATTGCTGGTTGCTGTGAACCACAGCATATTGCGGTGGTTCCTTTTTTTGTTTCTTGACAATCTTGTTTGCAGGCGATAGCATATACTGCAGTTTCTGGTGTCTGTAACAAGACTGAAAAGGGAATTTCGTGCGAATCGAAAACGGGCCCGCCGCTGTAATCGGATTGAAGCTCTGTGTTAAGCCACTGACTGTATTGAGCGGTTGGGAAGGAGCGGAGTGAAATGAATCCGGGAGTCAGAAAACCTGCCTGAAACAATGAAGATGATTGCTGTCGAGGAACAATGGCGATCACTGATCTTGTGGATATACAGGGAAATCCTAGGTCTGAATGTTTTTCAGTCTGGGATTTTTTTTATTTCCAGGCCACAAACAGGTTTTTGCCTGAGGAGATTTTATTATGATTGTATACGAGCGGAGTTTTACCAAGATGTATCTGTGGCGTATCACGGACTGGGATTCCTTTCAGAAGGTTATGCGACATTTACTGAAACAAACTTGAATCTGTGATTTGTAAACATGAGGTCACCGAACTCAGGTGAAGGAGATGGCAACAGGGGACTGAAATAAACGCAGAGTTTAAGTGATAATTTTCAGTACCCCTGTCATTTTATAGCGTTCATCATCCAAACAGGCTCCCAATTTGAAATATGGCGACGGCTGCTAAAAAGGCAAAAACAGTGTTAAAGGCCATGGAAAAAAATGCCCATTTCCATGAGGCTTCCTTGGCAATGCAGACTAGAGTTACAAAGCAGGGTGCATAAAACATTATAAACACCATGGCGGAGACGGCGACAACTCTGTTCCAGTTCGGATCGTTAAACAGTCGCTGGCCAAGAGATCCGGCATTTTCTGAGCTAAGGTCACCCATTGAATAGACAGTGCCCAAGGTTGATATAATCACTTCTTTAGCTGCAAAACCACCAAGCATGGCAATATTTGTTCTCCAGTCAAACCCGGCAAAACTTGAAACCGGCTCAAAGAAACTACCAATTTTCCCGGCCACTGAGTTTTTGAGTGTTGCAGCTGACTGCTGTTGATCAATCAAGTTAAGTTTGTTACGGAGCATCTCAGCATCTGCAGATAACTGGTTTGATTTGGATATCCTTTTTTCCAACTCCTGTTGAACATGTGGCGTGAAGCTGCTGAGTGTTTGATTGCGAAGTGTCTCGTAGTATTCAGACTGTGAATCCGGGAGTCCCGGGAAAGTCATTAAGGCCCATAAGAGGATAGAAATTCCAAGGATTACCGTTCCTGCTTTCTTAATATATTGCCAGGTTCGCTCCCAGGTATGAATCAGAAGTCCCTGAAAAGTCGGAAATCGGTAAGGAGGCAGTTCCATGACAAATGGTGTGGCTTCTCCCTTAAGGACTGTCATGCGGAGGAATTTTGCTGCAAACAGGGCGACTAACCATGCATGCATGGTGAAAAGAAACATATAGAGAGCTTTATGTTCGTTGAAGAATGTCCCTATCAACAGAACCAGTACTGGAACTTTTGCACCACAGTTCATAAAAGGAACTGTGAGCAAGGTTGCCATGCGTTCCTTAGGAGAACGCAATGTTCTCGTTGCCATCACCCCAGGGACTGCACAGCCACCTGCAATACCTCCGGAAACGATAAAAGGCATTACACTTGAACCATGGAGTCCAAAGGTTCGAAAAATCCTGTCCATCATAAAAGCTACTCTTGCCAGGTATCCGGAATCCTCGAGAACTGCAATTCCAAAAAACATAAACATTATGAGTGGTACAAAGCCAAGTACCCCACCAACTCCGTCTATTACACCTGAAATGACCATGGACTTCAACATTCCGTCGGGCAGATAAAACTCAACAGTAGCTCCAAGCCAGGAAAAAAATCCTTCCATCCACAAAACAGGAAGTTCACTCCAACTGAAGGTGAATTGATACAGGCCAAAAAGAATGGCCAGCATAACAACGGGCCCCATGAGACGATTGGTGAGAACTTTGTCAATGCGGTCGGATGTGTAGAGTCGATCTGTGTCAAACTTATGGGTCATAACACCCTGCCTGACGATGGACTTTATAAAACCGTAACGATGGTCGGCTATGATGGCCTCGGGGTAGACATCCATGGTCTTTAACAGATGATCAGAGACAACCCCTACTGTCTGCTCCAGGTGTCTGGCAAGTTCGGGGTTTGATTCAGCACCTTTGGTCAACATTTGATCGTCATGCTCAAGATATTTAATGGCAGTAAAACGGGGAGTGTAATTCGGGGTGAGAAAGGAGGCTTCTGCTATAGTATCGATGAGCTCCATAAGAACTTCATCAAGATCTTCCCCATAAGAAATATCCTTTGAAATGAGGGGCAGATTCTTGTTTGCTATTTTTATGGCTTCGCTGATAAGCTCTTCTTTTCCTTTTCCCGATCGTGCTATAATCGGTACAACTGGGATCCCCAGAAGCTCAGAAAGTTTCTTGAATCGAATTTCTATTCCCCGATCCCTGGCAACATCCATCATATTCAATGCAATAATCAGGGGAACTCCCATCTCAAGAAACTGGGTGGTAAGGTAAAGGTTGCGTTCAAGATTCGAGGCATCTACAATATTTATAACTACATCGGGTTTTTCGTTGGTAAGAAAATCGCGACTGACAATTTCTTCGACTGAATAGGCGGTGAGAGAGTAGGTTCCCGGCAGGTCGGTGATGATTATCTTGTGGTCCTGGTGTTTAAAGTAACCCTCTTTATGGGAGACAGTAATTCCTGGATAGTTCCCCACGTGCTGGCGTGCACCGGTGAGCTTGTTGAAAAGTGTTGTTTTACCGGCGTTGGGATTTCCCGCAAGCGCCATTGTGATTTTGCTGTGACTCATATGTCCGACTATTGAAAGTTTTTAATAAGTTTATTCATGATGGGGTCGTAAAAATGTCTAAAACAGGATGGACTTGTAAAAATCTTAATTTCCGTTCTCCAAGGGCATTCCCTGAAGGGCGCAAGAAAGCAGATGATGGATTTTTACGAGTCCTGTCATTCATTTTTATTGTCACAATTAGTGGCCTCACAACTACTGCAACTGCAGTTGCAGTCGACATTCTGCTTTGGATCGATGGCCCTGCGGACCTGATGATAAACCTTTTTTCCAACGAAAAATGCTGCAAAACCAACAATACATACTGTTATAAGAGTTTGCCACATGGCGAATTCCATAGTTTGCACCTGTTCATAAATGGCCTCTTCACCTTAACGTTTTGTTGCTGCAATATATTTATCATCCCAATAGTATCAATTATACGTTCCGCAAGAGTGTTTTCTGCGGTGCAGTTGTTGAACAATCTTACTCGTGCCACGCTTGAGATGGGAAAATTTCATCAATGGATGACCCTAGTTAGGGTAGGCTAATTTCCATGGTGAAAAAAAAGCAGTCCATCAAGGCACCACAAAATTAATCTAAAGCATTATTCCGTCATTCTGTCACGGATTCAAGTTTTAAACAGATTGAACGATTATGTTGTTGCTCGTTGTCTGGTCAAGGCTGAGTGTTCCTCCATTGATCCTCAGAATACACCTGGAACCAGATTTGGGGCAGATTAATTCTGCTTCTTCACCTGGAATAACACCAAGTGAGGCCATTCTAGCACAGAGTTTTCTGTCACCCGTTACCTTACAGATTTTAACCTTCCCTGCATAATTACTTTCAGAAAGGGGACCGTGGTGAAGGATCCTGCGCCTGCCCTTACCACATCTGCGCAGTGTTTTTTTCGCGAAACAGTGGCATTTTTTGTTTAATTCTTTCAGAGTCATTTATCTCTCCATTGAAGATAATGTTTAGGTACACCAAACATTATGGACTGTCAATATAATTATCAAGGGGGAGGGGGGTATTTTGTCAGGAAAGCATGGGGGAATATGGCAGATCAAGCTAGTGCCAGGTGTAGGGATACCGGGATAAATAATGACTCTGTTAAACATTTTTATGAATCAGCGGGCATTTGATGGTGATGCAGTCTGTTTTTTTAATTTGTTGGTTAGAGTAAATTGTATCAATGGCTTTAGAGAGATAGGTCGGCAGCGATCGCCGGAAAGGAGTAGTAGGTTTTTTCAAATGTAACAGAATAGGAGTTTTAAGGTTGTGTCTCAATGTGTTATGGGAACCAATCGCGAAGCTGCACCAGACTCAGGGCCTTCTTGCGATTGATGGAATCGTTTAATTTTAAAGGCCAAATTCGAAATGGCGGAGTAAAAAGAGGGAGGGACTGTTCAAAACAGTTCTCGACTATTTGTTGTCTGCTACCTCAACGATTATATGATCAGCTTCATGGTTACGAAGGGTAAGGGTGCCTCCCATTACTCTTAACGCAACGGGGTCATAGAGAGGTGCGCGTCCCTGGATTGTGATTTCTGTTCCGGGAACCAGTCCCATTTCCCTGATTCTTCTTCCTAGTTCACCGCCGATCTTCACAGCTTTGATGATACCGGTCTGGTTTCTAGACATTTTTCTAAGATTCATTTCAGCCATTTTTATATATTGCCTGGTGATGCATTTTTCGATTCAGCCATAATGGCCCGGTAATTATTTCCTGTATTCGCTTATAGCCCTGCATGGAGATTCTGTCAACGGGGATGTGGTATTTTGATTCATCCGGCAAATGAGTACCTGAACTGGTGCAGATGGTATAACCGAAATTATAATATTCCATGTCGCGGTAGCCGTAAGCCTGACGCTTGAGTGTCTTTTGCCCGTGGTTGTCAAGTTGACCCTGTCAAGCCCTGCGAATTTCATCGAGTGCCTTGTTCATCAAGGCCATGATGTGGAACCGCTCAAAGACAACTGTAACTTTGGGAAGAGCTTCGTACATTGCCCAAAAAAAAGAACGGCTCATATCCATGGCAACGGCCTTGAGGGACTTTGCCCGTTTCTGCAGTTTCCTGAGAAAGGGTATGATTCTGTCTTTGGCTGTTCCCTCGACTGCATGGATGATGCGGCCACTGGCCAGGTCAACAAAGATGGTCATGTAGCTGTGGCGTTTACGGATACTGAACTCATCAATATTAAGAGTCGTAACACTGGTGATCTGGATGGAGCGGTACAGCTTTTTCAGCAGCTGTTTTCCTGGAAGGCTTTGGGCGTTGATATTCGTGGTCGATCCCGCACTCTCCGGGTCAATTATCGAACCTCTCACCGGATCAGGATACAGGCAGATCGGTTGCTTGAGCCTGAACTCTCAGATGTCGATGGTAATACTGAAACAAGAGGCGGAACAGTATCTGTGTTTAACGGCCTCGCACCCGTTATGAAAATTGTGATGAGTGAAAATGACGAAATACGGGCTGCGGCTGACTCTGCTTCGTTCCCTTTTAAGCTCCTTAATGAAAATCTTAAAATGGTGAACAACTCTGCCTCTATCAGTACAATGCATCTGGCCAAAGGTATCGAGTTAAGGGTTGTTGTCATGGCCTGTGATGATGAAGTTCTTCCTCTGCAGGAGCGCATAGAAAGCGTTGCTGATGATACGGATCTTGAAGAAGTTTATAATACGGAACGTCACCAGCTCTATGTTGCCTGTACCTGTGCCAGGGATCAGTTATTGGTAACAAGTGTTGATTCTGCACCAGAATTTGTTGACGACTTGATGGGGTAAGTGCAGGTAGGAAAAAATAACAGGATCATTGGCGGGGAGAGAAAGAAATAACAAGAGTTTGTTCTTGGTTTCATGTGCCTCACCGTGTGTCGCACTAATGAAACCAAGAACAAAACTACTTTTTCAACTAACTGATTTTAATTGAAAAAAAATCAGATTTGGTGACCCCAAAGGGAGGGGATACCAGTTTTTTTTATCTACTTGATTTCATAGCGCTTTATTTGCTGTTATCTTGACTGTGTATCACTGTGTATTCCATTTGTCAAGGCTCTTGTGCTATTTGTGTCTCATGTGCAGAATACATATCGTTCAAAATACCCACCCTTGGTTAAATTGTTCCATACAGGCCCGAAGAGAAATTTTTGCCATTTTCAACTCGTGCCGATGCCGCTTCAGTTCATCCTGACAATAGGCAATATCACTAGTGTCCCAACGTTTAATCAAATAATTTCAACTGGATAACGTTAGGCGGTTTCTCATTTTTGCAAGCT
>Ga0256840_1003190_pt1 | contig 13530 bp, 7 predicted proteins | sample 355202metaG_FD_185969 | JGI IMG/M metagenome (GOLD analysis project Ga0256840, IMG submission 185969) | Hydrothermal vent microbial communities from Mid Atlantic Ridge, Atlantic Ocean - 355-202 | ecosystem: Environmental > Aquatic > Marine > Hydrothermal vents | place: Atlantic Ocean: Mid...
GAAATATCTAACCCTTACAATGGGCTAAGTGGAGATGATTTTGAATTTATGCGGGTTATTGAACATGCTGATTTGTCCTACTCTTATCTTTACCCTGTTGAAAACGATTCAGCAATTTGGGCAAAAAATAGAATTACCGAGGGTAAAAGTATTTTTAATGATATAGGTATTCAAGCGTTTGCGTGGGAAGCACCACACTATATGGCAGGACCAAACCACTATCGAGGAATTCAAGAGTTGTATTCTGTACAGTATGCAAGAGTACTCTATTTTCCTAATGAAAATGGTAATGACCCAGCACTTAGAAATAAGTTTATAGGACAATTTTATCCTTACTTGATTCAAAAAGATTTATATGGATATACCATTATTCCAGAGAATATTCATAATATAGAAGATGTACCAAATCCAGGGTATAGAAAACTTTTACCAGCGGATACCATTCGTTTCTCTAAGAAGTTAAAAGTTGTTAGAGATAGTATTGCAAGTTTCTATTATCATGCTTACTTAGGCAGTGGGTACCTACAACAGATTGTAGAGGGATTAGAAGCAGAGGGCTATACTTTTGTATCTGCTCCATCGCTCTTAAACTAATTAATGATACCCTTTTATGGGGTATCAAAATATGAGATATTTAGATAAAATGTTCTTCTGCTTTTAGAAAAAAATGTTATGGAGAAGAGCTTATGACCCAAAAATTTAAAGAACAAATAAAGGCTCATGAAGCACCACTTTTTTACAATACCACAGGAAGTACCGAAGCCTATAAACTTTGTATTCGACATCTCTCATCGAGTCCCTTTTTAGGATTGGCGAAGCTTAATGGTGGGTTTATCTACCCTAATGAGGTTTTATACATCGTTGACTTAGAAAATGAAACAATAGAAGAGGTCTGTGAACATATTAAATTGTGTAAGTTAGAGGTTTTAGATTGAGTAGATGTCTTAGAAGATAATTAGAAGTAGATTTTTCTAAGGTTTTTTAGTTTTTTTAAATTAAAAGTGGACTCTTTCGGTAAAATACGCCTAAAGGATAGCCATGAAAAAATTATTTTATTTATTACTTCTATTAACAACTTTTCTTTTTTCTCAAAACTCTTGTATAGGGTGTCACAATGGCATAGAACATATACGTGATAATAGCTCAAAAATGATGCAAGAGATTTTAGCTAAGGCAGAAGAAGCAGGGGCAAAAGGAAACGATTGTGTGGTTTGTCATGGGGGAAATCCAAATATATCAGACAAAAATGCTTCTCACTCTGGAACACTCAAATATTTTTTAGAACACAAAGGTCCGAAAGAGTTCTACCCCAGTCCAACAAGCCAATGGATAAATATTAACACTTGTGGAATGTGTCATGCTGAACAAGTTAAAGCCCAATGGAACTCACTGATGAACACCGAAGCTGGAAAAATTCATGGGGCATTGTGGTCATTTGGTAAAGCAGATGGCTACAACCATACCGAGTCAAATTATGATGCGAACAATACCCATGAACGCTTAGGAACAAAAACTTATCAAGAGTACATGAAAATGCTCTCTCAAAAAGAGCCACAAGCTTTTCCCAAAAAATCTAAGAAAATTGCCAAAGCACCTACAGCCGATGAGGTTGAAAAAGACCCTTTACTTTCTGTATATACCTATCTAAGACAAGAGTGTCTACGTTGTCACACAGGAGGAAAAGGTAGAAGTAGAAGAGGGGATTTCCGTGGAATGGGGTGTGCCTCTTGTCACATTCCTTACTCTAACGAGGGCTTTTATGAGGGGAATGATTCTAAAATTTCACACAGTGAAGCTGGACATATGTTAAGCCATCAAATTCAATCCTCACGAAAAGTAAAAGTAAATGTCCATGGTACACACTATTCTGGTGTGCCTGTTGAGACTTGTACCACTTGTCATAACCGTGGAAAACGTATTGGGGTGAGTTATCAAGGGCTAATGGAGACCTCTTATGGGGCTACCTTTGATGCTGATGGAAATGGACAACCTAAGTTACATACTAAACGCTATTTACACTTGACGGAAGATATTCATTACTCTAAAGGAATGCTCTGTCAAGATTGTCACACTTCAAACGACATGCATGGGGATGGTTTCATGACAGGGGCAAACCTTGGGGCGGTGGAGATTGAGTGTCAAGATTGTCATGGAACAACCAAAAAATATCCTTGGGAGTTGCCTTTGGGTTATTCTGATGAATTTGAATTAAAAGCAAAAACTGGCAAGGCTAGGGGAACGACCAAAACTTTAGCAGAATATTTAAAAAAAGGGGCTATTCCTAAAGATAAAGGCGATGGATTTTTACTCTCTGCTCGTGGTAACCCTCTTACCAAAGCTGTTCGTCATGGTAATAAAGTAATGATGCACTTGGCTTCAGGAAAAGATATTGAGTTAAAACCGTTGAAGTATTTAAAAGAGCAGAAGAAACTCTCTAAAAAAGCCTTAGTTGCAATGGATAAGATAGAAGCCCATACGGACAAACTAGAGTGTTACACTTGTCATGCTACTTGGGCTCCTCAATGCTATGGTTGTCATGTGAAGATTGACTATTCAGAGGGCAAACAAAACCCTGATTATTTGGCGGCATCACATGCTCATGATATTCATGGTCAAACAGGAGAAAAAACCCTTAAAGATTTTTTGGTTGATGGAAAAGTGACCGAAACACGCTCTTACTTACGTTGGGAAGACCCAGCATTAAGTGTCAATGGGGAGGGGCGAGTCTCACCTACCATTCCAGGATGTCAAACGACCATTACAGTCATTGGTAAAGAGGGTAAAGCATTGCTTCAAAATCATATTGTCAAAATTCCCAATGTGGAAGGAGCAGGGAAAGAGGGGCAAAACTCTATTACTATGTCGCAAGTAAACCCCCATACCATTAGCAAAAAGTCACGAACATGTGAGTCGTGCCATACTTCTAAAAAAGCCTTGGGAATGGGGATTGAGGGAGGTAAATATTTTGCTGACCAAACTAAAACGACCATTGTTGACCTCATGACAGCAGATGGTAAAGTATTGCCTAAAAAAGTGGATGAACAAATTCCAGCCATTCCTAACCTCAAACATGACTACTCTGTCATGGTCGATGAAAATGGAACACAAGTACAAACGGTTGATAATCATTGGACATTGGCAAACCCTTTGTCTAAAAAACAAAGAGACATACTTGACCGTCAAGGGGCTTGTTATGCTTGTCATCAAAACATTCCAGAGGGAGATTTAGCCATTTCAGCCATGAACCACATGGCAAACATGGCAGGAGTGGAGATAGACAAAGAGAAGCATGGTGAGATATTGAGTAAAACGGTGAAGATTTCGGCTTGGGTGCAGGTTGGAGTTCCTCTGCTATTACTATTTGGATTGATTATTTGGTGGGTTCGTAAAGAGCGTTAATCTTCTCTATATACTTTCAAGGTCAACATACTCATAGCTTACCCCATCTGCTTCTTTATTTGGGGCATAAGGGTTGGGGTAGCTTACTTCTGCTTGGGTCTCTAAAATATCATTAATATAGGGGTCTGGCTCAATTTCAATGCTATCCTCTTGGGCATCACCATTGATTTTTTTTTCACCACTTTCTCTTGAATATACTGCTTCTAAATTCTCTTCTTCTACTAAATTTTCTTCTTCTATAGGTACTGAATTAGGCTCTTTCTTCTCTTTTTCAGGTAGGCTAGTAGAGGTATTATTGACGCGATATATCTCATTATATTTTTTCTTCTGAAAGATGTTTAAATATTTACGAACCCTCTCTCTTCTTTGGGGAACTTCCATCTTGTTGACCCATTTGTTAAGTTCGGTAAAATCCCAATCAGGAAAAGCGTAGTCACGATGCTCTTGCATCCACTCTTCAACAGCATCATCCTGTTCTAAATCTTGTGACCCTTTGATGATGTCAAGCATCTCAATGAGGGGTTTAGTATCAGGTAAATCAGCCATATATTTATTGGCTAGTTCAACATATCTATCGGTATCATTCGATGTAATAATGGAGAGTTCAATGTTATTTAAAATAGAGTATTTGACCGTATCGGGTAGATTGGTTCTATTTTTATCATTGTATTTACTAATAATACGGTCTAAGACAGCAATTGCCTCTTCATCATCAATGCCCATGAGGGCAAAACTTTTGGCAAAGAGTAGCTCCTCTATCTCTTTCTCAAAGCGTTGCTCTTTATCTGCTTCAAACTTTTCAATAATTTCGCCATAGCTTTCGATGAGTTCCTCTTTTGAAATAAGTGTTGCACGATTAAGAACAGCTTCCATATAGTGCAGAAGAAGAGTTTTATTTTCTTGCTTCTCAAACTTCTTGATAATCAGTTCAAAGCTTTCTATTGCACCATCAATATCATAACGAGGGTAAGAGTAGTGAGCATTTGCTTTGTTGAAACAGGCTTGGGCAAAGAGTTTCAATATCTTTAGCTCTTTAGAGTTTTTAGAGCGTTTAATTACTTTTTCATAAATAAGAATAGCCTCTTCATATTGTGCTTTACGGTAGAGTGCTTGGGCTTCATTTAAAAGGGCTTGTAGTTCTTTGGCTAAGGGGTCTTCTGTCATGGTAGGGCTAATTATTTGAGGAGAATGCTCTTTTTGAGGTGTAACAATTTTTGATTTTGATTTAATAGGTGAGGTGATGCGTTCATGAGGGCTTACTTGTGTGGAAAAAAGATTAAAATTTAATGCTAAAGCGAGGAGTATGACTAAAACAAGTATAAACAGTAATGGTTTTAGCATAATAGACTCCCAAAAATTTTATAAATTTCTCTACAATAATAATTAAATTTTACCATATAAAAATAAAAGTTATGTTTTATGTAAATCGTTCTATAATTAGCTAAAGGATAACTATGAACAATAAAATCACATTTGTAATTTTATTACTGTTGAGTTCATTTTTACTTCAAGCTAAAGAGAAAATATCTATTGTGAATACCAGTAGCTATACCTCTATTGCTGAACAAGATTGTATTACGCTAAACAGTGATAATATGGGAAGTATTCAAGAGTGTGAACCTTTTTTAGATATTAAGGTTAAAGTGATTGAGGGGGATTTACGTCAAAGTATTGTACTTATGCGTAAAGGTAAAGAGTACGATTTGAATTTTTGGTCTATTGTCAGCCCTATGTTTTCATTTTTAGGTCAAAAGATTGAGTGGCGACACCAATTGGGAAAACCTGAAAAGCTAAAAGGGATGATTGTCCGTTTTGAAGCAAGTGATAACTTTGAAAATTTAGACAAAACCTCTTCTTATCTGGTCGTGAGTAAAATTTCCAAAGATAAAATCTGTGTAGTCGCAAAAATAGCCCCCTCTGAACATCAAAATGCGATAGCACGAAAAATTTTAGATAGTAAAAAAGTTTTACCTTGTTTAAAAAAAAATAATTAAAGTGTATTGTCATACACGATTAAAACACGTTTAGACTCTATACTGCCGACATGAAAGAGAAATGGTTTTTGCTTCCTATTTTCCATTAAACTTTCATAGCTTCTACTTCATATATTTTTACTCTCCCTCCTGCTATTAGGCAAGGTAGAAGCGACTTTTTATTTTAGTTAAAAAAGAGTATACTTTGAGATATTTAATAATATTTAACAAGGTATAACAATGAGACAATTACTTTCTTTTTTTCTTTTAATTTTTTCTTTTAATTTTTTATGGTCTACTAGTTTAACTATTCCTCCTGTTTTAGAGCCATGGAAAGATTGGGTTTTATATGATGTTCAAGATAGTGAGTGTCCTAAACATTATCAAAAAGATAAGTCTCTTTGTAGTTACCCCTCTAAACTAGAGGTACTGATTAACAATGAAACCTTATCTTTTAAATTTTATATTAAGATTTTCGATAAACAACATAAACTATTTTTGCCCTATGTGGCTGACCATTGGATTAAAAATGTTACGCTAAATGGCGAAGAGCAAATTGTACTAGGACGCAAGAAGCCTTTTCTGCTTTTGGATAGTGGTGCCTATGTGATTCAAGGAGAGATTGCTTTAAACCCTAAAATAAAATTTTTACAACTGCCTCAAGGGGTCGCCATTGTCTCTCTTTTCAAGGGAGATAAAAAGGTTCAAAACCCTAAGATTGATGGACAAGAGAGATTATGGTTAGAGAATAAAAATTTAGAAACGCATAAAAAAGGAACACTTTCTGTTTCTATTTATCGTAAAGTGAAAGATGCTCACCCCTTAAGTATGAAAACGGTTTTAAATCTTAGGGTATCAGGTAAAGTACGCAGTGTAATTTTAGACGGCATTGTTCTCAAAGATTTTGAACCCTCATCCGTTAGTAGCCAATTGAATGCACGTATCAATGAAGATAAAAACTTAGAAGTTGAACTAAAAGCAGGTGAGTGGCGGATTGAAGTTGATGCTTACGCTACTAAAAATCTGACAACGTTAGCCTTAAAAGATTATCAGTTTAAATATGCCAATCAAGAGCTACTCTCTTTTGAAGCAGATGAGAAGTATCGAACCATAGAGATTGTTGACGCTTTAGGAATTGATGCTACACAACTTAACATTCCAAAGTCTTGGAAAAAATTCCCTCTTTATCTACTAGAAGAGAGCAGAGTCTTGACTTTTAAAGAACGCTATAAGAGTTATACTCATGCCAAAGATGATTTGAAATTACAGCGTGAGATGTGGTTAGACTTTGATGGTAAGGGCTACGCTTTTAAAGACAATATTGTGGGAACTATTAGTAAAATTAGACGATTAGAAGCAACGGATAGTTTAGCCTTAGGTACAGTTATGGTTAATCAAAAACCAATGTTAATTAATCAACAAGAAGAGGGAGGACAAAAAGGGCTTGAATTACGTGAAAGTAGTTTAAACATTAAGGCTTCTGGACGTTATATTAAAGCCTTGAGTAGCATTCCTATTAATGGTTGGGATGAGACTTTTTCTCAGGTAGAGACCTCGCTTCACCTACCTCCTGCTTGGTCTATCTTTACCCTCTTTGGTGCCGACAGCAATGGTAGTCACACATGGATTAATCAATGGAATTTAATGGATATTTTTTTACTCTTGTTGTTGAGTATCTCTATTTTTAAACTCTTTGGCTTTAAATGGTCACTCTTAGCAACACTCTTTTTACTTCTACTCTGGCATGAAGATAATGCACCAACTTATGTTTGGCTTTGGATTTTAGCATTAGTTTCTCTCTTGCGTGTGGTCAATAGCAGTCGTATTAAAAAGTATCTACAGATAGTTTTAGGCATCTCTAGTTTTGTGCTTTTACTCAACATTTTACAGTTCTTAGTCTATGAAATTCGCACGGCACTTTATCCTCAACTTGAAAAGCACGATACTTATGGAAATAGTTTTTCTACTCCTTATCGTACCTCTATAGGACAGGATGAATCTATGGTATATGAGATGAAAGAGAAGAAAATACAGGTAAGTAAGTCACGTTATGCAGGTTCTAATTATGTCAAAAAACCTAAAAAAGAGCTTTTGATGCAAAATAAAATTGACCCAAATGCCATTGTGCAAACGGGTGAGGGTGTGCCAAGTTGGAACTGGTCAACTTATGATTTTAGATGGCAAAGTGCCGTAGGAAAAGGGGATAGTTTGGAGATTTGGTTTATTACTCCTAGCATGAATAAAATATTGAAGATTTTAAATGTTGTGGGCGTGTTATTTTTGCTCTTTATGTTCTTGAAAGAGTTCGCTAAAGAAAAAATAGAGGTGTTCCCAAAAGGAATATTTATGCAACAGAGCTTAAAACTTTTAATATTTATTGGATTATTCGGGGTTTCGCCACTCACTTTAAATGCCCAGAGTATTCCCTCGGCTGAACTCTTAGATGAGTTAAAAAGCAGACTCATTAAAGCCCCTGATTGTCTGCCTGAATGTGTGAGTATTGAAAACATTGCATTTAAAGTAGATAACAATCTTCTAAGCATTGAGATGAAAGTGGCATCAGCTACCAATTTAGCCATGCCAATTATAGGAAACCGAAACAGTTGGTTGCCCCAATCGGTGCGAATGGATGAGCAAAACAGTAGTGAGCTGCAACTCGATAACAAAGGAGAGCTATGGATTCATGTACCAAAAGGGATTCATACCATTCATTTGCAAGGGAGCATGAATGGTCAAAATCAATTTATATTGAACTCCTCCTTGCCTCTACACAATTTGACCATAGAGGGTAGCAAAGATTGGAAAGTTAAGACAAATCATCAAAATTATGTTGAATTTATGAATTTAGAGAAGGCATTAGCGAATCCTACTCAAAATATTCAGAGTGCCATTGAAGCTAAAATCTCTGTCAAACGGGTTTTCTATTTTGGACTGCGTTGGTATGTTGATACAGAAGTAAGACTTTTAAATAGCATTGACAAACCTTATACTGTGAACTATAAGCTCTTAGCTCATGAGTCTATTTTAAATAAAGAGATTGAAGTTAGAGGGAAAAAAGCAGTTTTACATTTTAGTAATGAAAAAAAGCGTTATGTGTGGCGTTCTATTTTACCATTGAGTAGTGATTTAGAGATTCAAGCCTCTTTGGACAAACATCTCATTGAGCAGTGGCATATGGATATCTCCTCTTTATGGAATGTCTCATATGATAAAAAGTTATTAAGAGAGCAGAAGCATGTTGGCAACTTGCTTGTACCTGTTTTTGAGCCTTGGGCAGGGGAGAAGTTACATTTAAAGCTTCAAAAAAACAAACCTGTTAAAGGAAAAAGCTTAACCATTGAGTCGAGCCATTTAAATATTATTCAGTCACAACGCTATCGTGATTTAACCTTACGTTTAAAAGTTCGTAGTTCACAAGCACAACCCTATGTTATAAAGCTTCAAGGAGTTAAAGAGCTTAGTTCTGTCACCATTGATAATATGCCTTTTTATCTAAAAGTAGAAGAAAATAAGCTCTCTCTACCTCTAAAAACGACCTCACAAGAGATAGTGATTAAATGGAGAGAAGAGCAAGGAAGTGCCGTTGATTACAGTTTCCCTACTATCAATTTAAGTAAAAATAGTGTCAACTCAAGTGTGCAGTTAAAGTTGCCAAAAACACAATGGATACTCTTTACCTCAGGTTCAGGCTTAAGTCCTGCAGTACTCCTGTGGGGGATGCTATTGGCAGTAATACTCTTTTCTGCTATGTTAGGACGTATTAACCATACTCCTTTAAAAACAAAAGATTGGATTCTTTTAGGATTAGGGGTAAGTACAACGAGTCTACTCATTATGGTTCCTATGGTGTTGTGGATTTTTATCTTACGCTATAAAGCCTTGAATTATGAGACCTTAATGGGTAAAAAGAGACTCTTTATTCAAGGGACTATTGTGCTTTTAACGGTGGTAATGTTAGTGACGCTTGTGGGGGCTGTCTCTGTAGGCTTACTTGGAAATCCTGAAATGATGATAGCAGGAAACAACTCTTATGGACATAACTTAAATTGGTATGTTGATAGAGTAGGTGCGACGTTGGAGCATCCAAGGGTTATCTCTGTCTCTATTTGGTTCTATCGGGTACTCATGCTTCTTTGGGCAATTTGGATAGCATTCTCTTTGATTAAGTGGTTAACCTGGGGATGGTCAATCTTTTCTAAAGAAAATAAAAAAGTGTAGGGTAACACCATACACTTTAAGTTTTGAAATGTTATCATTCTTAAAATTAGAATATAAGGCAATTTTATGAAAAAAACAGAAAACACTTTTAAAACTTTTGACAATCAAGAACTCTTTTATCGAACATGGGAACATGATGTTCCCTCCAATGGAAAGATTTTAATTCTACTGCATCGTGGGCATGAACACTCAGCAAGACTAGAGAGCATCGCTTCTAAAAAAGCATTTGAGGGCTATAAAATCTACTCCTATGACAACAGAGGTCATGGAGAGAGTAAAGTAGAAGCGACGTATGAGTTTATGAACTTAGTACGTGACCTTGATGCTTTTGTTGCCTTTGTCTGTCAAGAAGAGCAGAAAGAACAAGACGATGTTTTTTTAGTTGCTAACTCCGTAGCAGGAGTGGTTGCCTCTACTTGGGTGCATGATTATGCTCCAAACATTAGGGGTATGGCACTGGTTGCACCTGCTTTTAAGATTAAACTCTATTTCCCTTTTGCCAAAGAATTTCTAAAACTAGCCCTCAAAGTAAAGCCTAAGTTAAATATTAAATCTTATGTGAAATCAAAATTTTTAACCCATGACATAGCAGAGCAAAAAAAGTATAATGAAGACAAATTAATAACACCCAATATTCCAGCAGGTCAACTCACAACACTGCTAGATACAGCTAAAAGAGTTGTGGCAGATGCCACACTCATCTCCACGCCTACTTTGGTGTTGTCAGCAAACAAAGATTATGTGGTGGACTCAGCCATTCAAGGTGACTTTTATGCGAATTTATCTTCAAGTAAAAAACGTTTTGTAGCCTTAGAAGGGTTTTTTCATGGGGTACTCTATGAGGAGGAGCATCAAAAAGCGATTGATGAGATAGCTACTTTTATGCAAGAGTGTTTTGAGCTAAAAGCCAAAGATGCACGAAGTGAACATATTACTTTTACCCAAAGAGAGCATGATAAAATAGCTTATGGTTCATTACCACTCTATAAAGAAGCTATTTATGCTACACAAAGTATGGCTATGAAACGATTGGGCTTTTTGTCTAAAGGAATGAGCATTGGTAATAAGTATGGGTTTGATTCGGGAGTGACCCTTGACCATGTTTATGCCAATAAGCCAGAGGGAAAAACCTTTGTGGGTAAATTTATTGACAAAAATTACATCAACTCTATTGGTTGGAGAGGTATTCGCCAACGTAAAGCCAATATGATAAGTTCGGTTCAAGCGAAAATAGATGCTTTACAAGAAGCAAAAAAAGAGGTCGTCATTTTAGACATAGCAGGAGGACCTGCCCGTTATTTGGTAGAGATTGCAAAAGCCAATCCTATGGTTAAAGTCTATGTGCGTGATTATCAAGAGCAAAATGTACAAGAAGGTAGAGCTTTAGCCAAAGAGATGGGCATTGAAAATATTAGCTATGAGGTGTGTGATGCTTTTAATGAGGCTTCTTATGAAAATGTAGATTTTAGACCCAACATTGTCATTGTCTCTGGGGTCTTTGAACTCTTTAGTGCCAATGAACTCATAGTCCATGCGATTAAGGGCATTGCCAAACTCATTGAAAAAGATGGCTACTTGCTCTACACAGGTCAGCCTTGGCACCCACAGTTGGAACTCATTGCCAATGTACTTGGAAATCATCAGCAAGAAAAATGGATAATGCGACGACGTAGCCAATATGAGTTAGATGGGCTTTTTAGTGAACATGGATTTAAAAAAGAGAGAATGCTCATTGATAATTGGGGTATTTTTACGGTCAGTTCAGCAAAATATAGTTCTGAAGCTTAGCGATGTATCAGTTTGATGTGGCACTGGGTGCTAAAATAGCCATGAAAGAGCGAGTAGTTTGGATGCTCTTTTTGGGCTTGACATTCTTTCTACTCTATGGTTCAGCCAATGAATATGCCTCTTTGACAGCCCCACACACAAGCATTTTTTTTGAGTGGGAGCGAAATATTCCGTTTATTGAGCCATTTATTGTGCCTTATATGGCTTCAGATTTAATGTTTATTTTGGCATTTCTTTTACCATACAGCCGTTTAGAACTACGTGTTTTAGCTTTGCGTGTCTTTAGCATTGTTCTGTTTTCAGTTATTATTTTTGTTTTGTTCCCCTTGGCATTCTCTTTTGAAAAGCCAGAAGTTCACAGCTTTACTTGGCTTTTCAAACTTTTAGAAGCAGACAAACCCTTCAATCAAGCTCCCTCTTTGCATGTGAGTTTTGCCATTGTGCTTTTTTTCTCCATGGCATCACAGATTAAGTCTCTAGTGTTAAAAATCATTTTAGCCATTTGGTTTGGGCTTATTGCCCTCTCTACGCTTTTTGTTTATCAGCATCACTTTATTGATTTGCCAACAGGAGCATTGGTGGGATTTTTGGCAGTTTATTTTATCTCCACTAAAAAAGAGAACAGTGTTTTAAGAGCCTTCATGACACCACGCCATTTAAAAATGGCACTCTACTATTTGGTCGCTTCAGCTTTTTTTATGTGGCTTAGTTTTAGTGTCTCTACTTTTTTTCTCTATCCTTTTTTGAGTCTCTTTCTAGTAAGTGTGGTGTATGCGTTTGGACTTAATAGTCTTATAACAAACAAATATTTTTACCTTGTTTTTTTACCCTATTTTATAGGCAATCAACTCTCTTGGCTGTTTTATAAACGCAATTTAGCGTTTATGACAAAGGTAGAGGAGGGGGTCTATTTTGGGCGTAAACCAACGCTTAAAGAGAGAAGTCAATTAATGGATAAATATATCATAGATTTAGCCCCTGAACATTTTTATTTAGCTCAAGGTTTACTTACAAAAAACAATTTAGCATTTTTAGACCAAACCATACCCAATCCAAAGTTATTACATAAAGCTGTAATCTTAATAGAAGAGCATAAAAAAGAGGGTGTTTATGTACATTGTGCCTTAGGTCTCTCTCGCTCTGTTTTGGTAATTTCAGCTTGGCTACTTTATAACGGTCATTCACGAGATGAGCTTCAATCCATCATGTTAAAGATACGCCCCAATTATATAAAGTCTGCCTATATGGGCATTGCTTTGGATATTTATGAAGATTATATAAAAGGATAATTAAAAATGTATCTTGAAGCGGGACTATTTGCTTATCTTATCGACAGAATTTTTGGTGAGTTCCCCATTAAACACCCTGTGGTCTTCATGGGTGACTATATCAAATGGTTTGAAGAGAAATTTTATAGAGATGATGTTGTTCGTGGAGCTTTTTTAACCATTACGCTACTACTCATCACCTTTTTAATTATTCATTCGATAGCACTTTATATTGGCTATATGCCCCATCATTATATACAAACGCTATTTTTTGCCATTGTTGCTTCAAGCACAATCGCTACAAAAATGCTTTATGCATCGGTGAAAGATATTATGCTTAATCCCCAAAATATTAGATATTTGGTCAGTAGAGACACGAAAGCTTTAATCCCATCAGAGATTAACAAAGCTTCCATCGAAACTTATGGAGAAAATCTAAGTGATGGGGTGATTGCTCCTCTATTTTATATGATACTTTTTGGGCTAGAGGGAGCTTTTATATACAAAGCCATTAATACTTTAGACTCAATGGTAGGCTACCGAAATGAACGATATGAAAAGTTTGGAAAGTTTTCTGCTATTTTAGATGATGTGGCAAACTACCTACCTGCACGTATTACCGCTATTTTAATTGCTTTACTCTTTTGGGATAAAAATGCTCTTTTAAAGTTTTATGATTTTGGGAAAAAACACGATAGCCCCAATGCAGGGCATCCCATCTCTGCTATGGCACTTTGCATTGGGGTGAAATTGGGTGGAGATACGTCCTATTTTGGAAAGATAAAAAAGAAAGCCTATTTTGGAGAGGGGAGAGTTGAAATTAGCACAGATGATATTTCAAAAGCCCTCTCTTTTCAATGGCGAATGGATATACTGCTTATTAT
>Ga0256840_1003191_pt1 | contig 13529 bp, 11 predicted proteins | sample 355202metaG_FD_185969 | JGI IMG/M metagenome (GOLD analysis project Ga0256840, IMG submission 185969) | Hydrothermal vent microbial communities from Mid Atlantic Ridge, Atlantic Ocean - 355-202 | ecosystem: Environmental > Aquatic > Marine > Hydrothermal vents | place: Atlantic Ocean: Mid...
CCAGTTCACAACTGGAGCCAAACAATATCGCAATTAGCTATATTTTTTGATGGAAGACTCGATGAGTATTTGGAACTGTAACTAGGTGTTACTTTTGGTAGCTGACACAGAATTTTTTACGCTCTCGTTCTGCAATAACCCACCATGTTTAATTTATTAGATAAACCATTCAGGATTAAGCTCTAAATATTTTTCGAGTAATTCTTTCGAGTAATAATATTCATTTTGTGTCTCAATCCACATCCTAATTTTTCGTTCATCATCTGAGAGAAATTGATATTTTTCTAAAAATTCAAATTCGTGTTCTCTATCTTCATCATCAAAATAAATAGTATAATTACTAAAATTATAATGAAGTCCTTCAAGAGACTCTAATAGATTATTGTTGCAACTCATTCTTCCAGTTATTATAGAAGGGACACCATAAAGTGAGGTTAAAACATTGTTTCTACAATCAAATTTGCCCATTACTATATCTGGAGCACCGTCTAATGAAGTCAACATATTGTCCGAACAATAAAAATCACCACAAACTTTAGGAGCACCATCTAAAGATGTCAAACCTAATCCACTCACATCAATATCGCCATAATATTTTCTATCGCTCATATCACCATATTCTGTATCACTAAAGCTTTTATGTAAAATCATGTTACTCACCTGAGGTTGTGATGCTTTGCTTGATACAGACTTTTTTTTACTGTTAGTGAAAAAATCCGTTTGAGAGATATTAAATATCTCCGTTTCCTTACCAAATCTGTCAACGATATTGGTTGTCTCACCCTTCTTTATTACACTGACACCTACTCTGTTGTATTGCTTTTCAGTGCCCCATACATTATGATTATAGGAGTTGCTACCGAATGAAGTATTCAATGTATCTTTATTCGTGTTCTTATATCCTTTTTGAGTCATCCCGTTTGTTGGATGAATTGGATTATTTGTAACAGTTTGTTGTAATTTCTTTCTACTCATTTTCTGTCCTTGTATTGGGTAGAAACTCATTAATGAATTTCACAAAATGTTAAGAGTGCATATGATATTATCTAGCTCTAAGAGTAAATACCAGATTTCAATTTGAAATCATTCAAAGTTACTAGCATCCTACAACTAGTAACTCAAATCACTGCACTATTAACAACTCGGTTGTTTACGGTTTGTTGAACTTGATAATAATTCAACAAGTAACTCTAATTTATCTTTCTTTTTTTTATATATCAACAAGGGTTATTTTCCCTTGAGTTGAGTGCTTGCTATACTAATCAGATGAACCATTGATTTTTTTGTAATCATCGTTGGTTTTATATCTGCATCCTTTTCTAAATAACCTCTATTTAGTAACTGTTTAGGCGACATTGGAAACAATGTTGTGTATCTGTTATATTTGCATTTTCTACCCTTGCCCGATTCTGAGTTAAAGGCTTGGAAGGTATCCGTAATACCATTGTCTTTTAAAACCTCAGTTGCTTCACTTATAGAATAGTAATCACTTCTAATAAATGAGTTTACAAAACTTTTTAATGAGTTTTCATCATAAACATATCCCTTCTTTCCTTGTTTTCTTTTTATTCTGCCAGCTCTCTCAAGTGCTCTAACAGTGCTATATGGAACATCAAGGATTATTGATGTCTCCTTAATGCCAAGTACCTTACCTTGCGGTATAGATTTAAATTGTAAATCAAACTTTTCCATGTTAATCTCCTAGTGTTAAAATTTGAAAGTAAAAGTAACACCAAGTCTCTTACTTTGTATAACTATTGTGTATGATTAAAATTTAGGTAAAACTAAATTTTAAAAAGCTTTAAAAGTTCCGTGCATCCTATAAATAGGCTCTTATTGAAACTATCTTAAGAGGTATTTTTTACAGGAATACACTCTATTTCATTTATATTATTAGAGGCAACTGCTTGTTTTTGAAAGACAAATACATTTTCAAATTTTTTATATCTACCAATATCTACTTCTATGCCAAGATGTGGTTCTATATTTTTTGTACCCATAATCATCTTGAGTGTCTGTTTCTGTTTCATTTCTAACATACTCATGATGTTACATGAGTCATCTTCCAGTGTAAAGCCATCTACATCAGCAATATTCCATACTATATGACCATTTTTTTGTAGTAATTCATACCCATTTTCAAGTGTAGGTTCAAGAAAATAATCTCTCCAATATTCATATGTTTTAAATTTATTAAAAGATTGTTCATTATCTTCCACATATCTTTCTCTACTGAAATAGGGAGGACTTGTAAACACAACAGAAACTTTATTTTTATATTTTTTAAATGAATCAGTGATATGAATCTTTTCTGAGCCGATTTTGTGGTAATCTAATACCACATTTATCTCTGGGTTGATATGTTCTTTCCAAAAACTAAGTAACATCTCGTATCTCTTTCCAACTAGAGGGTTCGGGTCAGTTACTAGATAAATTAACCTCTTTTCTTTAAAGATAGGATTTGAAGCCATTGCCAAAAAACCAACTAATCTTCCTGCCCACCCACCTGATGGGTCGTATACAATAAGTTCATCAATAGTATTGTTTACAAAAGGTTTTAGATGATTAAACCATATCCACTTTGAAACTTCTGCTCTAAAGTTTGTAGCAGGATGCCCAAGTCGTAGTCGTAATAGATTAACAAGTCCATCCGAAATTTTTTTCACCTCATTGCGTTTTGCAATATCTTTTCTTGTGATAGCATCAAATTTTTTTAAAAATAAATCTTTGTCCCGTAAACTATCCCAAAGAGAGTTCTCAACTCTATTTCCAACAGTTCTTTTTACTTCCATTATTTCTGGAAACCAATTGAGGATACCAGCAGAATATCTACTATAACCTGTTAGCACAAGCTCCTGATTGTGGTTAGAGAAACAAACTTTTTTATTTTCATCTTCAACATTAAGTGTATTTAACCGCTTGAAATCATCAATTATCTGCTTGAGACTTTTTGTATTTCCTATAAATGGCTTTTTGTATTCTTGATATTGTTGTATAAAATGTTCTCTACACCTTAAAGCCCATAGTCTCCAATCGGTATTGTTCATTTCTTGTATTTCAGATGGAGTTAAATCTAATCTGCTTGGTAAAGTAATATTATCTACATAAATAGGGTTGTTATTTAACATGTTAAACCTCCTCCACTAAATTATATTTTTGAATTAACATTTCAAAATCAATTTCAAACTCTTTTATATTTGTTACGACTCTCGTATCTATTTTTAATTCCAAAATATTTGTTGACACAACTGTGGTAAGTTCATATGGATGAAAAGATGTAGTATGATTTTCACTCGGATGTTCTATTTCAATATTCACATTACTTGGGCTTGTATCAGTTGAAACTTTATCCTCTTTTTTAAGTTCCTTAATAAGCTTTGCAACTGCTTCTCTGCTTAATTTTTTATCAACAACCTGTTTGTAAACATCCATCTGCTCATCTTCATCAAGTTTGAAAATTCTTGAAATGATATTTTTGTCAATCATTCTTTTATGTGTGATAATGTCATCTTGAATATCTTTGGATAATTTTGAGATATATCCAATATGCTGTGATATGAATGATTTTGACTTGTTAATTAAAGGCGATAACTCAGAATATTTAAAATCTGGATTTTCTTCCAGTTTTTTAGCATAAATATTTTGTAATATTTTTCCTATCTCAACTAGAGTTAAATCTTCTCTATGAATATTTACTGATAAAGAAATTTCTGAAGACTTATCACTATCTACGAGGGTACAGAGAATTTCTTTATACTTTAAAATTACTGCAACTTGTAATCTTCTGTGTCCATCTACTAAGTGGTATGAACCATTTTCGCAATTGGTCACAAGAAGAGGAACTTTAATACCATACTGCTCTATATTGTTCTTAAAATCCAACAATACACAATCTTCCTCTATATCTCTTTTTAAACGATTTGGTTCGTCAACAATAATTTTTTCAACGGGTAAACTAAGAGTGGTTGAAACCATCTTGAACTCCTTTATTTATATGCTGTAATTAAATAAAATTCATGGGCGAGGAATTGCCCACATGAAAAATTCTTTAGGTTCAGGTAAATGAGACTAAAATGCATTTAGAGAAATAGTTTTATTTAAAGGGGTACATTTTGGGCATTGGAGAATTTAATACTAAAGAGATTAAGCAACAAAAATTAGAAGAATATTTTTATGATTTAAATAACTCTGATGAAAATAAAGAAACCAATAAAAATAAAACAGTAAAAAACACCTCCAAACAGTTTAGAGCATCTGTTAATATTATTGATTTACTTCTTACTAATAAAGATTTTGAATATACTAGAGAAGAGTTTGTAAATTTTTTTGATGCAAGTGAGGATGAAGAAAACAAGTTGGGAGTTGATGCTTATAAGCATGCTTTAAAGTTCCTAGAGACTGCTAAAATAATTACAAATACCCACAACAACAAAAAATCAATTTTCTGGTCGCTAAATAAATCTCTTCAAATTTATAGACCAAGAACAAGACTGAATAGAACACTTAAAGCACGGATGATAGTGTCTGTTTTAAACCCTGCAATAAATTATGACACCTATACTATGGCAAGTACAGTTTTTCAATCAAAAATATATGAACTTAAACAAACTTCACTTTACAAATCAATAAAAGAAAAAAAAGAGATAGAGCAAATAACAAAAGTGGAAGAAAAACCTTATCTTCTTGAAGAGTTAGAGGTTATAAGAAATAATCCTCAGATGGACTCAAAGCAATTTATGATGCTAATGTTCGAAAAAACACAAGATATGTATTACCTTCCTAAAGACTTACAAGAAATATTTTTAATTTAACATGTTAAACAAATTTGTCAGAGTAAAAATTTTTCTGCTTTTATCCATCTCATTGCAAACACAAGCTATAATAGAGAAAAATAATCAATATGGACTAATACACTATGGGTGAAGAACAAAAAAAGAAGTTAGAACAACAACTATGGAATATCGCCAATGAATTAAGAGGCAAGATGAACCCCGATGAGTTCAGGGATTATATACTTGGATTTATATTTTACAAATACCTCTCTGAGAAAATGGAAAGCTTTGCAAATGAACTTTTAGTTGAAGATGAAGTTCTTTACTTAACTCTTAGTGATAATGGTGATGATAAAGAGTACCTTGATGCTATTAAAGAAGATGCTATTGAGGAACTTGGGTATTTTCTTTATCCGTGGGAACTCTTTAGTGCGGTTGCCAAAAGAGGTAATAGTGATACAAATAGTTTCATACTTGAAGATTTAACATCAATTTTACGACATATTGAACAATCAACTATGGGTCATGAGAGTGAAGATGATTTTGAACACCTTTTTGAAGATTTAGATTTAACAAGTACAAAACTTGGAAAAACAGAGGATGCAAAAAATACTCTCGTATCAAAGATACTTTTTCACCTTGATAACATAGACTTTGAACTTAAAAACCATGATAGAGATGTACTTGGAGATGCTTATGAGTATCTCATAGGGATGTTTGCAAGTGGAGCAGGAAAAAAAGCAGGAGAGTTTTACACTCCTAAAGAGGTTTCAACAGTTCTTGCAAAGATAGTTACAAATAATAAAAGTAAACTCAAATCAGTCTATGACCCAACTTGTGGAAGTGGTTCACTTCTTTTAAGAGTTGGTCGAGAGGTTGAAGATGTAAGTAACTACTATGGTCAAGAGTTAAACAGAACTACTTATAACCTTGCACGAATGAATATGATAATGCACGATATTCATTATAGAAAATTTGACATCAAACAAGAAGATACATTAGAAAATCCACAACATTTAGAGAAACGATTTGAAGCAATCGTTGCAAATCCCCCTTTTTCTGCTCAGTGGTCAGCAAATCCACTTCATCTGAGTGACGATAGATTTTCTCAGTATGGAAAACTTGCTCCAAAAAGTAAAGCAGATTTTGCATTTCTTACTCATATGATACACCACCTTGATGAAAATGGAACGATGGCGATAGTTCTTCCTCATGGGGTGCTTTTTCGTGGAAGTAGTGAGGGTCATATACGAAGATACCTGATAGAAGATAGAAACTATTTGGATGCTGTTATAGGCTTGCCTGCAAATATCTTTTATGGGACTAGCATACCCACATGTATTTTAGTGTTTAAAAAATGTAGAGAAAATGCAGATGATGTACTTTTCATAGATGCTTCAAGTCATTTTGAAAAAGCAAAAAATCAAAACTATCTCAGAAGTGAGGATATAGAAAAAATCATCACCACTTATAAAAACAGAGTTGAAGTTGAAAAATACTCCCACAAGGCAACTCTCAAGGAGATAGCAGAAAATGACTACAATCTAAATATACCACGATATGTAGATACTTTCGAAGAGGAAGAACCTATAGACTTAGAAGAGGTGAGTAATCACCTTAAAGCCCTTGAAGATGATATAAAATCAACAGATAAAACGATACAAAGCTTTTGTGATGAGCTTGGTATATCTGCACCATTTTAAGGGGTGATGATGAGTAATATACCAGAACTTAGGTTTCAAGAGTTTAGTGAAGAGTGGGAAGAGAAAAAATATGAAAATATTTATTCTTTTTATACTACAAATTCACTTTCAAGAGATAAGCTAAATTATAAAAAAGGTGAAGTATATAATATTCATTATGGAGATATACATACAAAATTTTCTACTATATTTAAACTTGAAAGTGAAAAAGTTCCATTTATAAACAGTGAGATAGATTTATCTAAAGTAAAAGCAGATAGTTATTGTCAAGTAGGTGATTTGGTGATTGCGGATGCCTCAGAAGATTATAATGATATTGGTAAAACTATTGAAATTCTTAGTTTGAATAATAAAAAAACATTAGCAGGACTTCATACATTTTTAGCAAGACCAAATAAATATGATGTATCACTTGGATATATGGGTTATATGCTTCAGTCTTGGACAATAAGAAAACAAATAATGACAATTGCACAAGGAACAAAAGTTCTAAGTTTATCTACAGGACGATTATCACAAATAAAACTAAACTTACCACAAAAACCAGAACAACAAAAAATTGCTTCATTTTTAACATCAGTAGATAAAAAGATAGAACAACTAACTCAAAAAGAGCAACTTTTACAAGAGTATAAAAAAGGGGTGATGCAGAAGATTTTTTCTGGGGAGATTCGATTTAAAGATGATGATGGAAATGAGTTTCCTGAGTGGGAAAGTTTTAGGCTTGGAGAAATAACAAAATTTAGAAGAGGAAGTTTTCCTCAACCTTATGGTCTATCCAAATGGTATGATCAAAAAGATGGGTTACCATTTGTGCAGGTATTTGATGTAGATGATAATATGAAATTAAAAGCAGTAACAAAGAATAAAATAAGTAAGCTTGCTCAACCATTAAGTGTTTTTGTGAAGGAAGATAGCATTGTGTTGACGATACAAGGTTCTATAGGAAGAATTGCATTAACTCAGTATGATGCCTATGTTGATAGAACATTACTTATATTTACTGATTATTTAAGAACAATAAATAAAAAGTTTTTTATTTATGTTGTATTTTTATTATTTGAGATTGAAAAAAGAAAAGCACCGGGAGGAACAATCAAAACCATAACAAAAGAAACACTTACAAGTTTCTTAGTAAACCTTCCTTGCATAGAAGAACAAACTAAAATAGCAAACTTCCTCTCATCAATAGATAAAAAACTAGAGTTGTTATCAAAACAGATAGAAGAGATAAAAGAGTTCAAAAAAGGACTCTTGCAAAAGATGTTTGTATGAGTTTAGAAAAATGAAGAATATAGAAAATTTATTGAATGAGAATTCTATTTATTATAAAGATTTGGAGTATTACTTTGAAATAATAAAAAGTACTCGAGTTCACCTTAATGATAACCCTGATATGTCAATTGAAAGTTGTAAGGCTCTAATTGAAGGAATTTCAAAATATATTTTAAGTACTTTAGATAATGCTTATGATGATAAAACTATATCTGCTAAAGAGTTTAGAGAGGTTACTAATCTGGCTCTTAAAAAAATATCCGAATATAATGAAAAAATAGATGACAGAAACTTTATAAGTCAAACATTAAAATTTGTCAAAACTCTTGGTGAAATACGAAATGCAAGAGGTGATATTTCACATGGGAAAGTGTCTCCAAAAGTAGAGTCAAGTTCACCACAATTATCTAAATTTGTTTTCGATATGACTAAGGCAATATTAACTTATGTTTTAGAGATATATTTTGAAATTTTACAAGATTTACATATGGAAGAAATTAGATATGAAGATAATCCATTATTTAATAATTGGATAGATGAAGAACATACAATGGATGGAAAACTTTTATATAGCAAAGCACTATTTGAGCAAGACAATATCTCTTATTGTGACCAACTTGAAAGCTTTTTAGAAGAGATAGAGGAGTAGAGATGCAAGTTAAATTAAGTCAAGCAGTAAAAATGTTTTTTACAAACTCATCATTAGAAATGGTTTACTTTGAAGCAGTTGCAAATGCTTTGGATGCTGGGGCAACTGAAATCAGTATAAACATTATGATGGATAGTGAAAGTTATCTTCCTTGTTTAAGCATAACTATAGAAGATAATGGAATTGGTTTTACAGATGAAAGATACAATAAGTTTGTTAAACTGTTTAATGTTGATGAAGACTCGCATAAAGGCTTAGGAAGACTTGTTTATAGGTTTTATTTTAATGAAGTTAAAATAGAAAGTTATTTTGAAGAAACTAAAAAAAGAGAGTTTTACTTCAATGAGGAGATGAGTAAAAACAATACTGTTACTACTGTTGAAAAAATAAAATCAGGTACAAAAATAACTTTAAAAGATTATACTTTACAAAAACTTGCTAAAAACAATTATGTTAGTGTGAATTATTTAAAAACAAGGTTATTAGAAGAATTTTATTCAATCCTATTTCAGAAAAAAAATGCAAAACAGTCAATCACTATAAAACTTGAGTCAGCGATTGGAACGAGTAAAGATAAAGAAGTTATTGATGAAAGTGATATATTAGCCTTAAAAGAGGTAGAACTTGATTTATCTGTAGATTTAATAAATAAGTTATATTTACATTATCACATCCAGAAATTAGATAATAATGATAAATCTTTAATCTCTGCCATTTCTATTGATAATCGAACAGTAAAGTATGAAATTGTAGCCGATGAAAATATTCCATCTGGATATAAAATGGTGTTTTTATTATTTTCCGATTATTTTAATGGAAAAGTTGATTTAACTAGACAAAATATAAATATTCCAAAAGATGATGAGAAGAGAATTAAAGAGTTATTTCGACAAAAGGTTGCAGAACTTATTGAAAAAGAGGCTCCTGAAGTTATTAAAATTAAAAATAGAATAAAAAATAATCTAATTGATAGATTTCCTCACTTAAGTCACTATTTTGAAGATGATGAGATTGGATATTCATCAAGAGATAATGTATTAAAAAATGCACAAAAGAAATTTTTTAGAGACCAAAAAGAGTTACTTGAAGCATCAGAATTTACTGATGAGCAATACGACAAATCTTTAAAAATGTCTTCTATGGCATTGACTGAATATGTTTTATTTAGGCAGTTGACTATTGAGCAGTTAAAGAATACAACATTAAGCAATAGTGAAAATGACTTACATAATCTTTTTGCTACCATGAAAACTACATTCAATCAAGAAAATATTCAAGATGACATATATAAAAATAAAGCATGGGTATTAGATGATAAATATATGACATATAAAACGGTTCTTAGTGATAAGCAAATGGATGAAATTATAGAACATATTACTATGGAAGAAGTTCTACCTGATGGGGATAGACCTGACATGGCTTTAATTTTTTCAAATAGTCCTTTCGATAATGAGCCATTTGATGTCGTAATAGTAGAGTTTAAAAAAAGAGGTGTAAAACTTGAGGAGAATATTAAAGCTATTACTCAATTAGAAAAGCGTGCTAGAAAACTTATGAAATTCTATAATAATCAGATTCAAAGAATATGGTTTTATGCTATTGTTGAGTTTAATGATGATTTAGAAATGCATTTAAGAGGGGAGTATAAGGAACTATATTCTTCTGGGAAAATGTACTATCGAGAGACAAAGATAGCTATAGAGATAAATCCTGATTTAATTTTACCTATTTCTATTTATGTATGGGATTTAGATGCTGTTATCAAAGATGCAGATTTAAGAAACGCAACATTTCTAAACATGATAAAAAGTAACTTTATAATAGATGAAGGATAATTCTTGAACATACAATCTGAAGCAGTATTAGAATACAATCTAATCAAACAACTCAAAAAATTAGAGTATGAACCTGTAGAGATAAAAGATGATAGAGTTTTAGAAGCCAACTTGAAACTACAGATAGAAAAACACAACAACATAACCCTAAGTGAAAGTGAATTTAAAAAGATTTTAAATCATCTCAATAAAGGTAATGTTTTTGAAAAAGCAAAAATATTAAGAGATAGATATGCCCTTAATTGTGATGATGGCAACACAAAATATATAGAGTTTTTAAACTCTGAGCACTGGTGTCAAAATATCTTTCAGGTTACCTCACAAGTTACTGTGGATGGAGTGTATAAAAATCGTTATGATGTGACCTTGCTTATAAATGGTTTACCCCTTGTTCAAATAGAACTCAAAAGAAGAGGACTAGAACTCAAAGAGGCATTTAATCAAATAAACCGTTACCAAAGACACTCTTATAGTTCTAACAATGCACTGTTTAACTATGTACAGCTTTTTATCATAAGTAATGGGGTCAATACAAAATACTATGCTAATAATAAAAAACAATCCTTTAAACAAACTTTTTACTGGGCGGATGAACAAAATAAAAATATAGCAAACCTAGAAGAGTTTACAGATAGTTTTTTAGAGAGATGTCACATATCTAAAATGATATGTAAATATATCGTTTTGGCAGAAGTTCCTAAGATACTTATGGTTCTTCGACCTTATCAGTATCATGCAGTTGAAAGTATTATAGATAGAGTAAGTAACTCTAATAAAAATGGTTATATATGGCATACAACAGGAAGTGGGAAAACTTTAACATCTTTTAAAACTGCTCAGATACTCATGAAACTACCTGAGGTTTATAAAGTGGTGTTTGTAGTAGATAGAAAAGACTTGGATTTTCAAACTACAAAAGAGTTTAATAGTTTTAGTGATGGCAGTGTGGATGGAACAGATAACACAAAGGCACTTGTGAAGCAGTTTAGTGATGACACAAAACTCATTGTAACCACCATTCAAAAGTTAAACACTGCCATAAGTAAAGAGAGATACTTAGAAAAAATGGAACAACTCAAAGATAAAAACATAGTCTTTATTTTTGACGAGTGTCATAGAAGTCAGTTTGGGGAGACCCATCAAAATATTACAAAGTTTTTCACAAAAAACCAGATGGTAGGTTTTACAGGAACCCCAATATTTGCACAAAATTCAATAGGTAAAAAAACTACCAAAGATTTGTTTGATGACTGCCTTCATAAGTATGTGATAACTGATGCCATTAATGATGACAATGTTTTGAAATTTTCAGTAGAGTATATTGGTCGCTATAAAGAAAAAGAGGGAAGTTCTACTAACATAGATATAGAAGTTGAAGCAATTGATACAAAAGAGTTACTAGAAAGTGATACAAGAGTAGAAAAGATAGTTGATTATATATTGGCAAATCATAATCGTAAAACCCATTCTAAAGAGTTTACTGCAATGATGTGTGTTAGTAGTGTAGATATGCTTATAAAATATTATGAGATGTTTAAATCAAAAGAACACAACTTAAAAATTGCTACTATCTTTTCTTATAGTGCAAATGAAAACGATAAAGATACAAATGGTTATGATGAACTTGATGAGAGTGATGGTGCGAGGGTTGATGAAGAGCATATTAACAAGCATTCACGAGAGAAACTTGATGAGTTTATAGAAGATTATAATGCAATGTTTGGTTCCAAATACAGTACAAAAGATTCTCAAAGTTTTTATAACTACTATAACGACATCTCTAAACAAGTAAAAAATAGAAACATTGATATTTTACTTGTTGTAAATATGTTCTTAACGGGGTTTGATAGTAAAACTTTAAATACTCTGTATGTAGATAAAAACTTACGATACCATGGGCTTATACAAGCATTTAGTAGAACAAATAGGATTTTAAATGAACAAAAATCTCAAGGAAATATTGTCTGCTTTAGAAATCTGAAACAAAACACAGATGAAGCTATAGCACTCTTTTCAAATAAGGATGCAAAAGAGATTATTTTAATGAAATCTTATGATGAGTATGTGAATATATTTGATAAAAACTATGATGAGTTAGTAAGTGTTGTACCAACTGTATCAAGTGTTGATAGTTTAGATAACGAAGATTCTAAGCTAAAGTTTATAAAAGCTTTTCGTGATGTTATAAGAATTAAAAATGTACTCGATAGTTTCAGTGACTTTAAGTGGGTTGATGTCAAGATGGAAGCTCAAGAGTTTGAAGATTATAAATCCAAATATCTTGATATGTATGAAGATATAGGTGGGAATAGTGGAAATGGAGTGGAAAAAATATCTATTTTAGAAGATGTTGATTTTGAATTAGAACTAATTCACAAAGATGAAATAAATGTATCTTACATATTGAAATTATTGACAATCTATAAAAACGCTGATGAAAAAGACAAGCAAAAGCATAAGGATAATATCACTAATATTATCAATGGAAATGCAAGTCTAAGAAGTAAAAGAGAACTGATAGAAAAATTTATCAATGAAAATCTTATGGGGATTGATGAAGATGAAAATATAGAAGGTGAATTTGATAAGTTTATGGATGTAGAAAAATCAACTGCTTTTAAAAGGCTATGTAAAGAAGAAAATCTAAATTGTGATGTAGTACAGCAAGTGATTGACACATATCTTTATGATGAAAGAAAACCACTTGCTTCAGATGTAGCAAAAGCACTCAATTTTAAACCAAAATTACTTGAGAGAAAAAAACTTATTCCAAGAGTTTTGGAAAAAATTGTTAAATTTGTTGAAAAATTCTTTTAGTATTTTTAACTATCTATACTATTATGGATAGTCTGATTTCCTCTCCTCCTCATCAATAAAATACTTCACATACTTCTTAAAAGTATCAATTTTATCAAAATCATCTTTTCTGATTTCACCACTTTTTTCATAGTGCTCAATTACTCCATACAAATCTTTTAGTTTTAAGTTCAGTTTATCTTTTAAACTTCTGGAATTTTTTATCTCCTCAGCTTCTGCCATAAAATCACTTAGTTGCATTTTTACCCTCCATCTCTTTAAACTCTTGCATTATCTCTTTGTGTGCTTCTTCATTTCCAGTTTTTGTAAAATCTTCAAAATATTTCTCATACTCAGCTTCGGTGATGTTATGTTTTTCCATAAACTCATCTAACTTGAAAGTATCTATGAGAAGATAAAAAGTTTTTAAAGCAGTCTCGTGTTCCCACTTACTATGAAAAATATGCTCTGTTATCTCGATTGCATAAATTATTTT
>Ga0256840_1003193_pt1 | contig 13516 bp, 16 predicted proteins | sample 355202metaG_FD_185969 | JGI IMG/M metagenome (GOLD analysis project Ga0256840, IMG submission 185969) | Hydrothermal vent microbial communities from Mid Atlantic Ridge, Atlantic Ocean - 355-202 | ecosystem: Environmental > Aquatic > Marine > Hydrothermal vents | place: Atlantic Ocean: Mid...
GGCGTTATCTCTGGCGCACTGTTTGCCTTTATCACCTCATTTGATGAAGTGATCGTTGTATTATTTGTAGGAAGCGTACATCAACGCACCATCCCGTGGGCAATGTTCTCAGGGATACGTGAAGAAATCAGTCCCACTATTTTAGCGGTAGCCACCTTACTGATTTGCTTCTCAATTGGACTATTATTCATAGTGGAATTATTGCGCCGACGTAACGAACGTTTAAGAGGCTTATCACCCAATTAACAAACCGCCACCCACACCTTTCGCAAGAATCACTAACAAACTAAAGACATTACTTAAAAGTAGTGCCAAAAAACCACTTACCTCACGTAAAACACAAGGCAACCAAGCCGAAGATAACGCCCTGCACTATCTAAAACAAAAGAAATACAAGTTACTACAACGAAACTTTACCACCAAAGCCGGTGAAGTGGATTTAATCATGCAAGACGGCGAAAGCCTCGTTTTTATTGAGGTCCGTTACCGTAAAAATGCTGATTTTGGTGGCGCTGCAGCCAGCATCACCCACAAAAAACAACAGCGCATAATTAAAGCGGCACTTGCTTATCAGCAAAAACACGCACCCCAGTCATCTATGCGCTTTGACGTGGTGGCAATAGAAGGCATTAATAATACGCTTAACCATATTATTAATGCCTTTGGTACATGATTAATAATTGCTGTATTTTTATAAAGAAAAGTAATCAGTTTTCTATTAAGATAATAGTCATTCAAGCATCAGGTAACACCTATGAAAACGCTTAGCCGCTATTTATACCTATTCTCTTTCACCTTATTGATCAGCGCCTGTGGCGGTGGTAAGGGTGGGCCTAATAGCAATGCTGGTAGTGGAGGCTCTAGTGGAAGTAATGGCTCCATACCAAATATAGATAGCTCTAAGCCATTAATGGAACAGTTTCAGCAGATATTTTCTAACCTCAAACCCGGTAGTGACTTTTATGGCGTGAAAATAAAAAGTGTCACGCACCCTAAAAAGTTTGTTGGTACTTGGTCTGCATGGACAAATCAGACTAGTATAAAAATAACCTACAACGCCGATGGTACTTGTGGTGAAGAGCATAACTATCATAACTACACACCTGATAAAACAACTTTTGATTGTAGACAATGGTTTCACATCACTTTACAAGATAGTAATACGCCTTTCCTTTTTACTGTATTCAAAAATCAATATGACATGCTTAGTTATGAATGGAATGACAACAATAATATTTATTTAAAAAATTATACCAATGGCGGGGTATTACTTGCTACCCGAACAACGTCTAGCCCAATCGCTGCTAATATTGATGCTCGCCCTCTTTTTGGCACATGGGCTGAAAGGCATTACCCTTATTCAAGAACCATACCTAAATTTGATTCTTACTGGAAATTTGATGCACCAAATCAATTTACAATATCAGGCTATGATGCGGATACAAGAGAACAACTTTTTAATGAAAAAGGTACTTGGGACTTAAGCAACGAAACTCTGAGCATTCAGGTACCAGCTTTAGGCTCTAGCACGACCGAAACCGCCCTATCAATTGCTGCTCCAGCCGCAAAAATAGATTTAAATTTTTTACACGGGAACGATAGCCTAACCCTTAGTCGAGGTAGAGTAGCCGAACCTATCATGGTTAAAGGTGATCCTTTCGTAGGAAGATTTCAAGGCAGTTATGGTGGCTATATTGATCCTTTTACTTTTTCTTTTAATATCCGAAAAGAAGCTGATCACTACAAGTTGGATATGTATTTAAATGATGAGGTCTACCGTGATATTAAAGCTACTAAAACAGCAAGCGGCTTGCTTAATTTCAATACGAATAAAGGCGAAATGTCTTTAAGGGCTTCCGTCAATGGGCTTCATATTCACAAAGGACTTAAACTTCTGTCATATGGTCATTCACTCAATATCAGAGTTAATCGTGTCTCACAAAACACATCTGCATTACCTGCTAGTATTATTGGTAAGTGGATGCGTTGGAGTGATGATGAAGACCATCAGGTTCAACCACGAAATGAATTTACCTTTTTTGAAAATGGTACATTTAAGTTTAAAAATCTTTATTACGTTGCTGGCTATGGGATTAGAAGAACGGAAGGTACATACCGCATTGAAGGAAAAAACAAAATTTACTTCAAAGCTTTTTGTCAAAAAGAAGATCAGTTTACAGCTTTCAACTTAAATAACGAGCATTTAAGTTTTGATGAAGACCTTTACAATTTTTCAGTTATACCTTCAGCAACCTACGGAAGAGTCCCCAATGGTGCGCCATTAACCAAGTTTTGGGGAGCCCTGTACAAACATGAGGGTGAAAATAAAGTTAAACTAAAACCCCACCCTACACAAAAAGGAAAATTTACTTTTGCTGAAAGCAAAAAGTATATGTGGCTAGATATTGATGTTGGAGCAAATGCTTATTCCTTTACCCCAACAGGTATTGCTAGAAATACGATCACTGTAGGAAGGTATGATGGTGGCTACAACTCTCAAACTTTTAGACATGGCTACTATGTAGAGGCCGAAAAAGGAAAACAAGAAGTTATCGTTATTTACGACGGATCAAAAATAAATGAAGTTCTACCGCTTTATAATACTCGCCAAAGTTTATGTGTAAGTAACTCCTACGAGTTAATATTAGAAAAATAATATCTGATAAGCAACAACATCAATCATCATTACATTTTGACCTCATTGGCATTGAAGGTGATAATGCAAGCATGATTTCCAACCCAACCGACTTCTTACGAGAAGCCGCGCCTTACATTCAACTACACCGTGGCAAAACTTTTGTGATTGCCTTTGCGGGTGAAGTGATTGCGGGTGAATCTTTTACTAAGCTGATTCAAGATATTGCGATTCTGTCTGCTTTAGGCGCGCGGGTGGTTTTGGTTCATGGTGCTCGTCCGCAGGTTGATAAGCACCTTAAAGCGTTGAATCATAAAATCACCGTCGTTGATGACATGCGGGTAACGGATGATGTAACGTTGCAAACCGCCAAAGAAACGATAGGTGCTTTACGGGTTGAGATTGAAAATCAGCTGACTCATGCTTTGAGTATGCCACCTGTTATTAATCAAGGGCTGGGCGTTCTTTCGGGTAATTTTATTACCGCTCAGCCTCTTGGCGTTCACAACGGTACGGATTTTCAACACACCGGAACGGTAAGAAAAATCAACGCACCGCTGATTAAACAACTGATTGGTGCTGGCAGTATTGTGTTGCTTTCTTCATTAGGCTTTTCACCCACCGGTGAAGCATTTAATTTGCGTTATGAAGATGTCGCCAGCGCCACCGCTAAGGCGCTTCAAGCCGATAAACTTATTTTTGTGCATGCTGATCAAGCTACACCCACCACTGACATTGAACTGCAATCAATGGATACTTTTATTGAGTCACATAAACAACAAAGCCGTTTGCTGAATCATATTAAAACAGCCTTAAAAAACGGCGTTCAGCGCGTTCACTTAATCAGTGCGGAGACTCAGGATGGCTTATTATTAGAGCTGTATACGCGCGATGGCATCGGTACTTTATTTAGCGCCAGCTTGTATGAAACTATCCGCCCAGCCAGCATTGATGATGTTAGTGGCATTATTGAATTGATTGAACCTTTGGAAGAAAAAGGTGCATTAATTAAGCGTTCGCGTGAGCAGCTTGAATTAGAAATTGATAACTTTAGCGTGATTGAACGTGATGGAAAAATCATTGGCTGTGGCGCATTGTATATAATCCCTGAAACTCAAACAGGTGAGCTAGCCTGCTTAGCAGTACACCCTGATTATAAAGGTGGCGCTCGGGGCGACCGCCTTTTAAAGAATATTAGCCAACAAGCTCTAAGTCACAATTTACAGCAGCTTTTAGTGCTAAGCACTCAATCGATTGACTGGTTTAAAGAACGTGGTTTTAATAGTGGCGATGTGAATGATCTACCTTCACAAAAGAAAGCACTGTATAATTTTCAACGAAATTCCAAAATTCTGTTCAAGCAACTTAGTTCTTAATAGCAATAATATGCGTAAATTTTTTATTATCCTCCTTCTAGCTCTCACTGCTTTGGGTATTAGTTATAAGTTAGGTTATCTTGATAAGCCGATTAAGCGTTATATTTTGAAAGAAAAACTATCTAAAAGCACTATTAGTACAACACCTGCGAACGCCGCTATCACTGCACACGAAGCCACTATCCAGGCTATATCTACAGATAATGCAACGGCTGTGCTGACCTTTACCTTAAAAAACACCACCAATAAAACACACGAACTGGTCCGAATAGAAACAGAAATCAGTAACGATGTGAGCTTTTTTGAGCCTTTTCACAAAGACGGTAAACGAGAAATAATTAAGGTGTTCGGCATTCCTATTGAAGGTTTCAATATTGTAAAGCTTGCCCCTAAAAATAATTTTGCCCGAATTAATAACATCACCGTACTACCCAAAACAGGCGATAACATTAGTATTCGACTAATTTTTTCAGACAACTCAAAGAAAAATATAATTGCAAAGGTCTCAAAATAATTAGCTATGGCAGTTACAAATATCCTCAACTACATCAAAATCTCTGACAAGGTTAGCACCTCTGGGCAGCCCTCACCTGATCAATTTAATCTCATCGCAAATGCGGGTTTTAGCGCAGTAATAAACCTTGCCATGCCTGACTCAACCAACGCACTCCCTGATGAGGGTGGTTTAGTCACAGATGCTGGAATGAATTATTTTCATATTCCGGTACCGTTTGAAGCGCCTACGCATCAGCATTTAATGCTATTTCTTAAAGTAATGAGGGCAGTAGAAAATGACAAGATTTGGGTACATTGCGCGTTAAATATGCGCGTTTCAGCCTTTATGCAACATTATCAACAGCAGGTTTTAAACCGCACACCCAACGACTGCATACCAATGCTAGAAAATTGGCAACCTGAGGAAGCTTGGCAACGTTTTCGAACACTTTAGTATTTTTGTTCTACACTCCTAGATGTGTTTATTTGATATATCACAAATTTAATAACTAGGAGAAACCATGAAATCACCCCTTTTAACAAATCCACTAACAAAATTATTTGCGCTACTGATCCTAAGCATCAGCTTATTGAGTAACACAGCTTTTGCCGACGGTGCTAAACATAAGCTAGTCATTCAAGTCAGTACCGATGAAGCCCGTACCCAAAAAATCGCCATGAACAACGCGGTTAACCTACAAAAATTATACGGCCCTGATAATGTTAATATCGAAATTGTCGCTTATGGCCCTGGCTTAAAAATGCTTACTGCAAAAAGTGAATTCTCTAAACGTGTGCAAAGCCTTGCCATACAAGATATTAAATTTAGCGCCTGTATGAATACAATGAATAAAATGAAGAAAAAACTAGGTCATTTACCCAAGCTAAGCGAAGGTGTAGACACTGTAAAAGCAGGTGTGGCTAGAATCATGGAATTACAGGAAGAAGGTTATTCATACGTTCGACCTTAAGGAAGCTCAGATTAAGTCCATAAAATTCTGTAAGTATTCAGGGCATTTATGCTAGGCGCACTTAGCAGAGAATGCCCTGAAGGCTTACCCTGCTACGGGCTCAGCCTTTGAAATTGAGAGCTTTGCAGGAATCATATCAAAAGCACGTCAACCATTTCACTCGTCATTCGAGTCGCACACAACTCCCTGAAAGTAGCTAAACTTTAACTTTCATCAAATGTTTAATTGATTATATACGCTAAGATTCCCCTGTTATATACAGGAGATCCCCATGCAATCATTAAAGATATCTATAATTTATACATTTATTATCTTAAGTTTTTTACAAAACATTAATCTTTATGCTGATAACCATAATGGCCTACACAAACTCGTCATCCAAATCAGCAGCGATGATATTCGTGCGCAAGAAACCGCACTGGGAAACATAGTCAATATCCAAAAACATTACGGTATGGACAATATTGAAATAGAGCTGATTGCATTTGGCCCTGGTTATAGAATGTTAACCCCTCAAAGCCCACTAGCATCAAGGGTAGCAAGTTTATCCATGCAAGAAGTTACCTTTACAGCATGTTTAAATACGATGATTTCAGTAAAAGAAAAAACAGGTTTTATGCCAAAACTTATTGAAGGGGTAACCACGACCAAAGCAGGTGTGGCCAGAATTATTGAGCTACAAGAAAAGGGTTACTCTTATGTTAAATACTGATGGAGACCATTGCACGACTCGGATGACGAGTAAAAATAGCTGAAATCCACTGATTTTCGTTGGAAAACTTGCTAATAACCCGCTATTAGATTCATTTCCCGCCTCTACCAGTGAAGTTTCACTCGACTCTCCTTTTACAGCCGACTCATGCAAAGGTCTCGACTAAATAACTTTTGAAAAACTTTGTTGTCCTGTTTGTTGGCGTAAGTGCACATCAAACAGCATACAAACATTGCGAATCAACAAACGCCCGCGTGGCGTAACCGTGATACTGTATTTTTGTAAGTTTAGTAATCCATCGTCTTGCAATGGCTTAAGTGCTTCAATCTCATCAGCGAAATAGTCCATGAAAACTACCCCAAACTGTTTTTCAATTTGCTCAAAGTCTAATTGAAAATGACAGCTCAGCTGCTGAATAATAGCCTTTCTCAAGATATCATCTTGCGTTAATGATAAGCCTCTAACAACTGGCAAACGACCTGCTTGAATGGCTGCATAGTAATCATCAATATTTTTTTCATTCTGACTATAGCTATTATGCACACTACTAATAGAGCTTACCCCCATCGCCACCAAATCACATTCTGCATGGGTAGTATAGCCTTGAAAATTACGATGTAAGCTACTCTCTGCTTGTACGATTGCTAACTCATCTTCAGGTTTAGCAAAATGATCCATGCCAATATACTCGTAACCCGCTTGCGTCAATGTCTCAATTGTTTGCTGTAATATGTCTAATTTGGCATCAGCATTGGGTAGTTCATCCTCATTGATACGGCGTTGTGGTTTAAAAATATGTGGTAAATGCGCATAGTTAAAAACAGACAACCGATCAGGGTTCATTTGAATCGCCGCTTGTAAGGTTTTCGCAAAGCCTTTAACCGTTTGCAATGGCAGGCCGTAGATTAAATCTATACTCACTGAATGCGCATTATTCTCACGACAGGCATCTATTATTGCTTGAGTTTCCTTAATAGGCTGAATTCGGTTAACCGCTTTTTGCACCTTCTCATGCACATCTTGCACGCCTAAACTAAAGCGATTAAAGCCCACTTCTCGTAGTAATTTGATTGTATCTTTACTGACACTGCGTGGGTCAATCTCAATCGAATAGTCACCCGAATCATCATCTAGTAAATTAAAGGTTTTACGCGTATAAGCCATCAACGCTTCAATTTCATGATGTTTTAAAAAAGTAGGTGTACCACCACCCCAATGAAGCTGTTCAACCTGACGTGATGTATCTATCATTGCCGCCTGCATATCCATCTCTTTATAGAGATGCTCAAGGTAGGTTGGTGTTTTAGAATAATCTTTAGTGGCTATTTTATTACATGCGCAGTAAAAGCAAACTGTGTCACAAAAAGGGATGTGATAGTAAAGTGATAACGGCCCTGCAAGTTTATTACTCTTCGTGACATGCCGCTGGTAATCAACTTGCGTAAATTCAGGTGTAAATGCTACTGCCGTAGGATAAGAAGTATAACGAGGACCTGACTTATCGTAACGCTTAATTAAGTCAGCATTAAATTCAATTATCATTTGATTGCGTATTCCTCGTTTTTACTGCTTCATCATTGGCTTTCATTAACTGTAAGGTAAGGTAGATTTTAGCAGGCACGGACATAAATAAACCACCAGCAATGAGACCTGCAATCGTTAATATCCCACGGCTACCTTTTGCCGTTGTCGTATCAGTAAAAGCAATCAAGTACACGCCGTAAAGCACTAGACTTAGCCCTACAACAATAATTAGAAACATTAACCGCCGAACATCCTGATCTTTCATACCCTCATAGTACATGAGCAAAGAATGGGCAACTTGATTAAAATCAGGCTAAGCCGATTACGGCAACCACTGTTGCGGCAAGCCCTTAGTTTGTAACAACGAAGCAATATCCATGCTTAAAGCAATTGAGATATGTACCATCACTCCACCCCAGATACTGCGACTACGAAACGCTAACACACCAAGAAAAAGCCCAAACAAAATCGCCCCCGTTGCTTCTAACCACGGCTTACCAAAGTGCAACATTAAATACGGTACAATCATGACAAATATCGCATTCACACCAAAAGTGGGCCGGCACGCTTGAATGATAAAGCCTCTAAAAAAGAACTCTACACAGAAGAACTGTAGTAAATACAATACTTCCCAAGCGATTAAATCAGCCCAGCTTCGATATGCCAAATTATAAAAAGGGTAGTGACTGGTAAAATCCTCTCTAAAGCTGACTAAAAACACAAAAAATAAAATTGGTGAAACCAATAATAGATACCATTTATAATCCCGCTTTAAGTCACCCAACCCTAAACCATAATGACTTAACGGTTCTTTAAGCACTTTTTTGATAACAAACAGCGGGATTAACACAAAGGTAATAACATGCAAAAAACTCCACCATGCTTGAGATAATATTGGAAAGAAGGTCTGACTTTTGAGTGCATATAACGCACCAACAGGGTTATCACTAAATAATTCAAAGCCCTTTTCTAGCACCGCATTAAACACCGTATTGTATTTTAAATAGTTAAGCAGCAATAAACACAACGCAGCCACCATCAAAACAATGGCTGGTCGAAAATCCCATTGATTTTTTTCATTACCGCCCCCATCTTTAGATTCAACGTGGAGTGTATTTAAAACAGATATAAATGGTTTTATTGGATTCATAGTAGACTAATTTATTATTTGACTTAATTTTTTAAGGTTAATGGTTCATACAGCATCCAATGATATACTTATCCTCATCCAATATAATTAAATTTAGGAATAAATCATGGAAATCGAAGTAGACGGCAAAACAATTCAACTCAGTGAAGCAGGCTGGATGGAAGATTTAAGCGAGTGGACAGAAGAAATAGCAGTAAAAATTGCAGCTGAGGTTGAAGATATTCCTGAGCTTACTGAAGAACACTGGGACATCATAAACCTAACACGTAAAGCGTTTTACGACTTAAACCAAGTTGCTGAACCACGTAAATTTATGAAAATGATGAAAGCTGAATTTGGTAAAGATCGCTCTACAAATAAATATATTTTCACCCTTTTCCCAAAAGGTGGCTTAATTAAATCAGCCAATAAAGTTGCTGGTTTACCTCGCCCCAAAGGTTGTAGCTAGAAACGTTGTAGTTAGTACGCTAACTGCATAAAAAATAAAAAAGCCGCTAACAAACGTTAAGCGGCTTTTTTATTGCTACAATCATGTTATGAGTAAAAAACTAGAAACCATTAAATTACGACTTCGCGAATTTGCAAAAGAAAGAGATTGGGACCAATTTCATTCACCCAAAAACTTCTCAATGGCACTTATTGTAGAGTGTGCCGAACTGGTCGAGCATTTCCAATGGTTAACCGATGAACAAAGTAAGCGTTTGCCTGATGAAACCTTAGATGAAGTCTCGTTAGAAATGGCAGATATTATGATTTATTTAATTCGCTTGGCGGATAAGCTGGATGTGGATTTAATTGAATCTGTAAACCGTAAAATAGAATTGAATGCGATAAAATACCCTGTTGAAACATCGAAGGGCTTGGCGACTAAATATAATAAGCTTTAAATTTATAGCCACAGAAACACACTGAAGGCACGGAAAAAACAGTTTAGTTTGACGAAGCCAAGCCCACCAGTAAGTTAAGCCGTTAACTCAGCCAATAACACTTTATTCTTCTGTTGTTGTTTATTAAGTGTTACCCGATTCGCATAAAAAATACTGGCCAATTGCTCCACAGCAACCTCAAAATCATCGTTAATCACCACGTAATCAAACTCATCATAGTGCGTAATATCATCACAAGATTGCCCTAAACGCTTTGCGATAACTTCTTCGCTATCTGTTCCGCGGCCACGTAGGCGCCTCTCTAACTCTTCTTTGGAAGGCGGTAAAATAAAAATCGACAAGGCTTCAGGCATTAGCTTTCTTACCTGTTCTGCCCCTTGCCAATCAATTTCTAAGATCACGTCAACGCCCTTATCAAGCAATACATCAACAGCTGCTTTTGAGGTTCCGTAATGGTTATCAAATACTTTAGCGTGTTCTAAAAATTTATTTTCACTGACATCGCTTAAAAATTCTTCAGCATTAATAAAATGATAATGTTTACCGGCAACCTCACCTTCGCGGGGCTTGCGGGTAGTATGTGATACCGCCATTTCTGCATCATCCAGCGACTCAAGCAAGGTCGTAATCATGCTGGTTTTGCCGGCACCCGATGGTGCAGAAATAATATATAATGTTCCCGTATTCATAATCATTCCAAATAAAATATGCCTCGTATTATTACCGTACCTGCCTTCTCTGACAACTACATTTGGTTACTTTGTAATGAACTAGTCGGCGACAGAGCAAAGAGTAAAAAAAACTACGGACTCATTATTGACCCTGGTGACCCTCGACAACTGTTAATCACATTAGAACAAGAACAAATCCAGCCCATTGCCGTACTACTCACCCACCTACATTTTGATCATGCTAACGGCTTGGCAAAACTTACTGAGTGTTACCCTGACTTACCCATCTATGGCCCACAAAGTGAATATGAACTACTCAGTAAAGACCCTAACCCGCCTACTTATGGCCCTGCCACCAACTGTTTTAATTATGTAACGAATTTTTTACAAGGTGATGAAGTATTAGAATTTGAACAAGTTGGTTGTCGCTTTCAGTTAATGAAGATACCCGGTCACACCTCAGGACATATCGCCTATTATGATGCTGAGAATAAAAATCTATTTTGCGGCGACACCCTCTTCATGGGGGGTTGCGGGCGTGTTTTTGATGGTACATTTGAGCAGCTGCATGATTCATTACAAAAAATAAAAGCACTGCCAGACGACACTAAAATCCATTGTGCACATGAATACACCTTAGATAACCTAGGCTTTGCCAAATGGGTAGAACCTGAAAACGCCGAAATTACGGCACGTATTGAAGCGGATATGGCACTGATTGACGATGATAAAGCAACCGTGCCCAGCCTGCTATCGTTAGAGAAAAAAACCAACCCTTTTTTACGCACCGACTTAGCAGCCGTTAAACAAAAAGTAGCCGATGCCACCGGCAAACATTTAGAAAGCTCAGCAGAAGTCTTTGCCGCCATGCGGATTTGGAAGGATACTGCTTATGACTAAATATGATAAGCATTGATTAATCACGTTTATTCATGTATACATTATTAAACTAACTATTCTATTGAGACCTTAAATATGAAAAAAAAATTATCCCTAGTCATAGCTTCGAGTTTATTTTTGTTAAGTGCATGTTCAACAAATATGGAGATGAAAGCAACGGGCGGAAGTAAATCTGATGGCACTGTAACACTTTCATTTGATCATGCCGCTATTCTTGACCCTATTATCGATGAGAAGAAGGCACTCCAAACCGCCCAATCAAAGTGTAAAGTATGGGGCTTTCGTCATGCCAAAGCATTTGGTGGTAGCACTAAGAAATGTTTAGAAGAATATAAGACCGGTGGCTGTGTAGCTTATAGAGTAAAAAAAGTTTATCAATGCTACTAAGGGAAACCCTGATCAAGTCCCATAAAATTCTGTAAGTCTCTAGGGCAGTATATCCTAGGCGTATTTTTCATGAATGCTTATTGCCTTCATGAAAAATACAACAACGGAGATACTGCCCTAGAGCCTTACCCTTTGGGGCTTAGACAAATTCCCAGCCTCTGTGTTATGTTCACTTTAAAGGCAGCGAGCATTAAAAGCTCGCATGCCTTGATGCTGGAAATTTGGCGTTGCCAGAATTTATGGGACTTGATCAGGGTTTCCCTATGTCTACCTATTTTACAAAAGCCGCCAAATACCATTATCCAATCCATCGATTGTCCAAGAGCCTACCCGATAACGAATTAAGCGTAAGGTTGGATGACCGATTGCAGCGGTCATTCGCCTTACTTGGCGGTTTTTTCCCTCACTGATTGTTATCTCTAACCAACAATCTGGAATGTTTTTACGCACTCGAATCGGCGGGTTTCGTTTCCACAAGCCTGCAGGCTCATTCATCAGCCTAACTTTTGCTGGCTTAGTCATCCCATCTTTTAACTCAATGCCTTCACGCAGTAATTCCAGCTTATCTTCACTAGGCACACCTTCAACTTGCACCCAATAACATTTACTCATTTTATTCTGCGGGTTAGCGATTTTATGTTGTAGCTTTCCATCATCGGTTAACACCAATAAACCTTCACTATCACGGTCTAAACGCCCCGCAGGATAAACGCCTTTTTCATCAATATAGTCTGCCAGCGTGCTTCTACCCTGACTATCGGCAAACTGAGTTAAAACATCGAAGGGCTTGTTAAAAAGAAGTATTTTTGGCATATCACTATCTTACCTTAATTTTCCGTGTCCTTCCGTGTCCTTACGTGGCAAACTTAAGCTTTCTAAAGATTCACAAGGAACATCCCATGCCAGAATACAAATCACGCACATCCACCCACGGTCGTAATATGGCAGGCGCTCGCGCATTATGGCGCGCAACAGGCATGAAAGATGATGACTTTAGTAAACCTATTATTGCGATTGCAAACTCATTCACCCAGTTTGTTCCTGGCCATGTTCATTTAAAAGATATGGGACAGCTAGTCGCCCGTGAAATTGAAAAGGCTGGTGGTGTCGCCAAAGAATTCAATACCATTGCGGTCGATGATGGTATCGCGATGGGCCATGATGGCATGTTATACAGCTTGCCTTCGCGCGAGATAATTTCAGATTCTATTGAATACATGGTTAACGCGCATTGTGCCGATGCGTTGGTGTGTATTTCAAACTGCGACAAAATCACACCAGGCATGTTAAATGCGGCTTTGCGTTTAAATATTCCCGTGATCTTCGTCTCAGGCGGGCCGATGGAATCGGGTAAAAGCATTATTAAAGATCAAGTGGTCAAACTTGATTTAGTGGATGCTATGGTCGCCGCTGCGGATGACAGTAACAGTGACGAAGACGTCATGAAAATGGAGCGTTCTGCATGCCCAACCTGTGGCTCATGCTCTGGCATGTTTACTGCAAATTCCATGAATTGCTTAACTGAGGCACTCGGGCTTGCGCTACCGGGCAACGGTTCAATGCTAGCGACTCATGCCGACCGTGAAGGTTTGTTTTTAGAAGCTGCTCGTCACATTATGAAACTCACTAAACGCTATTATGAAGAGAATGATGAGTCTGCCCTACCCCGAAACATAGCCAATTTTAAAGCCTTTGAAAACGCGATGTGTCTCGATATTACTATGGGTGGTTCAACCAATACAGTACTGCATTTACTTGCTGCTGCACATGCCGCAGAAGTTGATTTCACGATGGATGATATGGACAGG
>Ga0256840_1003194_pt1 | contig 13515 bp, 18 predicted proteins | sample 355202metaG_FD_185969 | JGI IMG/M metagenome (GOLD analysis project Ga0256840, IMG submission 185969) | Hydrothermal vent microbial communities from Mid Atlantic Ridge, Atlantic Ocean - 355-202 | ecosystem: Environmental > Aquatic > Marine > Hydrothermal vents | place: Atlantic Ocean: Mid...
TTTTTTCACAGGGTTAAGATTGGCAAGCCATATCTCACCTTTAGAGACCATCATCTAGTGTACCTTCTAGTGTTTCATATTCATTTTTATCTGCTTGCATCACTTTTTCTACTGCTTTTAGCATCTTAGATTTATGTGTAGCTTCTATATTTTGAGCATAAAAGGTAATGGCATCACGTATGACATCACTCTTTTTTTTATGGAGCTTAGAAGAGAGTGCATTAAGTTTTTCTGTAAGGGTATCGTCTAGTCTTACTGTCGCTGTCATAGTTCATCCTTATGTATTTTGTAATACAGTATTATAGCATACTAAGGTTTTTTTGTCAAATTACCGCGTACCTCTTGCTCCTCCTCTCCCGAGGTGGAGCAGTCGGAGGTTATTTAGATGTGTGAATGGTTACTGTTTATTGGATGGAACTATGTATTCTAACAGAGGACTTTAGGGATGAGTTAGACATTTCCCATATAAGTGTTCTAAGCTTTTTATGTATTCAAGTATTTCTTGATGAAATTTAGAATTTTGTTTCTCCTCAATAAGTATAGATAATTCTTCGCTATTTAATAATCCACCTGATGTAATATTAGCTGAACCGATTACTACTGTAAAGATATTATCTTTTTCAAAATAATACATTTTAGTATGTAGAGTTTTTTTATTTAAAGGAACAATAATATGCTTAATGGATTTTTTGTATATCTCAAGCTTACGACTGGCTAATTTTTGTGTATGAGGATGTATATTCGAAAAAATGGTAATTAGTGCGTGATTATTTTTTATCGTTTTTTCAAAACTTGGGATTAATTTCTCTAAACCATCTTTTTTCATCCATCCAGATGAAATAATAATTTTTGTAGAAGATTCAATTAGCTTTTTTATTACAGCTAAGTGATTATTATTCGTGGTGTTACTAATGATTTCCATACAATACCTTTAATCTTTTATCTAAATAATTTGGTCTTGCTCCTCCTCTCCCGAGATAGAGCAGTCAGAGGTTATTTATGCATGTGAATTGTTACTGTTTATTGAATGAGACTATGCATCCCACCAGAGGACTGGAGGGGGGACAAGTTAGGGTATTTGCTGATTTACGGAATGGAGGTTCTTTAAAGTCTACGCATATACAAATAAGAGAATTAATTATACAAACAATAAAACCATCTCTCAAGAATTTAATTTTTTTTCTCACAGGAACCACTACCTGCTCCAGTATTAAAATAATACTTTCCGTCTCGTTTGCTTAATACAAGCCCTTCAAATAGTGCTTCATCATCATCAACCCATCTAAAACGTTGATAAGCCCCGAAGAACTTCAATTCTCCATTAATTAAAGCCCCTGCTTCCATTTTTACAGTTCCTGTTCTTTTTAATTGAATTTTCCAAAAGCTACCTGTAACTTTACATATATATAAACCGCTATCAAATGAGTAACTTGCTGTTGTTAGTGCCATAAAGCAGATCAAGATTATTTTTTCATATTTTCTCCTAATATAAAGTGGAATAATTTTAACAAAAAAAACCATTCCTTAAGCTTACTTTGTTCATTATGTGTAAAGAAAAACAAGCTATAATCTTAGACATATTATTTAAGGAAAATTAATGAAAAAAAATCTATTCTCAATCCTAATTCCTATATTCATCGTTATAGGATTTTCAAGTAACTCTTTTGGCTCAAGCCCTTCAGCTTCTTTTATGAACTTGCCTGTTAGTTTTTTTTATGGTGATGAAGTAGTGGCTAACACAAAAAACTTTTATGTTACTGTTTCTGACTTCGAAAAATATGCATTTAAACCTGGAGAACAATCTTGGGAAGCACTAGAAAACAATCAATATATCTTTTCTATTGCTACAGTAGATGCTTTCAAAGGTACTACTACTACAATAAAAATATTATTTAAACCTATAGGTGCCCAAAGTTCACGTAGAGCATTAATGTCTAGATGCATACTCAATGGCACTGAAATAACTGCTCGAGAGGGGTTAGGTCTTCTGCTACATCAGTTGACTGAAGCGGCTAACCAAGCTGAAAGAAATAGGTAGTGGTTTATATAATTAACTAGAAAATAGGTGATAATGATAACCAACCTATCAATACACCTCTTTACGATGCCCTACCCTAATAATAGTAATCAATAATTCACCTTCTTTTATCTGAAAAATGACTCTATACTGATGCACTCTAAGCCTGAACTTCCCTTTATGTCCACCCTTTAATGCCTTAATGTTATTTTTTAATACTTCTGGATTTTCACAGAGGAGTATCAACTTTTCTTTGATACTTTTTTGCATAGCACTATCAATCTTTTTAAACTCTTTTTGTGCAGAAGATAAAAATACCAGCTGGTACATTAAAGTCCAAGCTCTTTAAATACATCTTCGGCAGGTATGAGCTTTTCTTTCCCAGACTTGATGTCATCAAGACGTTTATCTGCTATCTGTACATCTATGTAGTCAAAGTACATCGTTAATGCTTTTTCTACGATGTGACTCTTCTTTTCATTGAGTTCACTAGAGACATCGTTAAGTTCATCTATGATGTAATCTGAGACTGTAAACGTACTACGTATCTTTTGCATAGTATCTCCTTTATTCATATAATTATATGAATGATTATACATATATAGGCTTAAGAATAAATATACCATTATCAGACCATAGGTGATAATCTAAATTTTGTTATACTCCATGTTATGAAACTTTTCAAAAACCTATTTTCCAAACCACTATCAACACAACTCAAAGTCACCTCATCCAATGGCTTTCACCTTAGACCTGTGGCACGTTTTACGACTTTGGCTAAGTCGTTTGGCTGTGATATGACTGCTACTTTTAAAGGTAAAACAGTCGATGCTAAAAAGGTCAATACCCTACTCTCACTCTCTTTAGAAAAAAACGATACCTTTACCCTCACTACCCAAGGCAAAGAAGCACAAAAAGCACTCATAGCATTGCAAACACTTTTTGAAACACTCATGCAAGATGATGTGGAAGTAAATACTATAGAAAAAGAAACTGCAAACTATGAGGGTGAGACTTTAGAGGGAGACATCATCGCTAAGGGTGTGGCTATCGCTCCTGCAAGTGTGTATAAGACTGAGACACTACAACACGAAAACACACTAACGTTTCAAGATGCGGTAGATAAAACTACCAAAGCTTTAGAAGAAATGTACGACGCTCAAAAAAAGAGTAACAACGCTGACATCTACTTGGCACAAAAAGAACTACTTTCTGCATTGGGTGAAAAGTGTGACACAATTGAAGAGTTGGAGAGTTTAATAGAAAAAGAATCTCACAAACTTCAAGGCACAAAACTCTCAGCTAAAATAAGCGACTATCAAGACATTTTACAACAGGTCAAAATAGCTTTAGGGTTAGAAGTAAAAGTGATGTTTCCGCAAGATGATTTTATACTTCTAGCAGATGATTTACTCCCAAGTGAGATAGCATTACTATCTACCACTCAAGTACAAGGCGTGGTACTCAAAGAGACCTCCATCAACTCACATACTGCCATACTACTGCGTGCTTCTGGCATCCCTTCTCTCATAGCAGACACTTCGCAGATACCTCTAAGCTTAGACATCATCTTAGACAGTATTGCAGGGGTGGTGGTGATTCATCCAAGCAGTAAAGATATGCAAAAAGCAAAAACCTTGCAAGAGCAAAACAAAAAAGAGAAAGCACACTCTGCCTCCAAACGTTTTAAATCTGCACAAACTACACAAGGAAAGACCATCAAAGTCTATGCCAATGTAGGAGATGCACTCTCTGCTAAAGTAGCCAAAGAAGAAGGGGCAGAAGGCATCGGGCTTTTACGTTCTGAGTTTTTGTTTAAGTCAAACAAGCCTAGCTTAGAGACACAAACCAAAGCCTATGCAGAAATCTTTAACACCTTTAAAGATGTCACTGTACGTACTCTCGATGTAGGCGGAGACAAAGCCCTGCCTTACATCAACATCCCCCTAGAAGACAATCCTTTTTTAGGGGTACGTGGTGTACGGCTTTTTAGGACACACCCTGAGATACTTGCAGAACAACTGCATGCTATATTTCTAGCATCTCAAGGTAAAAAAGTAAAAATCATGTTCCCCATGGTCTCCACCGTAGAAGAGTTTAGCAAAGCTAAAACCTTTGCTAAAGAGGTCGCACAAAAACACTGCATCAATATAAACCACATAGACTTTGGCATCATGGTAGAAGTACCCTCTACACTTTTTCTAATACCTGCCTTTAATGAGGTAGTAGACTTCTACTCCATCGGCACGAACGACCTTACACAGTATCTTTTTGCTGTAGAGCGTACCCATCCACTACTCAAAGTAGATGCACTCTCCCCCGTTGTCTTTTCTGCATTGGAAAGTGTTGTCAAGCAAGCGACAAAACCTGTAAGTATCTGTGGTGAACTTGCAGCCAACACCGATGCCATAGAAAAACTTGTCAACCTAGGACTTACTACACTCTCTGTCAACCCAAAAAGCATAGCACACACAAAGGAAACTATACGTCATGTTTAATCTTTTACAAAAAATAGGAAAAGCGTTAATGACGCCAATCGCCGTTCTGCCTGTAGCAGCCTTACTCTTACGTTTAGGCTTTGGAGATATCCCTATGATAGACGGACAAGTAGCTTCCATCATGAAGTCTGCAGGAGATGCCATCTTCTCTCATCTTGACCTGCTCTTTGGTATCGGTATCGCCTATGGGCTTGCCAAAAACAATGACGGAGCCGCAGCACTTGCAGGTGCCATAGGGGTACTCATAGCCAAGGCTGTGTACATCAGCATTGACAAAGATGTCAACATGGGTGTCTTTGTGGGTATTATCATCGGTGTGTTGGCGGGGTTACTTTATAACCGTTTTCACGACATTAAACTCCCTGAGTTTTTAGGGTTTTTTGGGGGTAAAAGGTTTGTGCCCATCATCACTGCGGTTTCTGCCATAGCTGTGGGAGTGTTGGCTGGATACTTTTGGCATTTTGCACAAGCAGGTATAGATGCTTTTTCCAATGCCATTATAGGACTGAGAGAAGTAGGTACTTTCATCTATGGGGTACTAAACAGACTACTCATTCCCCTAGGTTTACACCATATTCTAAACTCCGTCTTTTGGTTTCAACTGGGTGAATATACACACCTTAAAGATGGTGTAGAAGTTGTCGCCAATGGAGACTTGCACCGTTTCTTTGCAGGAGACCCAAGCGCAGGTGTCTACATGTCTGGTTTTTACGTGGTAATGATGTTTGGTTTGCCTGCGATGGCATTTGCCATCTACCTCAATGCACCTAAAAATTCACGTAAACGCGTAGGTGCCATTTTGGCTGGCGTTGCCTTTACCTCTTTTCTTACTGGGATTACTGAGCCACTAGAGTTTTTGTTTCTCTTTGTAGCCCCTTTACTCTTTATCGTACATGCACTCTTGACAGGGCTTGCACTTGCCGCGGCACAGATGCTCGACATCCATGCAGGCTTTGGCTTTTCGGCAGGGTTTATAGACTATGTCATCAACTACAAACTAGCAACCAACCCTCTACTCATTTTACCTCTTGGCGTAGTGTTTGCACTTATCTATTTTTTCGCAAGCTACTACACCATCAAACTCTTTAAACTCAAAATATTTGAAGAGATGACAGACGAGAGCCAAACACAAAGCTGTGATGAAGCACTTGCGTTTATAGAAGCTTTAGGTGGCAAAGAAAATATACTCTCTACCGATGCCTGCATTACCCGACTTCGTATGCAAGTCAAAGAGAGCAGTCACCTAGAAGATACCGCATTTACTGCACTGGGTTCCAAAGGTGTCATGCGCCCAAACAAAACGACCATACAAGTCATACTCGGAACAAGAGCAGAAGGTGTGGCTGAGTCTATCAAGGATGCATTGAGGAGTTGAAAGGGTTGAATTTTTCCTCAATTATGCTATACTTATAGACAATATAAAAAGGTTCTTGTCCATGAAAAAAGCTTTACTTCTTGCTCTGTTTTTTCTGCTTAACGGCTGTTCTTATGAAAGCCTCTTAGCACTTGGTGAAGTAGACAAAGTAGAAGTAGTAAAACAAAATGCTTCCGTCTCACATTACCGTGCCTATTTCACACGTACACAACTCAAACCCATTAAAAACAGACAAAAATATCTTTATTTCTACAGTAAAAAAGACAAAGATTTGGCTATTTTACTCTACAAGAACCATAGCTATACACTCTATAGCCTTTACCATCCAAAACGCTCTGCTTTACATTTTCAGGCAAACAAACATGCCCCATACACCCACATCAAAAAAGCACTACGTAAACATGGCTACCTTCCAAGCGCACCACATACTGTAGGTGCGACTTCTAAAGTCTCTTTACGTCGCTACAAAGGCATAAAAACACTTCTGGTAGAAGTCAAAGACTACAGCCATCTACTGGCAAAATACAAAAAAGCCATTCAAAACTATGATGCAAGCAGTATCTTAAAAACAAGAACACTACTTCCTTCTGTACTCATCGCTGATTATTTTGCTGCATTTCAGAAAAAAGCTTCTACCGAAGAACAAAAAGAACAACTTAAAATCATTGCTGAAAAACTACACTTAAATACACCCGATATACAAGTACCTGATAGCCAAATAAAAGAAGAAATGCAAGTACAAGAAGCCCTTGCAAAAGAAGTGCCTGAAGAGATACAGCCTGCTGTACCATTTGATTATTATGCGCAAGAGGCATCCTATCATGAACTAGACACGTATCTCAATAACCCCACAACAAAAAATGTACTTACCTTTAACCAATATACCCAACTGACACAAAGACATGCCAAACTAAAAGAAGAAAAACTCTTAAAAGATGGTTCCCTTGAAACACTTATTTCTGCGTACAAAACCAACAAAAATCCAAGATACAAACAACGTATTTTAGAACTCATGAAAGAAGTACAACAGTAATATTAGATAACTACGTTAGAGAAGTCTAAAAATATCGTTGTACCCTTTTGGAGGTTACTTTTAATCTCGATTGGGATATGCAACTCATCGCAAAGTTTTTTCACAATATGCAAGCCAATGCCTATCCCTCTGTCTTGTTCTTTGTAGTACCGTTTAAAGACCTTTGCAGGGTTTTTTATCCCCTTCCCTGTATCGGCTATCGTTAAGCGACTATCTTGCATGAAAACCGTTACTTTTCCCTTTGCTTTGTTGTATTTTCCTGCATTGGAAAGCAGGTTATCTATAATGCGTGTTAAGGCATCTTTATTGGTCTCAAGCGTCACCCCTTCAAGTTTGCTGCTATATGCTATATCAGGGTAGAGTGTCTTGAAGTATGTCATACGATTTTCGACCAAAGCATCTAAAGAAAAGGTCTCTGCCTGTGTGGGGATGTCTTTTAAAAAAGCCTGTAAGTTATGCTGTAAACCCAAGATACTTTCGATATTGTTTTCAAGCCTGTTTATCTTTTCACTCTCCCCTATTTCTCTTCTAAACAATGAGAGGTTAATTTTCATAGAACTGATAGGGGTATTGAAATCATGCAAGATATCTTTCACAAACTCTTCGTTAAGACGCAGTGCTTTTCGCAAGGGAGTTAAGGCATAAACTGCAAATAAAAAGGATACTAAAAAAGCAAATAGACTATAGAGTAAAAACTTGTATTTTATTTTAGATTCCAAAGCAATCACACGCTTTTGGTAAGCACTATAAGGGTAGACGACTTTCATCAAATATTTTTCTGCTGTTGGGACTTTAAAGTAGCTGTAAAAATCACCACTTTTATAGAGTATATTCTCTTCTTTGTCTTTGTCTCTGTCGACAAAGTCGGTAGTGAGTCCTTCACACTGTATGGTATAGGCGCAGAGTTTCATCTCTACTTGAATCTTCTCTTCAATTTCTAACTTTTTGACACCATATTCATGCCAAAAATTAATCGCTAAAAGCACTTCTAAAAGTATGAAAAATATCAAAAAACTTTTAAGAAATGATTCTAGCTCATATGTTTTCAATCATATACCCTTGTCCCCGAATATTTTTAATCTCAATGCCCAGTTTTGTTTTTAGTTTTGCAAGGTTTACCCGTAGTGCATTGGCAGAGGGCTGCTCTAAACACTCCATCAAGGAAAAGGTATCCACAATCTTATTTTGTTGCAAAATTAGCAAATGAAAAAGGTTTTGTTGCACCTCACCCAAACCAATCGTTTGCGCACCTTTTTTCAGCAGTCTTGTAGTAGGATTGTAACATATATCTTGTAAGCTTAAAAGTGTATCCTCATTTTGATACTTACTCTTGATACGAATCACCAACTCTTCAGGGTCAAAAGGTTTTTTAATATAATCTTCTGCACCTATTTTGAAACCACGTGAAATAGAATTAATATCTGTCAGTGCCGTAATATAAATAGCAGGCGTGGTATCATCTGCATCTCTGAGTGCAGAAAGCACATCAAAACCATCTACCTCAGGTACATTGACATCCAGTATATACAAATCATAGGTGTTGGAGAAAGTTAGGTCAAACACCTCAGTGCCACGGTGTGCAACGTCCACACTATAGCCCTCAAGTGCTAAAAACTCTTTTAGACTTGCACATAAAATTTGGTCATCTTCTAATAATAGTATCTTCATCATACTACAGTATACAAAAGGAGCATTAACGAAGTATTACCCAAATCTGTCAATAGGAATCTTGCAATCCTTATAACGCTTGTGCTGATGGGGTTTGTGTCAAATTTGAGTCGCACCCATAGGTTCGATGATGATTTTACGCAAGTCCCATCGGTGCAATGGTTATGCGTAGTGCTGATTTTCTATTGACGGATTTGGGTATTACTTGTCTTTGTCGTCTTTCTTTTTCTTAGGGCTTTTCATCACCACCACAAAGGCAATCAATATAATCCCATATACTACATAATAATACAAGTTGTCACTCTGTGGCATTAACTTACCTCCATAATTTTATCTTGACATTTTACAATAGAAAGCTTCTTTTCTATGTTTTTCACATCACTCTCTTCGGTAATAAGGATAGGGGTGATGATATCTTTGGCATGCTCACGAATATAGGGCAAATCTACTTCTATAATGACATCTCCTGCCTTGACAGCTTGTCCCTCAGAGGCAATACGAGTGAACCCTTGCCCTTCAAGTGCTACAGTCTCAAGCCCTATATGCACCATCACTTCCAAGTCTTTATCCGATTTGATACTATAGGCATGGTTGGTAGAAAATATCTTGCTCACTACCCCATCTATAGGTGCAGTAAAACTCCCCGTCACAGGCATAATCGCCACACCATCTCCTACCATTTTCTGAGAAAACACCTCATCATCCACAGATTCAAGTGCCATTACTTGACCATCTACAGGTGCATATACATCTCTTACTTTACGTTTTAAAAATCCGAACATTCATCTTCCTCTTTATTAGAGTATTTCTAACGCTATTTTAGCATGACTTTTTAAATGCTTGAAACCTTTGTCAAAAGTAATCAATCTTGCTTCATAATATTCACTAAATACCACATGATGTACATCAAATGAACTTTTGTAAAATTGTGTTTCTTTTAACAGTTCTAGTACTCTAAGTTGCATAGTGGTATCGGCAGGCTTCATATAGCTTGACACAAATGCCAAACGTGCATCTATAGCTTCATTATCTTCTTCTACTTTGGCTAAAACAAAAGCAAGTTCGCACAGTAACACTTCAGAGACGATAATAGTCTCATTCTCCATAGCTTCTTCTATCTGTTTGATAGCCAACTGTTGTTGTGTTTCATTGTCCACATTTTGAGAGAAGGCATAGACCCATACATTCGTATCAAAATAAACCATCATCCACCATTTCACTTGTGTCTATGGCATTGTGCATGGTAACAGCTTTTTTATTGTTAGACATTTTTCTAAGTTTACGAAATTGTTCTAGTTGAGTAGTGTCCGATTGAGGCGCTACATAGGCAACCAATCTGGCTACAGGGTTACCTGCCTTGGCTATGACTATATCTTCACCCTTTTCTAAAAGCATAATAAGCTTAGAGAGGTTTGTCTTTGCCTCATGCATATTCACAGTCATGATTTACTCCTTTGTTCTTAGCTAATGTTAGCTAAGTTGGGGGTGTTTTGTCAAGGTGTTGTGCATATTTACTACGTACTGCATGATAGACGTTGAAAGAGGTTTTTATTCCGTAGAACGAAAAAACAGAAGATAGTAAAGTCTGTCTTAGCTAGAGAAAAATCCAAATGGATTACACTAATCATTATTTGGATAAAATACTTCAATTAGCAACATAAAAAAGGAAGAAAGAAAAATGAAAAAACTAATCACTCTACTTATAGCAGCAACAAGCTTGTCTTACTCTGCATCACTTAGTTGTGACCAAGGATACAAAGTAGACCAATTCGTGAAACGCTTTTATAAGGTTGTACTCGGAAGAGATGCAGATGATAGAGGTCGTGAGAAGTGGGATAGAGATTTAATCTTTCAAACAAAGACCGCTGCCGATGTAGCCAAAGGTTTTGTGTTCTCTGCGGAGTTTGAAAATAAAAACACTGACGATAATGAATACCTAGCAACACTTTATAAAGCATTTTTTAACCGTGAAGCTGACACAGAAGGGCTAACTTATTGGTTAGAGCGCATAGATGCTGGGTTAAGCAGAGAAGAGGTGCTAGATGGATTTTTATACTCTGATGAGTTTGTGACACTCTCTAATGACTATGGTATTAAAGCCTATGAGGGTGCAACAGTAAAGCCACCTGCAGTAAGCCAAGAGGTAACAGATTTTATCAAACGTTTTTATACTACGATACTACAAAGAGAAGCTGATGCAAAGGGTCTTGACTATTGGGAGCAGAAGCTAGTAACCAAAGAACTCACAGCCACAGAACTAGCCAAAGGTTTTATCTTCTCAAATGAGTTTATCTCACAAAAGAACGATGATGTAGATTATGTAAATACACTCTACAAGGCATTTTTTAACCGTGAAGCTGACACAGAGGGGTTTAACGCATGGATTGAGCATCTAGCCACTGACCTAACAAGAGAAGAGGTGCTAGACGGCTTTTTAAAATCCGATGAGTTCGCGGCACTTGCACAAAGCTACAATATCAAGCCGTTTGCTGAGTTTGATGATAGATTACCTTTTTATGATAAAGAAAAAGGAAGTGCTTTTCAAGAAATTTTTGCAGTACATGGAGGAGGATTGCCTCTATTTGTAAATAGAGAAGGGTTAGGGGATACACGAACGAATAACTCGTATTATACTAAAATTCAATGCTATTGGTGGGAACTTGAAGGTGAACTTGTGGGGAGCATAAATAATGTTACAAAGGCTGACTTTGATATTGAGCTTGGAAGACATGAGTATAAATTTATGACAATGGAAACAGATGGCTACATAAGAGTTGACCAGATAATGACAGAGATGAGGATGCATAGGGCATCAGGGTATAATCACCTTGTGACCTATGGTGGTGTAGATTATACAGGCTATAGAGAACTCATCATTGATGATGAAATAAACTATGAGTCTTGGAACACTTTTTATCCCTCGTACTACCCACCATTAAGCTACTTATATACCCCTAAATAGGGCATATTTTAGCTACTTTATTGGTTCCCAATTGATGTTGTATGAGATACAAGTGCCATCAGTTGCTGAACTTGTTTGATTGCCTATCTTAAAGCAAATTTTATTTTCCTTTTCTTTCAGAGTGATACGATTTGTGTCTTGACCGCCCACCTCAAAGATAACATTTCTATTGTTTACCCTACGTGCCTTTTTGTTGATGCGAAATTGTGCATGTGTGCTTGTAAAGAATTTGCAACCCAAGGGCATTTCCATTGGGTAGTTTAACCCAAAGGTTAATCGATGATTCTTTTCGAATGCCCATGTGCTAATGCTTTACAGAAGATGTATGATTTATAATGCACATTTTGGGTTAAAGGATAAGATAGACGCTCCAAACGATTGTCAAAGTCCTGCATGTCATAAATCCCCTCACAAAAAGATAAAACAGTATAGCAAAATATACATGTGGGACTAAAGTCTCCACTTCCGTATCTAAGCCTTACGGCGAAAGTGTGCTTGTGTGCAAGTTACCTTATATGGTGGGTTAGCAAACCCACCCTACGGTAGATTTGTATACTTTGTGTTTCCATCTACAATCGTTTGTGATACATTAAAATCTTCATCAAAAAAGACGATATCTGCATCATAACCCTTTTTGAGTTCACCCTTTTGTAGCCCTAGCTTTTGTGCAGGTACCTTAGTCACAGCATTGATAGCTTCGACAATACCCATGCTGGTATGTTTACACATATTTGCCAAGGCTTCGTTCATTTTAAGCACAGAGCCTGCCAAAGTACCATCAGACAGAAGTGCTTTACCATCTTTGACCTCAACCCCACGTCCACCCAAATCATAAGAGCCACACTTCATACAGCCTGCACGCATAGCATCGGTGATGAGAATGAGTTTGTCACCTTTGAGTTTGTATGTCAAGTCAAGTGTGCTGGTATGTGTATGCACCAAGTCTGCGATGATGTCACAGGTGACATCTGTGTCAAATACCGCACCGACCAAACCAGGATTGCGGTGATGGTAGCTTGGCATCGCGTTAAAGAGATGTGTCACATGTGAGACACCCCATGTAAAGCTTTGCATCGCCTCATCGTAGTTAGCATCAGAATGTCCTGCTGAGAGTATAATATGTGGATACATTTTTGTCATCTGTTTTACAAAATCTTCTGCACCCTCTACTTCTGGAGCAAGTGTTATCATCTTGACAATATCCATATAGTTTTCTATGAGTTTTAAGTGTGGAGCCTGTACATACGCTTTGTCTTGTGCACCATGTTTGGAAACGTTGATAAAAGGACCTTCCAAGTGTACCCCTACAATCTTCGCACCTGTCACACTGTCTGCATGGTCTTGAATATTTTGTAAAGCCTTATCAATCTCTACCGTTGACATCGTCATCGTTGTGGCTAAAAAAGAGGTCGTACCTGTTTGTACCAAGGTTGTAGAGAGTGTTTCTAAGGCTTGTGCTGTGGCATCCATCACATCGGCACCACCTGAGCCATGTATGTGCAGGTCTATAAAACCTGCACTCACATAAGCTCCTTTAGCATCGATGATAGTTATATCATCACTATCAGAAAGCATGATGTCTTCTACAATGTCAATGATTTTTTCATCAAAAAGAAGTATCTTCTCTTCAACGATTGCATCATTGACAATCAACTTGGCATTGAGTATAGCAGTAATGTTAAACCTCGTCTTTTAGGTTTTCTTTGAGTACACGTTTGAGTACTTTTCCTGTGGCATTTTTAGGAAGCTCCTTAATCACATGAATCTGTTTGGGTATCTTATAGTTTGCAAGGTGTTCTCTCATATGCTTCTTTAACCCTAGTTCATCCAAAGTGTCAACATCTTCAGCAAGTTCTATGTAGACAATAGGCGCTTCTCCGCTCTTTTCATCAACGATGCCAATCACCGCAGAAGCCCCTACACCATCATAGGCATCTATGGTCTCTTCTATCTCTCTAGGGT
>Ga0256840_1003195_pt1 | contig 13515 bp, 10 predicted proteins | sample 355202metaG_FD_185969 | JGI IMG/M metagenome (GOLD analysis project Ga0256840, IMG submission 185969) | Hydrothermal vent microbial communities from Mid Atlantic Ridge, Atlantic Ocean - 355-202 | ecosystem: Environmental > Aquatic > Marine > Hydrothermal vents | place: Atlantic Ocean: Mid...
AACCTTTAGCTTAGCTAAGGCTAGGCTAAAGAACATCTGCCTCAATAGTAAACAAAATAGAAACGCTGTTATGCGTTAGTTTGGTTTAGGATGGGTATATATACTTTATATAGATAAAGATTGGTGCAAGAATATACAAAAATCTATAAACAGTGAAGTAGAAAAATTTGTACATGTAAACGAACATATTTTAAAAGATCACAAATTTTATATAGAGTTTTTAAACCTTTGTGAACAGATTTTTTCTGAAATATCTTATAGTGATAAAGAAGATGAGTTAATCAACTTTTTTATTAAGTTCTTTTCGTTATACATAAAAGAGGATTCACTTGAAGTGGTAGATGAAAAGTTTAAAAAGATGGTTATTTATCTTGATGAAAATTATAAAGACAATATTTCGTTGGATGAACTCTCCAAATTATTTGACTTAAACTCTTTTTACATCATAAGACTTTTTAAATCACAAATGAATCTAACTCCTCACTCATACTTGTTAAATGTAAAGATAAATAGAGCAAAAGAGCTTTTAAAAAAAAAGCTACTCAATAGTTGATACTGCTTTAGAATGTGGCTTTTTTGACCAGAGCCATTTTCATAGAAACTTTTTAAAAATAGTTGCAACTACTCCAAAAAAATACAAACTCAATTTTGTACAATAAATTTTTAAGCTAATACCATATAATTCCAAAAACGGAGACCATATGGATATAGCTACACTTTTTGCAATGTTCTCATTTTCACTTGCAATGTCAATAACGCCAGGATCAGTTAACATGATGATAATCTCATCAGGCATCAATCATGATGTTAAAAGAACCATGCCTTTTGTTTCTGGTGCTACTATCGGATTTACACTTCTTTTAGTATTGATTGGATTTGGTTTGATGAATATACTAAAGCAATACCCTTCTTTACTTAAGTATCTTGAAATTGCTGGGGCAACTTTTATCATATATATGGGATATAAAATTGCTACTTCTACGTTGAACTTGTCAACTAAAAATTACAATAAAAAAACTTTAAAATTTTATGAAGGCTTTTTTCTTCAATGGCTAAACCCAAAAGCTTGGATTGCTTGTGTATCAGGTATTTCTATGTTTGTGAGTAGCGATAAATCTTTTGTTGTGTTTGTGATTATGTATTTTATTGTGTGTTATCTTTCACTCACTTTTTGGGCAATCCTAGGGCAAAAAGTGACAAGATTTTTTAATACTCAAAAAGACTAAAACTATTCAACATCATCATGGGTGGGATTTTGGTTTTTTCTGCGAGTTCTTTAATTATCGTAAGAATGATATAATCATATCAAATATGGAATGATTACTTAAGTTAATCGACTCATTAATGAGAATAACAAGAGGTATAGTATGAAAAGATGGATATGTGAGCAAGAAAATTACCCAAATTTTACTTATGATTTAAAAAATTAGAAAGCTTAATGCAAAAAATATATCTTGAACAAGGTTATTTAATGCTAGACAAACAAAAGTTTTAAATAAAATATTAGATGTAGGAGTTGAAAATTTCAAAGGCGATCTTAGTGAACTTTTGGATTTAGGTTGCATAAAACAAGTAGAGAGTATACGAGGTAGAAATATTAGATATAAAATACAAATCAAGTAAAAAGAGTTTTAAAAATTAGCTATAATAAGGCAAAAGTTAAAGCAATTAAAAATCTACAGAAGAGGCTCTCGGTTGAGGCACGCTCAAGTCTAGCGAATACGGCATATTGGTGACACTTATGAAGAACGAAGAAAGATACTTATAGCTGAAGGTAGCTAATGAAAATACTACACACATCCGATTGGCATTTAGGTCAAAGTTTTATGGGGAAAAGTCGTCAAGAGGAGCATCAGTCATTCTTGACTTGGATGATTGAAACTATAGAAAATCAGAGCATTGACACACTCATTGTGGCAGGCGACATTTTTGATACCGCTACCCCTCCAAACTATGCACTTGAACTTTACTATAACTTTTTAACTAAACTCTCCTTTACATGTAAGAACATTATTATAACGGCAGGTAATCATGACTCTATTGCCACACTTAAAGCTCCGAAGCAACTTTTAAAGGCTCTCAATATTCATGTTGTCGCATCTGGCGATGAGAGTGAGAATGAAGTTATAGGTATTTACAGCGATGATACTCTTGAAGGAATTGTTTGTGCAATTCCATTTCTTCGAGATTATGTCGTTCGTCAATCAGCAAGTGCTCAAACCATAAATGATAAAGAATATTCACTCACGCAAGGCATTAAAAAACACTACGAGAGTGTTTACAAAGATGCACTAAAACTTGCAAACGATAAAAATATACCCATCATAGCTACGGGACACTTAACAACTGTTGGTAGTAAAACAAGTGAATCTGAAAGAGAAATATATATAGGTGGTACGCTCGATATAGATAGTGACTTTCTAGGCAAATATTTTAATTATGTGGCATTAGGGCATCTGCATATAAATCAAAAAGTTGGATGTGAGCATGTACGATATAGTGGCTCTCCCATACCTCTAAGTTTTAGTGAATTTTCGTCGCAGAAAAAAGTTAATATTGTAGAATTTAAAAATAAAACTATGAGCGTTACTGAGTTAGATATACCACTTTATAGACCTTTGTTAGTTCTTCGTGGAGATGTTACATCAATCTTAAAAGAGCTTGAAGATGTTGAAGATAAAAGAACATGGATAGAAGTACATTTAAGTGATGAAAACCCTTTTCATGCAAACCAAGTTATTAGAGAAAAGGCAGAGGAATTAGAACTTACACTTTTAGCAGTAAAGATAGATAAAACAGAAAAAGCACTTCACGCAGAAGATTTTGATATAATAAGTTTGGACGAGTTGAACCCTATAGATGTATTTGAGAGGCGTTTAGAAAAAGATGCCTTAGAGGATGAAGCCTTTGTAAAAGAGCTGGTTACTAACTTTAAAAAAATTGTTAATGAGGTGCAAAACTCATGAAAATACTCTCAATCAAAGCTCTTAATATTAACTCTCTCAAAGGCACAACAGAAATTAACTTTGCGGAACTTACAAAAGATAGTGCACTTTTTGCCATAACAGGACCAACAGGTTCGGGTAAAAGTACTATCCTTGACATTATCTCTTGTGCTTTGTATGGACGCACTGCAAGACTTAAAAATCCAAATGATTTAATGTCACGACACTCTGGTGAAGCTTACTGTGAAGTTGAGTTTGAGATAAGAGCAAAAAGATATCGCTCCTCGTGGGGACAAAAAAGAGCACGAAAAAAGCATGATGGTACATTTCAAACAGCAAAAATGGAACTTGTTGATTTGCAAGAAGATAAAATCTTAGCTTTAAAATCAAGGGAAGTTCCTAAAAAGATAGAAGAACTTTCAGGTTTAGACTTTGGTCGTTTTACTCAATCTATGCTACTCGCTCAAGGTGGCTTTGATGCTTTTTTAAGAGCAGATGAAAAGGAACGCTCAGCACTTCTCGAGAAGATAACAGGAACACAAATCTATGCAGAGATTTCAAAAGCCATTTTTGAAAAGCATCGTGAGTATCAGCAAGAGATGGATTCTGACCAAAAAATACTAGAATCTATAGAACTTTTAGAGCCAGAAGTTGTTCAGGCAATGCAAAAACAACTCAATGAAAATGAAGTAAAGAAACAAGAAAGTGACATAGAGTTAAACAAGCTTATGGTCTCATTAAACTGGATACAAAGACTCTCAGAACTTACAAAAGAGAGTGAAAAATATGAGCAAGAATTTAATGAAGTTGCAAAGTTAAAAGAGGAGCATAAAAATTCTTTTGAAACATTGGCTTTAGCAAATAAAGCACTTAATGTCTCCGCTACTTTTACAGCTCATGTTCAATTTCAAAAGAGTGTTACTGCAGATAAGATTACATCTATAAAATTATCAGAAGAGTTAGTTGTTCTTGATGAAGAGATAAAGAACAAGGACAGAAAGTATCTATCTATAAAAAAAGAGTTTGAACAAGAGAGTGTACTATTCCAAACACAGAGTAAAAAACTAAAAGATGCTCGTGAGATTCAGACGAAAGAGAAAGAAACGCGGATAAACCTTGCTAAAGAAGAGCGTTTATTTAAGAGTAAGCAAGATGATTTATTGCAGATGCAAAATAGCTTAAATGTAGTTGCTAAAGAGCATGAAGGTATTCAAAAACAAGTAGAAATTAAAAAAACTTATTTGTTAGCTAATGCTAAAGATGAAAAACTGCTATCAGCCATGGGGATAATAGAGCAAAATATAAGAGAGTATAAAAAAGAGCAAGAAAGTTTCACAGAAAATAAAAGTAAATTGGAAACTTCTCAAAGTGCATTTATGACTCAAGAGAATAACTATAATCTTAAAAAAGAAGAAGTTGATAAGTTGTCTAGAATTTTTAAAGAGAGAGAAATTGCATACACAACACTAGAGCAAAATAGTTTTAATGACATACAGATGGAAGAGAGTGCTAAAAAAAGTTTACAAGAGACACAAACTCTCATGAGAGCATTAGAGAGTTATACTAAAGTAATTAAAAATAGAGATGAAAAGCTTAAAGAGTATGAAAAAAATAGTGATTTAGCAAACTCTTTTTTGGACTCGCAAAAGCTCTCTCAAGAGCATATTGATGCAATAAAAAAGCACATAGAAACACTTCGTGAAAAACAAGAAAAAGAGCAACTCCTTAAAAAGTATGAAGCAGATAGGAGTAATCTTGTTAGGGGTGAAGCCTGTTCTCTTTGTGGGTCAAAAGAGCATCCTTATGTAGATATTTCTCCTGAAGTTCATATAGACAAAACAAGAGAAGTGATAACAAATCAGGTCAAAGAGTTAGAAGATAAAGAAAAAGCTCTTAAAGATTTGGAGTTACGACTCAGTGTCTTTCAAACAAAAAAAGAGAGCTCAAAACTCGAAATTGATAAGTTAGAAAAAGAGATAGAAACTCTCAAATACCTTTTTGAAGAACACTCCTTTGAAGTAAGAAAAGATAGTGGACTCGAACTTAAAGAAACAGAGAAAGAACTTAGTAAAAAACTAGATATTGTAAAGCAAAACCGTATCAAAAAAGATGAACTTCTAAAACAAAGAGATAGTGCTAGCAGAGAGCTTCAAACGCAAGAAAAATCACTCAATGAGATAAAGAGTGCTTTAGAAAAACTAAAAAGTAGAAAAGAACAGTTGGCTTCGGCTCTGAAATCTAACGAGTCAAAAATCAATGAAGTTATAAAAAGTTTAGACTTACATGTAAGAAAATTTGAGTTAAAACTAGATCTAAAAAAGATAGATATTCAGTATAAAGAGCTAGTGGCTAGAAAAGAACTTTATATAGAAAATATGGAGGCTTTAAAGGCATTTGAGGCTGAGTTAAATAGATGTAATGTAAGCAAAAAAGAGAGTGAAACAAAAGTTGCTTCAATAACTAAAGAGATCGAAACAGTAGAAGCAGATATAAAAGAGTTGAAGCTAAACCTTAGTGAATTTTCTTCAAAGCGAGTAGAGATACTTAATGTTGCTGATTTGGATGCTCATGAAAAAGAGATTACGACTCAGTACAAAATGTTACAAGAGAAAGAACAACTCTCTAAAAGTATTCTAAATGAACTTAGAGTAAAGAACAAAGAGCGATTAGCCAATAAAAAAAGTGTAGATAGCAAAATAGTGGCAGATGAGCAAAAGTTAAATGTTCTAAAAACTGAACTAGAAGAGCTATATAAACAAAATGATTTTAAAGATACCCAAGAGTTTCAAAACGCACAACTTGGTAAAAATGAGAAAGAAAAACTAGAGACTTTATGCAAGAATATAGAAGACAAATACAAACAAGCACAAACGCTTAAAACACAAACTATAAAACAACTCCAAGTTCATAAAAAAGAGCCTCAAAGTGATAGACCAATAGGAGAACTAGAAACCTTACAAGCACTACTAAAACAAAAAGTAGATGCCCTGCAAGAGAGCATAGGGAGTGATAAAAAAGAGCTGGAACTTAACCAAGAAAATAGTGATAAATTTAAAGCAAAAATAGCATCATTGGAGAAGAAAAAAGAGTCCTTTAAAGTCTGGGTAAAACTTAACGAGCTTGTAGGTTCAGCAGATGGTACAAAGTTTAAAAAATTTGCACAAGGCATAACCCTAGACCAACTCATAAGCTTAGCAAATCAGCACCTAACACTTCTAAGCCCTCGCTACACACTAGCAAGAAACCAAGAAAAACTCCTGGACCTCGAGATAATAGATGCCTACCAAGGAAATGTAATCCGCCCTGTAAATACACTCTCAGGTGGAGAGAGTTTCATAGTAAGCCTTGCATTAGCCCTTGGACTCTCAGAGTTAGCAAGTCAAAAAATAGCCATAGATTCCCTCTTTTTAGATGAGGGTTTTGGTTCACTAGATGATGAAAATTTAGAAACTGCACTCAATGCCCTAAATCTTTTGCAAAGTGGTGGTAAAATGGTAGGTGTTATTTCGCATGTAGAAGCGTTAAAAGAGCGGATACCTTTGCAGATAAGGGTTGTACCTAATGGGGACGGGACTAGTTTTGTTGAATTATGAGGATAATAATATGAACAAAACAAATAACCTAAAACCTAATACAATATATGTATTGTATTACATATAAAATTATGATATAATAGTATTATAAAACATTTAAGGTCTATAGCATGTTAGAAAAACTATTTATTAAAAGTAGAGATTTTGTCAACATTAACAATCAAAAGTACAAAAGATACTTTATAGAAATCAAAAAATTAGAACATAGACTCTCTATCATTATCGGCTCAAGAGGTATAGGCAAAACTACTACTGTAGCTCAATATATAAACCAGAACTACAAAAATAGTGAAGCTCTGTATGTAAATCTTGATGATATTGAAAACAGTTCAAGATTTACTATGACACAAATTGCAGAAGAGTTTACATTGAACGGTGGCAAGCTTCTGTGTTTTGATGAGATACATAAATACGAAAATTGGTCTGCTGAATTAAAAAATATCTATGATAGGTTTGATAAGTTAAAGATAATAGCCACTGGAAGTTCTGCATTGCAGATAGACAAAGGCACTCACGACTTAAGTAGAAGAGCTATTGTCTATGATATGGTAGGTATGAGTTTCAGGGAGTTTTTAGAGCTTAATCATGGTTATAAATTTGATAAGCTTACGCTAGAGAAATTACTATCAAATCATATAGAGATAGCTGATAGTATAAAAAATGTAATTGAACAAAAAGATCAAAAGATAATACCACTCTTTAAGGACTATCTAAGACATGGATATTATCCATACTTTTTATCTATGCCAAATGAAGTACTGTTTTTTCAAACTTTGCAACAAAACATCAATGTGTCAATTGAGAGTGATTTATTGAATATATATCCTAAGTTAAATGGCAATAGCATAAAGAAAATCAAAATGCTTCTGTCAGTTATAATAAAAAGTGTCCCATTTGAGCCAAAAATGAGTGACATTAAAAAAGCAACAGATATTAAAGATGATAGAACGCTAAAGGACTATCTATCAAAGCTTGATGATGCAGGCTTGATTAAACTTTTAATGCAAAATTCACTTAGTATGAAAGCTTTTGATAAACCAGAAAAGATATTTTTAGCCAACCCAAATTTGATGTACACAAAAGAGCCAAATATAGGAAATTTACGAGAGACTTTTTTTGTAAATCAATTAGACAATTACTATAAAAACAAACAATCCTTAAATGGCGAAGGAATCTTTGCAAGCAAACAAGGGGATTTTTATTGCGAAGAGAAATACACTTTTGAAGTTGGTGGTAAAAATAAAGGATTTAATCAAATCAAAGACATACAAAACTCATATGTCGCAAGCGATGATTTAGAAGTTGGAATTGGAAATAAAATTGCTCTTTGGTTGTTTGGTTTTTTGTATTAAGCCACATCAAAAGTTAGTAAAATAACCCAATCACAAAAAAACCATCCTTCAGTACTATTTTAGTTTTATGTTATAATGAGAACTTAAAATAGTAGGAGTATCGTGTAGTTTCACTTTGAAAATAAATCACTACCCGAGGCTACAAGATGGTGATTAAATGAATAAATAGGAAAATTATATTGATACAACTAACAAACATTTCAAAAAGCTTTGCTATGCAAGAGCTTTTTTCAAATCTAAATTTTAGGCTAAATCCACGCAATCGTGTAGGTTTAGTTGGTCGTAATGGTAGTGGAAAATCTACACTTTTTAAGCTTATATTGGGTGAAGAACATGCAGATTCTGGTGAGATTTCAATCCCTAAAAACTATAAGATAGGAGCACTAGAACAGCACCTGAAATTTACTGAAAAAACTCTCAAGCAAGAGGCTGCTTTAGCTCTTGATGATGAGATGAAATACGATGTATATAGAGTAGAAAAGATACTTTTTGGACTTGGTTTTGTGCAAGATGACTTAGATAAAGACCCACTTTCGTTTTCAGGTGGTTATCAGATACGTATAAACTTAGCCAAGCTTTTGGTGACTGAGCCAAATCTACTGCTTTTGGATGAACCTACAAACTACCTAGATATTGTCTCCATGCGGTGGCTAAAAACATTTTTGAGGAGTTTTGAAGGCGAGGTTATACTCATAACTCACAATAGAGATTTTATGGACAGTGTTACGACTCACACTATGGGCATAGTGAGAAAAAAACTTAATCTCATAGAAGGAGGAACTCGCAAGTTTTATGAGCAACTTCAATCAAATGATGAGCTACATGTAAAGACGAAAATAGGGCAAGACAAAAAGATAAAAGAGCTAGAAGAGTTCATAGCAAAAAATAAAACTAGAGCCTCAACAGCGGCACTTGCTCAATCAAAAGTAAAACAATTAGAGAAGATGGACAGGATGGAAGATATATCAAACGAGGCAAATCTAAAGTTTGATTTTAACTTTAAGCCAACACCTGCAAAGATACTTCTTGATGTAAAAGATTTGAGTTTTGGATATAGCAAAGATAAGATTTTATTTAAAGACATCTTTTTTGATTTAAAAAAAGGAGAATGCTTAGGTATCATCGGAAAAAATGGAAAAGGAAAATCAACTCTACTCAATACATTAAGTGAAGAATTAAAGCAACTTAGCGGAGAAGTGCATCTTCACACAAGTGCATCTTTTGGTCACTTTGGACAGACCAATATAGATCATCTAAATCAAAACAACACTGTTTTTGAAGAGATTTATGGAGTCAATGCTTCGTTGTCAATGAGTCGAGCAAGAAGCATCTGTGGTGGGATGATGTTTAGTGGAGATAGTGCTGACAAAAAGGTTTCGCTTCTTTCAGGAGGAGAGAAGAGTAGGGTTATGCTTGGAAAGATTTTAGTAGAAGAGGTCAATCTTCTCTTCTTAGATGAGCCAACAAATCACCTAGATATGGATTCCATAGACTCTTTAACAACAGCTATAAAAAACTTTGAAGGTGGAGTTATCATAGTAACTCACTCAGAAGAGCTACTTCGTGCAGTTGCAAACAGACTCATTATCTTTAGAAAAGACGGAGCGGAGTTGTTTGATAGAGGTTATGATGAATTTTTAGAAAAAATTGGTTGGGAAGACGAAGAGCCTATCAAAAAAGAAAAATCAGCTCCAAAATCGAACCACCACGAAAACAAAAAACTCAGAGCAGCTCTTGTGCAAGAGAGAAACAAAAAAGTATTGCCACTTAAAAAAGAGATAGACAAGCTTGAAAAACTTATCATAAAAACAGAAGAGGCACTCGATGTAAACCAAAAAGAGTTGATAACTCTTTCTCATGGTGGTGAGAGTAGTAAACTTGTGGATTTATATAAAGATGTTGCAGAACAGGAAAATTTGATTGAAGAAAGTTTTGAAGCCTTGGAAGTTGTTCAAGAGGAGTTTGACAACATAACGCAAGAGTACGAAACAAAAATTGAAGCTTTATCCCAGATCATATAATAGGATTACAAATCTAGCATTCATCATTGTTGCTATAGCATTTATAAAAACTCATCGCCTAACCTCTTGGTTAAGCTCAAACTTTTTACAAACACCATAACAACAAGCATAAACGCTAGTTTTACAACCTATTGTATAATTTGGGATTATTGTGATAAAATAGAATATGATAAATAAAAATATAGAACTAGGGGTAGTAAATACCCTACGAATAGACAGAGATAGTGACCATGGGTTTTATCTTGTTAGTGAAGATGAAGATGATGTACTTCTTCCAAAAGCTTATGTAACTGATGACATGAATATTGAAGACGAGATAGAAGTTTTCATCTACAATGATTCAGAAGACAGATATGTAGCAACAACAGAACGACCAAAAGCGATGCTTGGAGAGTTTGGATACTTTGAGGTTGTTGGTGTTGAGAGTTTTGGGGCATTTTTGGATTGGGGTTTACAAAAAGACCTTTTTGTACCTAAAAAGTATCAGAAAATTCCTCTTGAAGTAGGAATGAAGTTTGTTTTTAGAGTTTGCATAGATGAGGATTCAAGCAGACTTTTTGGAGCACATAAGTTTAAAGAGTTTATCTGTAGCGATATTAATGAGTTAAATGTAAACCAAAAAGTAGATATCATCGTTAGAGAAAAAACTCCGCTAGGATTTAAAGTCATAGTAGATAACAAATATGAAGCTATGATATTTCACAATGAAATTTTTGAAGATATATGGATAGGACAGAAAAAACAGGCTTATGTCAAAAAAATTAGAGATGATAAAAAGATAGATATTTCACTCCAACCAATCGGAAAAACACAAGAGATTAAAGAGACAGCACTTCATAGAATCCAAAAAGTTTTAAAAATCAATGGTGGCGAATTAGAGTGCAACTACAAAAGTGATCCCGAACTTATAAAAGAGCTTTTTGGACTGAGTAAGAAAAACTATAAAAAAGCACTAACTGAGCTACTAGAGAAAAAAATTATTACTCTTAATGAAGATGGAATTTACTTAGCAAAAAACAAGGCTTAGATACTTATATGAAAACAAAACAAAGTACAACACAAAAATTTATTGTCAAATTTTTCACTGAAATTATGGTCAAAGGGCATTCTGCAAAAAAGCAGATGATAGGACAGCTTTACAACAACATTATGGATCTTTTAGCTCTTGTATCTAGCGATATAAATGTCAGAAAGTTTTCTGACAAGATAGAAGTTATAGCTCCTATAGAAAAAACAGATGAAGTAAGAGCAGTTTTACTTCAAACTCCTGGTATTGAGCTAGTGCTTGAAGCATTACAGTTTGATAACATGACGACTTTAGATGCAATCAAAGAAAAAACAAACGAGATGATGTCAAAAGAGGTAGATGGCAAATCATTTGTAGTGCGTGCGAAAAGAAATGGCAAACATGAGTTTAGATCACCACAGATAGAACAAGGTGTTGGTGGCTATATGTTAGCACATAATAGCACTAGCGCAGTTGACTTACACAATCCTGAAGTCACAATCAACATCGAACTTATGCAAAATCAACTCAATATCATAACGCAAAAACATAGAGGACTTGGTGGCTATCCACTAGGAACACAAGGAGAAATACTCTCTTTGATGTCTGGCGGTTTTGACTCTACTGTTGCATCGTACATGACTATGAAAAGAGGGCTAAAAACTCATTTTATCTTTTTCAATCTTGGCGGAATTGCACACGAGATAGGTGTAAAACAAGTAGCATTATATCTGTGGAGTAAGTTTGGCGCGACTCATAGAGTTTCATTTACCTCAGTGCCTTTTGATGATGTACTTACAGAGATATTTAGATCAACAGGCAAGTCATACATGGGAGTAACGCTCAAAAGATTAATGCTAAAAGCATCAGAGAAAATAGCAGATGAGTTAGGTATAGATGCCCTACTTACAGGAGAGAGTATCGCCCAAGTATCTAGTCAAACTCTAAGAAATCTAGCACTCATTGATAAAGTTACAAACAAACTTATCATAAGACCATTGGCCACTATGAATAAACCAGATATCATAGACATAGCAAATAAAATTGGCACTAGAGAGTTTGCTGAAAATATGCCAGAGTATTGTGGTGTAATTTCTCAAAATCCAGTTATAAAGGGTTCATTTAAGAGAATGGAGAGTGAGGCCCTAAAGTTTAACTATGCTGTTTTAGATAAAGCAGTTGAAGACTCATCAAAAATATATGTTGATGAGATTGTCGATGATGTTAAAAACATAGCACAAGTAGAAGTCATAAGCGACACTTCTAACGGCAAATATACAATAGTTGATATACGAGAAGAAGAAGCGAAGCTTCAGACTAAATGCGACACTATTCATATACCATTTTTTAAACTAAAATCAGAGTTCAAAAAACTTCCTCAAGACAAAGAGTATCTTTTTTATTGTGACAAAGGCATTATGAGCCAGCTCCATGCTCAATACCTCAGAGATGAGTTTAGCTATAAAAACATAAGAGTCTATAGACCTGATTATTGATTTAATGTTTAAAAAGGTGTATAATTATACACCAAGGAGAAGATTATGGGAACAGCTAGATTAAATATAACAATACCAGAAGCATTGAACAATGATATAAATCACTATGCAAAAGAGTTAAATCAAAAAAAAAGTCATATCATATCTTCCGCATTAGATATGTATTTTGATTATCTTGATTTGAAAGTTGCAGAAAAACGCTTAGAAGACAATGAGCCTACATATACGCTAGAAGAGATGAAAAAAGAGCTAGGTCTTTAGTTTGTATACAATTTTGTTTAATTATTCAAGTAAAAAAGAATTGAAAAGCATAGATAGGCATGAGCAAACTTTTATTATTGGTTCTTTAGAAGAATTTGTAAATAATTTTTCTAATGACTACGAAATATCATTACTAAAAACTGGAAAAATTAAAAAATTAAAAGGTAAAAAAGAGCCGATTTATCACTTAAAACTTCGCTCATACAGAGTAGTTTACAAAAAAGGTAAAGACAAATTACTAATCTTAGTCGTACATGTAACGACTAGAGAAAGTGCATATAAATGATAGCCATCATAGGAGCAGGAGCATCAGGACTAGTGGCAGCCATAGTTGCAGCAAGAAGAGGTGTGAAAGTCCGTGTATATGAAAAAAACAATAAGATAGGCAAAAAGATACTCGCAACTGGCAATGGTAGATGTAATGTCACAAATCAAAACATAGAACTATTTCATTATCACGGCACAAACCCATCTTTTGCCAATCCTTCGCTCAATCGTTTTAACACCTCTACATGTAAAGCTTTTTTTAGCGAACTTGGGGTTGAGTTAGCACAAGGACAAAAAGGACGTTTGTACCCTAGAAGCCTCCAATCCTCAAGCATTGTTGAACTTTTAGCTTATGAGTGCAAGCGTTTAGGTGCAGAGTTTTTTTTAAACACTTTTGTAGAAAAAATCACAAAAAATAGCAATGATTTTTCTTTACATGTAGAGGGTAAAACCTTGCATACAAAAAAGGTATTGATAGCGACTGGTGGTCTGGCTATGCCAACTCTAGGAAGCTGTGATAGTGGCTATGAGTTTGCAAAAAGCTTTGGACACAAGATAGTCCCTACTCATCCAT